>Ga0065711_1000625_pt1 | contig 61659 bp, 27 predicted proteins | sample Hoacrofraction12_FD_59098 | JGI IMG/M metagenome (GOLD analysis project Ga0065711, IMG submission 59098) | Hoatzin crop microbial communities from Cojedes, Venezuela - Epithelial fraction 12 v2 (version 2) | ecosystem: Host-associated > Birds > Digestive system > Esophagus > Crop | place...
CCCAGCAACAGGACAAGGGGCAACGGGCACAAACTGAGGCACAGGAAGTTCCAGCTGAACATGAGGAAGAACTTCTTCCCTCTGAGGGTGACGGAGCACTGGAACAGGCTGTCCATGGAGGTTGTGGAGTCTTCTTCTCTGGAGATATTCAAGACCTGCCTGGACACGGTCCTGTGCAGCCTGCTGTAGGTGACCCTGCTTCGGCAGGTGGGTTGGACTAGATGACCCACAGAGGTCCCTTCCAACCCCAAACATTCTGTGATTCTGTGATTCATAGTCTTGTGGAAGGCTGTCACAAAAATGGGTCTGCTTTGAAAGTTCACATTTGTTTCTTTCACCTCCGGAATTAAGATGCTCCAGTTAAGGAACTACCAAAACCCAGATTTCTGCAGATATTAGAAAGCTGTGTTGGCGAATGTTCCTATAAGGGAGAAGGAGAAGGACGAGCACTGCAAACTTCCTGGCTATGCAGTTCCAGCCAAGGTGTAAAGGTTTGGGTTATTACTGCTGGGAACCTCAGCGTTGACTCCCTATTCGCTGAGATCCAGGTCTGTGGGAGCCACTGCCTTAGCTGAGGCAAGTTGTTATGGCTAGCAGCTTATCCCTGTTCCCACTGGGTTTTGGACAACACACTTCGCTTCTAAACTGGAAAAACGCTATGCTCACAGCCTCCAAAGGTTTTTGACTCTTGGTCTCTTGGCTGTGATATGGCATGGTGTAGCAGCGAGGCTGAAACGGAGACAGCAATGATAAGTGAGGTTCTGGTTTCATCGGTCTCAATGGCAGAACCTTCTTCACTGCATTGGGGCAAAGGTTTCAGCCCAGAGGGAGGATGATTCATCTTCACTCTTTGCGTATTTTACTCGAAGTGTTGACCTCTGATCTGTAAGTTCAGACTCAATGGTCAGGGGAGGGAAAAAGGCATATCTAGAGCATGACGCATCTCATCCTAAAATAGACATCTAAAATAAATTGCGTGGCCTACTACCTAGCTGTCCATTTCTGTCCGCTGACTATAAAAAGCGTCAGTATGACTAGCTCCAAAACACACATCTGTGTTGATACCTACAGAAAGGTCATTTGCTGGAGAGGACTGAAATGACATGGAAAAAAAGTCCCACCATGGTATTTAGCTAGCAAGTCATGCTATCAGTGTTGTTACACTGTGGACAACAGTACAGTAAATGTAGTGATATTCGGCAGCATTCCTCTATGCGAGACTCAGGAGTGACTCAGGGATCAGGCTTGTTTGTTTGTGGTTCCCAACCCCTCCATTTGCACGCTCTTCTGTGCCTGTGAGGACGAGGAGATGGGAAGGAAGAAGGCACGCTGAATCGGTCTTTATCCTTCTTCCTTTCTTTCTAGCTGTTTGTTTTCATTTAACACTTATCTTCATTTAATGTGTCCCCATTTTCAAATGTTTGTAATTTGACCTTGCATCTTCCACTAAAGAGTACCATTCGCTCCCTCAATGCAAAATAATGAAAAAAAATCAATAATCTGTATGTAATGTGCAGGATAGCTGTAAAGTTGTACTAGAATATCTATTTGGGCATTCACTTTCAGCAGTTTTTAAGCAAATGCTTTTAGGTAACATGGTTTTACATTGGTGGGCTTTTGTACAAAGTCTCATGACTCAGGAAAATAGTGTTTTTCACATTTTTAATTTGTTTTGCTCAACTTTTTAGAAACGTTGTTTTTTCTGTGTGTCAGATGAAAAGTTGATACTGGTTTAGCATCCCCAAGGCTTTAGAAGAGATCAGGCTGTTTCAGGGATGCAATGCCTGTGGAAAACACTTTGTTGTTACCTAGCTGTCTTCAGTTTCTGAGACTTTCCGGTTCTGGAGAAGAGTTTGTCACAGCGCCATCAGATGCCTTGCAAGTTTTACCTTGAATTTCTCTAATGTCTCTGTATGTGAGGCACTGCCATTTAGAAAAATGAACTTTTGGTTCTGAGGTCTCTTATGGCCTGAGGGAGGAAGGTGCCTGTTACTCTGTCTGCTCTGCCTGGCGTCATTTGAGGGGATGTTGCCAGATTCAGCGTACTTAGCCTCAGCTTCTGCTCTGTGTTGAATCTGCAGTTCCTAAGTTGCATATCTTTGTTTTAGGTAGGAAATAAATTAAATCTAGATTAAATCTAAATCTATTAAATCTAAATCTAGGCTTGCAACACTTCTTATTGCAAAAAAAAAAAAAAAAGAATTTAATGTTTTGCACTGTTGTATGGCCCTAGGGCCTATGCATAGCAGTTGCGCTGCTAAAATTTGCTCTGCATTTAGAGGGAGAATATCTGAAAAAGCAGGCTAATATAAAATCAGTTTTTTAAACTAAATAAAGGAGTGATTTCATTTTTACTGTGCGTACAAAAGTATAGTTTGCAACAGAATTTTTGCTTTCTATGTGTATTTTCAGAACTCGAGGCTGCTGTATTTCTAGTGCACTGCACCCAGGCTTCGTTGCTGGTAAACGCAGAGATAATTTTCTGGGTTTCACTTTCAAGCCATACTGAAACTGAAAAAGCAACAGGGGCTGCATGAGTGCAAACTATGATGACCAGAAAACATTCGCAGCAGATACAGCTCTGCATGGCAGAACTGATGGTTCACATCACTTGATAAATACTTAATAGTACTACTACAAAACAAACACTGGGATTAATTGTAAGAAAAAGTCCGCAGGTTGAAAACCTTGAATGAGCAACTGTAGAAGGATTTTCAGAACCGCTTCAGTCTGTTGATGTATCTCACCATAAAATCTTTCCATATTCATATTTGGTTTTTTGGCTGAAGAAGTTAAACAGTGGTCTGGCTGCTAGTACAAAGTGTTCTGTCTCCCTTCCCCTCCTGCCTTCCTGCATTGCCATGGCTCCAAACGGAGGGAGGAGCCCGGAGACTGAGCAGAATCAAATGCAGGTGGGGATTATGTGCTAACTAGCCAAGACAAACAGTGCTCATGCTGTCTTCTATCTTTTTTTTTCTTCGGTTTTCTTTTCCCTTCCCCCGAACTGTCCTACATTTGAAGCTGTCAGCCTGTTTGTAGCTGCTGGTGCGTGCAGCGGTGCCGATGGCTGCAGCCTTGCACCTCCCTGCCGCAGGCAAACACGAGCTCTGCTTTCTTTTACATTCTCTCCTTCCCCCCTCCCTTTTTCCCCCCAATGGTTCAGTTTAAAAAAAAAAAAATGCAGTGAATAATAGATCTGTACAAAAAGGCCGGTAACAAAGCCAGGAGAAACTTGGCCAGCTTTCAGCTTTGTTACAGACTCCAAGCCCGGTCCAGGTGTGTGGAAAATTTTGCGACTGTTCTCCAGACTGCTCGGCAAAACTGGGCCCTCTGGCTCTCAGACTGGAGCTGATTTCTGGTTTGACATGGCAACGTGAAGAAAATCCAGCTCCCATGTGGTTTGTGGGTCAAAACCTTGAGCTGAAACCAAGGGACCTCAAACTCAGCCAAAGCAAAAGATTTACACAAAGGCTGTGTCCCACGGTGGTGTATTTGACAGATCACTAATAGTTTTCCCTTTAACCCTTGATTTTTAATTATAAAAACCTGATGATTAAATTTTTTGTCAGAACATTATGCTGAAATTTTGCACCTGAGATACAGTTAATCTCTCTTACCTCATCCAAAGACATCTGGTGAAAAAGTTATACTGTAGTAGAAGAAACTAACACTAATCTCATCTTCTGTTGACTAATTTGTTCCTTTAGGCAGCATTTTGCCACCTGATCTTTCTCTTGGGCCCAGCTCTGCCCCGTCAAAGTCTGTGTTTCTGGTTATTGAGTATAACCACACACTGCAGAAAGAAGTTTCCCTGAGTCCCAGCAGCGGTGGACACAGAAGCACAGCGCCTGGAGTGGTACACATACAACCCTGCAGTCACTTCTTATATGCTGTAATGTAAACGTCAGCTAGTCCCCCAGGTATTCTCTAAGGCAGCACAGGGTGCTGTTGGAGAGGCTTGCCATGCTTTATCACAAAGGATAGTTGTGCTTTGTTTCTTTGTTGCCTCCTTAAATTTAAAATGCAAGTCATAAATTCAGAACTTATAAAATCCATACTGGCAGCTTGCTTGTTTCAGCGGCACCGGACGGAATTAGAGTTGCTCGGACAAGGGCTGTGAGCGGTACCTCCCATCTGACATCCTGCCCACCCATCCTCTGCCTGCTCCCACGCAGAGGAGCTCCGCACAGCTCCCTGCCAGCTCGCTATGGTATCTCCTTCACTTCCCAGACAAGATTACATGAAGCTAAGCATCACCTTAGACAAACAGAAGGCATTATCGGGTTGTGGGTTTTTTCTCTCTGATCCTCCAAAAACCTCACAGGCTTCCTTGTCATCAACTAGGAAAAAAAGCTTTCTGCCGTCATTATGTACTCATTGAGAGGTGGCAGAGGATTTAACTTCTGTGGGTGCAGAGGAGGGCTTTTGCCAGCACTGAATCAACACCCAGCTCCCATGCCAGCAAGAAACCACTCCCCAAAGGCAGCACCCACAATCTGCTCAACATTTCTCCCTAGGACTCAGATCCCAGCTGCCTTTTAAAGCTGCAGGGAATTACAGAATACGGTAGTTGCTCCCCTTTTTCTCTAAGCTTCATAGCAATGTATAGACCAAAATCTGTATTTTTAGTGTTTTAGTCTGTAAAGTACAGCTCAATGCACAACTCGGCATTTTCTGCATTCCTGGAAGTGTCCAAGTGCAAAAAAGCACATCCCAAGTGAAGCACGGGGCAAATACCCAGCCTGAAAGGGCAGCAGTGGCACTGCGCATGTGGCTGTGTCCTCAGGCAAAGAGAAGCGCCATGCTGCCTTCTAGCCAAGTGCCGAAACCAGTCCGTTTGATCCTTCTGCTTCAGGAATGTCTAGTGATAGCCTAATATGCTGCAAGGATTGCAACACTAACTAGCGAAGAGTAGAAGAAAAAAAAATACTGTTAACTGAGAGAGCCAAAGATTCTTCTGTAAACTCTGGCTGTTGCTTTCGCCATGCTCAGTGGGACATTAGGATGGGCAGTCAGTGTACAGTGACACGGAAACATAAACTTCCTAACAAGAGCTGCTACCGGTACCCATTACTGTTTACTCCAATAATTTTGAAGAATGGTTATCAAGATTTTTTTGAAGTGCTTTCTTTTTTCTTTTTTTCCTTTTTTTTCCTTTTTGCTTATCATATCCTGGGTTAATACAGTTGTTCTAAATCTTGCTTAACTTTGTTCTGCTTGCTCAAGTTGGGAGAATTTAACTTGTTAGACTTTATTATAGTGAAGATCCTCTTTCCTGCTTTACTATTTAGTGCGGTGGGATTGCGAAAGCTCTAGGGCAAAAGTCAATTAAATGAGTGATGAAAACACTCCGAAGGATACTAAGAATTTGGATTTTGTTTGCTTTTTATTTCTAACAAAACCTAATGTTAATTTGAACACTGAATTACTTGATATTGTTTGGTTTGAAAAAATGAGTGGTAATACTGCAGTGTAGGTCTCACCGGTTGCCCTGGTGCTTTAGCTCAGAGCAGGAATGCAGTTTTGAAGCAATCATCTGACAATCCCCATTTATTACGGTTTTGTTTTTGTTGAGAGCCATCTCAGAACATGAGGGAGTTATCAATGAAACCAAACTGTGCATGTGCTCCAGGAGCACACTTAGCGTGATCCCACCCCAAAGAGGCATTCCCTCCCTGGGTCTGGACCAGGGCTAGCCCGGAACAAGGCCACCTCCGAAGGCGCGTGGTGATGACAGCGGCTCTACCACACCAGCTGCTCTGCTGCAGAGATCTCCCTCACGGCGCTGATGCAGAGACAGCGCTGGTTCCCAGACTCAGAAGACTCTCTCCCCTTATCTTTTATTCTGCGCCAAGTGGGAATGCCCAGTCTGAAGGGTAAGAGGGAGAGAGTGCGCGTATCTGTGACCTGTTTTGTGATTATGCTTTATTTAGTTGTTATTCTGAGCCAACAAAGATAGCTCTGTGGTTAGAACCCCTTGGACTCAGCTGGCCTAGATTCAGTTTCTAATCTTGTGTATCTTCCTGCATTATTTTAGGCAGAGCTAAATGAGGCCTAGACTCATTCCATACGAGTTTAGTCTCCTGTCACCTAAAGTCTTCCAGAAGTAGGGACCTCCAAGGTGTGTCCTGTTGGTCACACTGGGAATCTAAACCAATTTGACTTCTGACATAAAGCCCTTTCAGGTAGGAGGAGTCCAGGCCTTGTTGCCATCGTGCCACAGGTCCCTATTTATCATGAAACATGAGAGGGGATGTGTTGGGAAGGGAAATCCATCTAGCTGCCTGTCGTCTGCACGGCACTGAACAGCATGGAACACAGCAAGCCTACGGTGAAGTGTTGGAACTACATTTGAACTTGTTAGTATATACGTAATTTTTCATGAGGTTCTGGGAAAGCGGTTGTTAATCGGCCTCCACTAAAATTCTTGTGAAAAATCATTGTATTTGTCAGCCTGAGTAGAACACATGTATTATGGAATACAGTGGGCATCCTTGCAGTCCAGTAGTTGTGGCCTCCCCTCAGATCACATTTCAGTTATTCCACATGAAAAATAATGCCATCATTGCAAGACAGTTCTTTCACCTTTAACAGATAGAAACTTTACGCACACGCTCCTGCATCTGCTGAGTGTTTTTGTGAATGCGTGACACTAAAGGGGTAAAAGTACACTTGGCCTTTCTTCAGCGAACCTGGTATAAGAGCAAAACACGGGAGGGCAAAGGGTGCCTCGCCCCTTGGCCAGCTGGGTTTGTATGGTGTTTGGGGTTTACTGAAAGCAGATGTTTTCTCCAGTCCTAGATGTCAGTGTATTTTAATGTAACTTTCTGCATAAAACTGCTCTGATGTGAAAATCCCCATTTGCACAGCACTTTTCTACCACACAGCCCGTGTTCTGGGGTTGACTGTGTCCTTGGCGACGATGATGCCAGTCTTTGCCATGCTGGTGAACTTCTGGTATCTATGTAGGAAAAAATACATAAGGTAGTTAATGGAGTGGTGAGCTGTGTTACAGCTCTTGGAGGCTCAGAGAGTGATTTAGTGGCCTCAGCTGTTTGTTTGCAGAAGGGGTTTGGACCTGTGGAAATATACTGACCTGCAATCTGAGACCTACTCCTAGCTCTGCAAGCTCTTCCTATGTGACCTTGGGCAAATCACTTCTCTGCTTTTCTTCCCTCCTTTATCTGTCTTGTCTATTTAGTCTCTCAGGAAGCGCTTAAGAGCAGAGACTGTATCTTATTCTCTGTTTGTACAGTGCCTAACACAACAGGGCCCCAGGCTTCCTGAAGTCCCAAAGATGCTGTTGCAATACAAGTCATAAATGTTAAAGAGGTGTAAGAATTTGGCCCAGCTCACCACCATCACCATCTGTTTTTCTATGACAAATCAGTAGTATGAAGGCATGCAGCTGAGCGATTAGAGCTGTGACCATTCGCTAGACTCCCTAGGTTCTGCTCCTGGGTTTGGCACTGCCACGCTTTGTAACAAGAGCTGTTTAAAAATTTTCCAGCAATGTGCTGTTGGTTTTCCTCCCTTAGAGAGTGTCAAATTAGTAAAAACTGAAAATAAGGAGAAAAAAAAAAAATCAAGACCATGCCAGTTTCAACAAAGCTTTAATGGGAAGATGATTTGGGGGCCCAAGTTGGAATTTCAGGAAAACCAGAAAGCGAGTGACCTCCTCTTCTCACCTCCTCTAGAGGAGCCGGTAGTGCTCACGTGCCCTGGAGGAGGCTGTGGCTGAAATCTCTGGTCCAGCAAATGTAAAGAGGAGGTAACACCGTGGTGCCATCACCTGGCGTGCCAAAGGCTGGTCCTTGCTTTGAATCTCGCAGAGCACTGATGCGGCCCTGGGTTCCCCCCTTCCCAACAATTTCCTCGCCACTAGACTCTGCTGTCCCAGGGAGGAAGGAGCTGAGATTGTCTCTGTGGCTTTATGCTCACAGATTTGCAAGGTTTTGAGGTTTTCTTCAATGGCAAGGGAAAAATAAGAAATAATTTTTGTTTTGAACAGGCAGAGAAGTCATTTCCTGCCCAGCTGCTTGTGAAAGCAACTTGATTTCTCATTGTCTCTGTGTGTCCTCTAGTAAGTGGGTACACTGGTGCTGTTAAATAACTTTGTAATGTGCTTTGTGATGTTTGACCAGCGTTATTACTTCTCCTTTGTGGCTGGTACTTCACCTGATCTGGCTAAAATTGTGGAAAGGTAGCTTTAAATAGGCACTCTGTGCGCTGCAGCTTGGGCGTTAAGTGGAGCAGCCTTCAGGCAGTCGGCATCTACCTCAGCTGCAGCATCAGCTAAGGAGCTTTTTGCTCCACAGATAATCATTAGCTCTTGGTCATGCTTCCTCCACATAGTGCTTCCCTAGAGTGACATAATCAGCCACGCCAACTGTCCCCACCACCCAGGACTCTTCTGGAGAAAGGGAATCCTCCGGCTGGGCAGGGAACGCAAGCAGCAAGCAAGTATGCATCTCTGCTCCGGAACTTAACTCTGTCGGGATGAAATGTTCTTAAATCTTATGAGTCTGATTAATTCTTTGCACTGGAAATTTTAAAATATACCCTGCTGTAAGTCAAATTGTTCTTGGCTTCTTTTTAGTATTTACTTGTTATTTGTTGGAAATAATGTCATCCAAAGGACTTAGAGCAAATAGATCTCAAGGAGTCTACATTTTGCCATAAAACTACCACCTTTCTGAGAATGAGCTTCCGTCTGACGAACTGGATGAGGCAATGACTGGTGATGATGCTTGTTGTGTTAATCAAGCCAGTGAATTACTAAATTATTTCTCATTTTTATTCTACTTGCTTTGGAAAAGGCTTCCTTGACAAGCAGGTGTTTCTTTCCAAGATCATAATCAGTGCAGAAACATAGGGTGGCTGGGAGCTGTCACATTTCCACCAAAAGTATTTCATTACCATTATGTTTATGTCTACATCCACTTAATGAGATTTCTATAGATCATGAGACCCACTTAGTATGTCCTTAACCCTATAATGATAGGAAATGGTACTCTTGACAGCCAGACAGATTTCCCTCGTGAGGGTTATAATGTTAAAATTTGCTTTCCAAAGCCAAGAGCCATATGTTGCCGCATGGAACCACCATCGGTTGCTTGAATGAGTCAGTGCCCTGAATTTTGTGCAGCTGGAATGACTACTGTGGTTGAAATGAAACTTTTCGACTTCAGGTGTTGCGATCACAAAGGAGGCTAGTGTCTGAAGTGAAGCAGAGCACGCCGGTGAAGAAGTGAGGTCATTTCCGAGCTCAGATCTGTCATTTCTTCAGAAGCAGAAGGAAGAGGATTTTGCATCTGTTCCTTCTTGCTTGGAGGAAAGCACGCTTGTTAACCGTTTGACAAAAGACTTAGAAACCTTGAGCTGCAGTGATGCCCAAGTCACTTTAGCCATTGAATCTTGCAAGACGCAGTTTAATAAAAACTGCCACTACTGTGAAGATTTTCAGAGAGAGGAAGAAAAATGTATTCATGGGAGAGAGGTGCCTCCCTTTATTTGCGTTATTATCAAACTGAGATGTTTGAGGATGAGGCAAAGGGGGGGGGGGTGTTTGGTTTAGATTTTATTCCAATTTTTCTCTCTCCAGGCTCAGGCAATTTTGTGAGCCTGTACTGTAACTCCAGGAAGAAAAAAGTGAAATGGAAAGTAACTTGTCAAGTAATGTAAAGTTAAGAGAGTACTGTTTCTCTAGCCCCAAAGCAGAATACTTGAGAGACAGCTAAACAGGAAAGAAATTCTTCAAAAAAAGTTTTAGTGCCTGTCTGTTGTGGTGTAATTGACTGTTGTTATACATTCGTATGAGGTGTAGGAAAGCATTTGGTATGTTTTTGCCAGTAAAAGAATTAATGATGTAGATTCACATTTTCCAGCAATTAATTGGAACTGTCTCGGCCCTGGTATGTTTGTAAGGCTTAACTGAACTTCCAAGCAAGGAGGAGAAGTTTAGCACAAAACATGACTGAAGGAAAGTCAGTTTTACCCAGGGGTTTGCTTTGGCTTTTGGTTTGTGACATCTAACATGATGGGTTTGGTAGTGGTTTTGTTACATAAAGATGATTCGGTACTGACATGGGCTATTTGACATCAGAAACTCAATTTGATTGCCAAATCCAGATTTCTGCACATTCCAAAAATAAAACTAAGCTTGAAAAGGGAAGCCATTGTTTAAAAATCCCTGTAAACACATAACCTGAAGACTTTTGCACAATGAGTAGACACTAACTTTGAGAGCGCACTCTTAAATCGTATTTCTCCACGTATTTCAGGCTATTGGAGGTTTTTGTGTCCCTTCGTCTCTCCCACCTCTCAGTCTCTCTCATAGCGTAGCATTCAAGGTGTCTGCAATACCGAAACCAAGTATATTGTTGGTTTGTGCATGTCGTAGCTCTTAACCTGAGGGCCATGAACTCAGCAAGTGTTTCTCTTCTAACTTCAGAGAGTGGAAAGAGGTAAGAACTTGTATCATCTCTGAAGTGAGCTTTGTGGAGCCATGCCAGTGTTCTGCTAAACAGAGGGCTGTGTTGCAAAAATGTTTTCCTGCAGGTAATTTTGTGATTAGGGGGAAGACCAAAGATTGATGGATTACGGGTCTGACTCAAAATTCATTGAAGTCAAAGGAGAGATCTTCAGTGATTTTAATAAATGCTATTTTAAAAATATGAATTGGTGATAAGCCAATACTTGGGTTTGAACTTTCTCAGAATTTGGGAAACAGTTGAAATATGATGTAGTTAAGAGCTGTGAGTAAAGCTTGACTCTAGAGGGCTAACTTCAAGAAATTCCTGTGTTGCTCAGCTCCAGAGTTTGCTTTAGAGTCTCTGGTGTAAAAATCTGTGAGATTTTACAGTGCTAAGGTAAAATTTTACAGCAGGAATTTGAAGGATGCACCACAATCAATTTCTTTCAGGTGAAAAAGACATGGAAACACAAAATGCCTGTAGGTTGGATTTCTTGGTTAACATGGTATATAATTATGCAAATTCTCCATATGAATAGCCAACTATTGTTACAAAATGCATGTAAAATTAGTATAGCCCGTTCGAACTGTGGTGTTTTTCCCACTGGTGGTCTTACCCTGTAAGTAGTCATGCAGAGTTTCAAAGCCTCATCTACTGTTCTAGTACTAATGTTCCATTAGCGCAATAGTAGCTGCACATAGTGGCTGGAAATGCGATCTTGTAAAAGGAACAGAGGTTACTTCAAGGTGATCTCCATTTTTAAACCAGTTCCACCCAGCAAGAAGTTGCACAGCTCTGATTATAAGTGATAATACTGATTCTTTTTTGTTTAGTTTGCATTTATTGATGACACAGCTTTACACTCTTGAAAGCTGAATCATTAAGAAATAGGTTATTCTCCAATTTGCCTTGGCAAATCACTCACTTTTCTTTATACACGCTTGCCAGTAATCTAGACCATTCACATAGTATTGCTCCAGAGGTGCTGAACTGAGTTATGTCCAGAACAAATTCATACTGTACCAAGTAGAAGTCACCACATTTCTATTTGATGTATGAATCTTTCAGTGTCCTCAGCAGTGTGAAGACAAAATAGTTTCCTGAAAGCGTGTACCATGCAACATTTGGAAGCGTAAACTTGTTAATACATGTTTAACATATATAATGCTTATTAGTATTTACAAAATGAAGACGTGCAAGATCTCTGTGGAAGTTTTTGTTAAGCTTTTGAGTATGTTAAACAACAAATGTTTCCTAGAAATGAGAAGGATGGCTTTATGGGATGTGTGAGTCTCCCTAACGTATTTGTTAGTTTTGTAAAGATCTCTGTGGAAGTTTTTGTTAAGCTTTTGATTATGTTGAACAACAAGTGTTTCCTAGAAATGAGAAGGATGGCTTTATGGGATGTGTGAGTCTCCCTAACGTATTTGTTAGTTTTGTAAAGTTTGGATGGATGTAGTTTGTTCTGCATTTAAAAAGCATCATGTTTGGGATTTTTAATAGCTATTTCATCTGTGCAGCTGTCTCAAGTAATTGGTTTTGATTATTGGGGTTTTCTAAGTGTGAAAATCATATTTTTTGTCATTTTCCAGTGTGAAATAGGTATTTCTTAATACATATACTCGTATGCTGACACAAATATTTGATAAAACGTGCCTTTAAAGGCGAATACTAACTCACTGTCATGCATTAAATCCAGCCTTTCTTATGGAATATGATGTACTGAGACACAAGTATAGTTGATTTCAAAGTCGGTGCTTAACCCGTCACAAAGCACAAACCATGAAGAAGATGGTGGAATCTTCTTCAGAGCTCCAAATCTTTTTTAACTGAGCTTCCAGGTTGCCAGAGAGTACCCATGGCACTTCCTATTAAAATCCATTTCACTATGAAGAATCTGTGGGTGATTCTGTCATGCTTTCATCTGTCTTTGTAATAGCCACCACAAACTGGATTAAGATGATGAAAATCTTATTTTTCTTCCTACTTCTCATTGGCAGTGCTAACACAAATCAGCTTCACTGTCAGAAAAAAAAAAACAAAACAAGAGAAGAAAAACAAATACAGCTGTAATTGTAAACATTTGTATCATGAGTTATGGACATGGGATGCCAGAATTTGTAATCTTTAAAGAGCATGTTTTTATAGTACAGAACTTAATACTGCAAAACGGAGTAACAGCACAGAAACTCATGTGGCTTTTGTTTAATGCTCAACCTATCCCTTTCCAAGCAAGACAAAGTAACTTCTTCCAAAACTTGATACTTTTTTTTTAATGTTTTGGTTTTATTGGTTTGTGAGGGCATAGGTATTTACCTGGTGTAAGCTGCTGTAAAACATTTACTCAGTGGAAATAGTGATTTATCCCAGACAAAAATCCAGCCTAAAATCTCTAGCGTTTTGTTTTCAGTTAGGTTGCACAGTGTTAATTGTTGTTGTTAATTAATATTAAGACTTGTTTCAGCTGTTGCCATTTCAATTTCGGTTATCGCAACGTTATTTTCTCTGATGTTAAAAGAAACAACTTCACCCTGTCTTAATTCATGAAACTATCTGTTGCTGTTTCCAAGTCTACAGCTTTGACGTTTTGTCCTTCTCTCTGCATCTTGCTAACCTTTTCACCATCATACTGGCACTTAGATTAATTTTCAAGACCTTTTGTGATCTGTATCTTTCCTGTCTGTCGCCTTGCCTTTGGTTCATCACTCACACCAGCTTTCACCACCTACTTCCTAGATGATTAGGGAAGTCCATTTGTACTTGATCTATTTTAATATCTATATACCTGCTTGAAGTTTGTCTCCATAAGTACCTTAAAGGTATTCTGCTTTTTCAGATCCTTCTGTAAAACTTATGCCTGCATAAACTACCTATCCTCCTGCCTCTTATGTCCTAGCTGTCCCTCATCTATTTGTCTGTTGTCACTGTAATAGACTTGGATTAGAAGACATCTGAAGCAGGAACTGTCTTTCCCCTTGTCACCTTTCTTTTTTTAATATGGAGTCCAGCATACCTGAAGTCCTGATCAGATTAGTCTTTCCTGGGACTATGATGGTAAATGCACAATACAAACGATAATTGTTGTTACTGTTCATGTACGTGTCATAAACATGCAAGGAAAGCCTCTAGCGTACCTTCACAGCGCATTCCGCACGGCAGTTTTTGTGTGGCTTCCTGAGCTTCTCCAGGTTTACTCTTGTTGGGAACAGACCTGTTACCTCCCAAGGAAGACTGGGGGTCATTGCGTTCATAGGAAACAAAGTTCAAACAAGGGCTAGGTTAGACATTAACTCATAGACTTCATATTTGTGAAATTAACTTTTAAGAAAGGATTTGAAATGGAACATGTTTGTCATTGCAAGCATCTTGTAATTATTCACTTATGATTGAGAAGGTATTTTCCTGTGTCTTTTAACTAAGATGAAAGTAAATCTACCTTTGGTTTGAGCTATCATATAGAATCGGAACAATTTCTGAACTTGCCTTTGCATCCTTTATGAATTATATACACTGTTGTATGTGCTTGTTACCTTCTTTAATATATGTACTCACTGCAATGTTTTCTGCCTGTGTGGTGATTTCAGTAAATTTTCATTTTCTTCTCTAAGCGTTTTAAGGACACGATTCAATTGCCATTGACTTCATTGGAAGCTGGATCAGACCCTATAAAATGGTCAGTTAGGGGTTCTTTGATAAAAGGAAAAATAAATTTACTGTCAGGCAAGTGGAAGATGTAAGCAGAAGGGACAGCTGGCTCAGGCTTGTACAAGGTTATTGCCTTCTCTGTGGTTTCAGGAAAAGATTAGCTGGAGGCTATTACTTATCTGAATAACTCCCTTCATAAAGTCTAGCTATTAGCCATGTAAGCAGGGAACTTACAGTGTTATTTCCCACTGTTGTATTTAGCAAAAATTGGCATTCTCCAAGCACTGGTTTACAAAGTGGCTTGTACGTGACAGTGTATGTCGAAGGTAGTACTTGGTAAGAAATACATGGGCGTTTTCTGGGGTAGTATGCAGTATATAAGCTTCAGGACTCTGCCCCTGTATCAGTCACTTCTCTGCTCCTGGAGTTAACAGCATTTTCTGACAGTCTTGTCCTATGCCATGATTAAACAGCAGTCTGTTTACTGAACAGTTTCTCCAGCTGTAAAACTAAGCAGAACACATGTTCAGAGAAGTGAACAGCACATCATAAAAAAAGAATAATTTATTCACAGTCTCTCCGGCAGCTGATGAACCTATCAGACACAGGAGGTCTATCAGAACAGGAAGCTTCCATGAGGGATGGAAGCTTGTTTGGGGCCAGTGATTTATCATGGCGTGTTGTGTAAAAACAGCAGTGTGCTGACACATCTGCAGACCTCAATATATGAAGCTGTTGTAGAATTTGCCCCAGAAAAGAATAAAAAAATATTGATTTCTAGTTGAGTTTTGCTGGTCTCTGAATCGCTTCTAGGTAAGAAACAAGTCTGCTGGCCCAGGAGATGTCACAGGAGGGAGGTCTAGTCTGAAGCCAGGACCCTGGGCTGCATGTGGAAACAAAAGTGATCTTTGCTGCCATCAAGAAACGTTTGTCAGCTGCTTACTATCCAGCCTGCTCATTGGATCAGTGTAAAGGGATGGGGACACTGTTCCTCTCCCATCTCCTTTACAGGAGTTGTAGGAGAAAGCTGGTATCGGCAGCAGTACAAATTTATGCATTCCTCTGGCTCCATCAGTGCCAAAGGGTCACGTTGTCATCACCGTCTGTGTTTGTGGAGAAAGGTCTGTGTGCATTCAATGTCCATAAAAGCCCCTGAAGTTTTTTATGGCTATTCCTTAAAGCCACGAGAATTTTTCTGGGTTTTGGGTGGTTTCATTTCAGAGATTAAAAACAAACAAACAAAAAAGCACGTTAACTTTGTTAGTAACTTTGAATAAAATTAAAGTAAAATCTTTTTAAAAGAAAAGTGTGAGTTTCCAGGTGTCCCCAGAGACATACTTTGTAAAGGAAGAATGTATCAAGTTTCTTCATGATGGAGTAGATACTTTAATCTACATGAGCCCCTATCTCAGCCTGCCGATTTTTCCTTAAGTTATTAATCCATAGAAGTAACTGATTAATTTGATTAGGATTGGTGAGAGAAGTATCCGCTAGGCATATCTTCCTCCTTACCACACAGGGAAAGCTGAAGGCTACCTCATACCTGTGTTTAACCACGTAGAAAGGCAAAACTGTGTCCTTGAGGTAGGCAGGAGAGACAGTCTAAACATTTTCCTTTCCTTTTCAAAGTTAGTAGAGGGAGGTTTGACTGCACTGGAGATAAACTCCAGTCAGTTCAAGTCTCTCTCATGTATTTTAGCAGAGTTCTTCAATCCAGACCTACATGTCCAAGGCTGAACATGAGCTCTGCTCTTGACACCCAAGCCAGGGAAAATGACACTGAGACTCCAAACTTCTGTATGCATTAAGGCCCATCAGGGAAGAATACTTGGGTCAACAGTGCCTAGCACTGGGTTCAGAGAAGCACTCCAAAGGTGAAAAGGTTTCCACAGCCTTTAGGAAACAAGCTGCTCTGCCTTTCTGAAGGACAGTATTCACCTGAAGCAGGGAGACAGAGTAGCACACATGCAGCAAATTTTCGTTTTAAACAGGGAGACAGTGCAACCTGGCAGAGGCTTGTTAAAATGATGGTGCTCATTGCATAAACAGCTTGTGCTTATTATTGGCTGCATATCCATTTAAACTAGAAAATACTCTTTCCCTAAGCTAACTGTAGTTTCTCCTTTGTTCATACTGGTCTGTTTCTTCTGGTGTGTTCTTACATAGAAAATAAACCTGGTCTAATAACTAAGCCTAGCATAGCAGGATCCAAGTTAGCAGCATAGGTGCTTTGGAGTATAGGTGTGTATTTTTTCTCTGAAAAATGGCTAGAGTAGTGTCTGAACAGATTCAGGGCATGTTATGAAGGGATTAGGACCAGCTCTTTTCTAGAACTTGAACAAAAAACAATCTATTTTGTTCATCTTTCATAAAAAGATTAAACAGATTGATTTATTGTGTATTACACTAGTCACACACTAGAAAATTCTTTCCAAAGCAAAGGTGCTTTTTTTATTCAATTTAAAAAAAAAGACATTTGTAAACAGGAATGGACAGGAACTGCTACGTTCCTAGGCTGATCCAGTGTGAACATGCTATGCTTCAGTTTGAAGGTGGTTGGCAACTTTTTGGCAGGAATATTATTTATTTAATTAATTAGTGTGGAAAGAACCATTTGGCTTGTTTTCCCGCTCTCCTTACAATCAAGAGCTTTTGCCTGTTGGATGCTCCATCACTTACACAGTGCTTTTGCAACCTACTCCCTTTTCGCTTGTACATGATGTTTTTCCTTCAGTTTTGTGAACCAAGTTGAATCAGCAGCAAGCTAACTCTCTCTGACTCTCAGATGCCCCAGCATATCCCAAGGTTTTATTGCTAAACAATTAAGAGATTTTTTGTCTATTAAAAATTCTCTGGGCTGGTTTCTGGCCAGCGGCAGTTTCCCCAGCTCATAAGTTTCGGACTCTGGATAGAAGAGAGCCTCAAAACACGCGCTGGCCCTCCCCTCTGGAAGTCGCACAGTCCATCAGTTTTGAACACAGCAGCCTGGTCAGCAGAGATTGTCAGATACGTTGGGACACTCCATCAATTTAATGTGGAGACAGAAGCCCTTTTGGGAAGTAGCTGGTGGTGGTGTGGGGGAGAATTATAGGGACAAGTTTTCTGTCGAACATTAGATAACCTAAAAAAAAAAGGTGTGTAGTGAATGTATTCATCTCCGCTGAGGTGTGGGAGGGTCTTGTCTTCAAGAGCTGTCTCATCCCTAATGGGTGCCAGGAGCAGAGGAGAATGCTCGGAGGGTAGGCACAGCAAGCAGAAGGAAATCATTATGTTGTTTTTTTTCTTATCAGTTCTGCAACTTAAAACTACCCTGAAGAGACATGTTTCGACAGAGCTCTTCACACTTCCAAACAAAAGAGCTTTTCTCTCTTCCTTCCCCCTCGTCCTCCCCCCAGTTTGGATGTATGGCTGGAGAAAAATGATTGCAGGCATTGTCTGGCAACAACAACCGCAGAGTCTCTTCTGGAAACAAGTTGGGTCAGGTTCACGAGCGCACACAGAAAGAAAGAGAGAAAGGAAAAAAAGAAAAAAGAAAAAGAAAGCTCCCTGGCCAGATAAATAACTCACTTTTGGAAGATGCTTCACCAGTGTTCCTGCTGTTATATAACAACCTCAGCCAAGATCCAGCTATTTCATATTTGCTTAAACAAGAGAGTCATAGAGGGAAAACATGACTGCACTATGTTACTTGTTTGGTCATTGGTACTGGGAGAGGTGATATGCTAACAAAAGTATGCAGTAACAAGCGGTTAAAATGCAATGTTTCATTAGTTTTGCAGTAAAAACAGTGAAGATACTAACAACTAATTTCTGCTCTTAATTTAATTCATGTTGTGAACATGAAAATGAGGAGAGAATTAGTTTTTCAGTGGCTGGATCCTCTCGCTGACCCTATGCATGTTTGCATTTAAATGAAAGAAACTAAATTTTTGCCCATGCATTGCTGGCAAAAAAATGTCTATGGTTTTGTCTGGGTATCATGACAAAGGGATTCCATGTAACTTAAAGAAATAATTTGAGTATAAAATGGGGAGTTGATTAGAGCAGTAAAATAATCAGACGTTATAAGGAGCTAATACAGTGTAACAACTAAAAGCCCAGGGGTGGGAATCAGGCCAGCTGGGGTTCTGCTTCCATTCAAGCATGCTGTGCAACTCTGAGTAAGTCAATAAACCTTGCAGTGCTTCACTTCGACCATCTGCAGAATGGGAATAATAAAAATATTATTCCCTGTCTCCCCAAACTGTGGTGAGCCATTGAGATGAGTATTGAGTCAGAATGCTGTGAGTTGAGAAAAGACAGATTTAAACTTTCCCAAAGTTCAGAAGTTTGCTTCCAGTTCATTTCTATTTGGGAGGCTCAACTCTCTGTTTACAATTGTAAACCTGTTTTCCTCCCAGCTCTATAGCTGGTGGACATTGGCCTAATGTGAGCACTCATCAGATAAGATACATTTCTGTCCACGAGTCAAAGAACTATGTTACATGTTGGGAACCGTGGCAACAGGGAGAAGCGTGCACAGTTGAGGATGAAAAATCAGAGTGAAGCCGTGGGACTAGTAGTTAAATTATTTACATATTTCAGAGACCTCTCTCTAATACAATCCACTCGAGATCCTACTAACCCAAATCTCATGAGCCCACGCTGTGTTACTTTGAATTGTGACAGCATCTTTCTTCTTCAGGTTGTTTTGCAGCTCTCAGCTGGAGTGTGCTCTGAGCCCAGGCATCACCAAGACGCACCTTTGTGCTGATCTCTCTGCACCCTGAGAAATACCGTTGAAGTGGATGAGGAATATTCTCAGTGCGCGTAGTTGTTCAAATTGATAAGTCTTGGTCAGGGCTTGAGCAGGAAAGGGACAGTTGGGACACATGAAATACGACACAGTTTAGCCTTGCTGAATTATCTTTAATTGTTTCTACCTACAAGTTGTTTTTCCTGTTAACTTTCATCTCGGGTTCGGTGTTGTAGTTAGAAACAGAAGTGCTGAAATACAAGTCCAGGCTTCCTGGTGTATTTAGCTCAACGTTGGAGTCTCCAGAGGTTGAGATAAGTTCCAGAAATGATTCCAACGGTTTGTTTGCTTGTTGAAAGTAATTTCCAGTTCTCTGAGTAGTTCAGAAGGTGAAACAATCAATTAAATACACTCATGTGCATACACATATGCACAGAATATCTCTCAGGTAGTTAATGGGGCAGAATGATTAAAAGGCACCAGGAGCCCAGGTCAGTAAAGCTGCAAAGACCACACTAGTTTGGGCATCCAGTCTCTTCAACGGCTACAACTGAAATTTCTCACATCTTTTGGATGTGACATGCAAGCCAGAAAGCAAGCAAAAGAGCAGCACAATTACTTTGTGGGAGCAAAAAGTACATTTTCTCAGAATATAAATTCTTTCACTTTACACTCAAAAGAAATTCTAAAAAGAAATATACACATGCAAAATGTTTTACATTTTCCTTGTTTTGGTTAGCAGTGAGGTGTTTTTCACACAGCCCTCACCAGAAGTCTGCCGTGTGGGAAGGGCTTACAGTGTGTTGTAAACAGCAGGTTCAAATCAAGGCTAAACCAGTCCTCTCAGTCCAGCCAAAGTCACAGGGTGCTCGAAAATCTAATCTATTGCAATATTGGAAACAAACTACCATGCAGTAGATTGTAAAGGCTGTTTTTTTAATGTTATTACTCTTATATGAATTCATTTTCTTTCAGCTACAAAATAGGGTGAAAAATCTGAGACAAAAGGCTGAAGGAAACAGATTTTCAGTTACAGAATTACCTTTTTCATGGTCTTAAGTTCAGGATGCTACAAAATAGTGAATTCAAAGAAATTTTAAACAAACTACGAAGTTAAGAAGATTGTTTCTTTACATGCCCTAAAATTCTTTACTTCTTGACATAGATTTTATTTTATATTTGTCAAGATGGCAGCCTGAGCCCAGAAAATCATCTTGTTTTAGCTACCTCGAAGCAGTTTTAAAGTTCTGAAGTGCCTTTAAAAAGATCTGTCTTTTCTGATCTAATGCTAAGAGATTTAGTCCTGGTCTGTACATGCAGATTCTGTAACACTTAGTAAAATCTATGGGACTTCTCCATGTAGTAAGTTTCCCATGAAGTTCTGAAAGCAGAGTTTTGCCTTTCTTATCTTATTGTCAAATGATTAAATATCTTTTAAAAAAAAATTTTTTTAAGCAGTAGGAGTTTAACACCCAGTCATCTGTATGCCACTGAATCTAGGAAATATTAAGGCTCATGGTTTATTCAAAGACATTATCTTTTCTGCTATAGATTGACAAGACATTACTATCATCTGATTTACTGTTTGTTTTTCGGTGTATGCCTTGGTCACCGACAGAGCTCCGTGCATCCTGTGTATTACAGTGGCAGGACTCCAAGGCAGTATTTGGCTATCAGTTTATTCACTAAATTTTTCATTCAAAATCCCTCCTGAGCTTTTCACTATGGCTCAAATAAATTATTAGTTGGCTTAAGAGTGCTGGCTGTAAATGTTTGGGCCTGTGTTTGAGCATTAAAAAAGGCCTGGGAACTATTTCAGGGAAAGTATTATTAACAAATTCTATGCAATAAAAATCTACTATTTGTTTTGGTTTTCAACCAGGATTTTTTTATTTTGGGGGAAAGGCAGGGAGGAGGTTGGTGGCAAGGAGAACCATTCATATCAGAAACAATGTCATAATTACACAGAGTAGAGAGCCTGTCTAGAAACCTCCATAGCCAAAGAGATTTCTATATAGAACTGTAAACATAGGAACCATGGTGGAGGAGTCGGTGGCCAGGTACGAGAGTCCTGTCAGAAGCAGAGGTAAAGGTTTCATTAAGACAGCATTTCAGACAGTCAGCAGGCACACCCTCATTTCCAGGAAAGAAGTGTTATCCTTACTAACTCCTTGAATACAAACCAAGCTGTAGCCGTTCTTGGGAAGTGGACAGAACATGCTGGAGTCCCCAAGCAAGGTTCTTTCAAAGGGCGATGCCCCCCATGTTTTCCAGAATTGCCCTGTGCAACTGGATTTTCCACGCGGCAATCCTCAGCATCTTCCTTTTCCACATTAAATTCCCTCTACCCAATGTTTCTCGTGGTACATTAGTCTCGTCAGGTGTGGTTGTGAGTCTCCGTTGGTACGGCTGGTTGCATCTTGGAGCTCAGTGTTATCCCATGCAGCTTACAGATCTTGCTGCGTTTCTTCTTGAGCAGGGATGTTCTTGGTAAACACAAGTCTGATACAGTCCTCAGGAGACAGTTGGGGCTAAGATTTTTGACCCGTGTCTCGTAAAACCACACGACCAACTCTTACTGTTTTCTTTCCCCTCTGTATTTTCCCTGGTAATTAGGTCAATGTGTACAAGACTGCTTAACAAATTGGGCTATAGTATCAAAATGGTTTCTTGTGTCACCGAAACGGAACAACACAAGAGTTTAATGGAAAATTTTCACCTCTAATAATTGGAAGGGTTTATATTTTCCATCCATTTCCAGACCTAAAAGTCTTGGAGAGACTTTTTTATCAAAACTTGAAAAAGTAGACTAGCATTGACACTAATTGACTGTTCAGATTGAAGTGCCTCCAGGGCCCGCCCTGACCTGAATGCTTCTGGGGCCAATCCTAAAGTGAGTATGTTGTTCATAAGAAATAACTATTCTCAACTGTGCTTCTGCTCCTATTAAAGTCAATGGCAAAGGTCTCACTGGCTTTAGAGGACACCCATCCTATGATATTTTCACACAGTGATCCCAAAACAGAGTCTGCTTTGGAAGACTCCCCAGTAGGACTTGCTACCTGTTCGCCTTGGGCAAAGCTGGAGATGGAAAGGTGCACTTCAGCCGTCTAAGGACCATACATAGGTTGTTGGCAGGCCCGTTGTTTTGCAGCATTAGCTGTTGCAGTTCTGTACAGGGGAAAAATAATTGCCTCTCCAGGGATTTCTGCTTGAAAGAGCTAGTTAGAGCCACTTACAGAAACAGGAAATTCTTCAGTTTTGTAGATGATTTTAAAACTGATAGCCCTCGTGACAGGCGGTTCTTCAGAGGCCCACTCCAAAGCGCTTCCCCAATTAACAGGCAATTGTGTCAACATCTCAGGAGGGCAAGCTAATGGCAAGGAAGGACTGAGTCATGGTTGGGTTTTTTGGGGGAGAAGAGGGGTTATTCAAAAAGTAAGAAATCCTAAATGCCTTATTTTACATAGACCTGGGAAAATTTAGCCTTTTGGAAAAAAATAGAAGTCCCGTTAGAAACATCAGTGTTGTCACATGCGAACAAGGCTACTTGGATAACATTTTCAGTCAAACCTTGGAATCATTGATTTAAACTTTTTCATTGTGATCAGCGTTTTAATCCAAGGACATTGAAATGCTGCACTTAGTCTGTTTTGTTGTCTTTTTATTCCTTTTAGGCACTTCAGGATAGTGATAGGGTTACTACTTTTTTAATGAAATGTTTCAGTAGTATGAACACTCATTATGAAGCTAAAGCCATTTAGGTGTTCCCAAATTGAAATAGTTTACAATTTCCACCACTTGAAATATCTCAATACTTTGAGAGGTTAAAAAAATTGTGATATGCCATAATTTCCCATACAACAGAAAATCTGTTTACAGACCAAGGCAAGTCATGACAGTCCCTTTTTCTGTAAAAGTAGCAAAAAGTGTGGTAATGAAGCACAGTTTGTCTTCCAGGTAAACATATCGTGAATTTATTCTGTGTACTCACCTGCTTGTTCTTGGGTATTGGGAGTGCTTCAGAGCCTTACCAAAACTTTGTAAGACACTTCCCACTCTAAGACTTTGTGTTAGTTGTGTGCAACTTTAACCATCTGACCTGAAGTTTTCCATTTTGGGCATCTCACACTAAAATTTTTGGGAATGTTTCAGCTGAAAAGCTTCAGCCATTCCAGGAAGAAAGTTAGGAAGAGACACATAATTTTTCCCATGTTATTGTGATTATTTTTAAATCTTATAAGTGTTTTGAGATGCTCTCCTACATCCATACTTTGGAATGAAGACTTGAAATTTGTCTGGAAGTTGTCCTAATATCAGGTACATTTATTCTTTTTCTTCAAAAAAACCTCAAGCAAACCAACCAACAACAAATCAAAACCCTAACTTTTTATTTGGCCAAAGTAAAAGCCTCTGAAATCACACATTCTTAGGATAGAGAGGGGCACTGGAGGGGGAGATGCTGATATCCTCTCTCTGGTGACCAGCGATAGGACTCAAGGAAATGGAATGAAGCTGCATCAGGGGAGTTCAGACTGGACATTAGGAAAAGGTTCCTCACTGAGAGGGTGGCTGGTCACTGGAACAGGCTGCCCAGGGAAGTGGTCGTGGCTCCAAAACTGTCAGAGTTCAAGAAGCATCTGGATGACGCTCTTAGTCATGTGGTTTAGTTTTAGGTAGTCCTGCGAGGAGCAGGGAATTGGAAACAATGATCCTTATGGGCCCCTTCCAACTTGAGATATTCTATGATTCTAAAGAACAGTTTAAAAAAATGAATAAAACTACTTGATTTTCAGAAGGAAACTACTTCTGAAGTAGAAAACTACTTGTTTTCTTCAGAAGACTTTCGTCTTCTGAAGACAAAGCAATAAAACAGTTCTTTACTAAAACATGTATAACTACTCTTTTTTTCCTTTTCTTTTTTTAGTAAGAATGTGTGAACTGCAGGTCAGATGTTTAAAGAAACCCATTAAGCGATTATTTACTTTTTTCCTGAAGCATGGCACAGTTTGTTGTTTCTGTGGCTACTTGCACAGAGGACTCTGCAGAGAAATAGCAGAATTCAGGCTTCCTTCACCAAATAGGAAATCAAAATATGGGACTTTATTTCCTAAGCTGGATTTTTCTAAAGCTTCAAGAAGCAAAGCCACAAGTAACTACTGCTATGCAAACATATTCTTGCAAGAGGTTAGAGGCGTGTTGTTCTCCTCCTATGCTTAGGACCTGTATGCCCAAAGGCTGAATGCAGCTCTAACGTCTCAGCTTACAGACACAGATTTGAGTAGAGTCTTGTAGTTAGTAAGCATAGGGTTAATGAAGGAAGATGAAGTTGATTTGAACTTGAAAACTTTGGTTCAGTTCTAGCTTTTGCCCCAGATATTTTTTGTGTGAGCACGGGCAAGACATTTGATCCCTCCGTATCTCAGTTCCATATGTATAAATCAGGAATGAAAATACAACCGTTGTCCCACCCCTTTTTTATCTCATCTATTTAGATCATGCATTTTTCAAGGCAGGGGCTGTTTCTCTCTATGTGTACAGACAACTTGTAGCCCTTCAGGGCTCTGATCTCAGATGAGGCCCCTCAGTGCTATTAGTGTGTAGTAGTAGTAGTAGTAGTAATAATAATAACAACAACAACAACAAAACAACAACAACAGATGGACTTCAAATTCAGCCAGGCAGCTCTGAGCCATTACACATTCTGGAGTATGAAATACAGTCGAGCCCAAGACAGCTATTTTCATCAGAGACAAAAGTTAAGAGTTTGGCAGGGCAACCGAATTTGGCGTTATGTAAGCTGGGCTTTGCAACTTCAAACCGTGGTTTTATTTATGTCTTTTTCACTTTTTTTCTTCATCTCCATACGGTTCGGTCTGTGACTGGCACTGTTTTAGAGCTGGCTCGTTGTGGGATGTACCCTGCTGCAAACAACGTTTGGAAATCTGAAAAGGTTTCTTTAATTAACTGAAAACCAGAGCCCATAGTCTACTTGATATGAAAAATAGGCCAAATTATAGTGGTATTCATAGCCTGCTGGAATGGTTGGTTGTTTTGGAAAAAAAATGTTTTTAAAGGAGGCTTGCCAAGAAACTGTTCTCTCAGGAAATGATAAATGGCAGTTTGGAGGCTCGAGTGGCCTGTACTGTATGTATGTGTCTTGGTAACTGCTGACTCAGTCCTGTGTGCTCCTGATGGCTCCCACATTCGCAGCACGAGGAATTTACAGTCCTGATTCACAAACTCATTACTGTCCTGCAGTTCGGGGCTTTTATACATGGCCTCAGGATTGTTTCATCTGCAAACAATGCAAACGCATTTCTTCAAATTACACTTTAGATAACCTTTCAGTTATCATTACTTTTACAGTGTGTGCTAAAACCTTTCCGTTTCTGTTCCAAAACTATAGTTTCTCTGAATACATTCTTCCAGGGTCGGTGGTTTCTGTTGTTCTTGGGGTTTTTTTATAGCATGTTTTCCATGAAGTTGTGCAGTTTTAGGAAATTTAAATAAGAGAAAAATGAAGACATGGCTAGAATTTGTATGACAGTGTAGTTTTTAAATGAGTAAAAGAAAATGCTGACTCTATTTGTGCACTGAAGAAATATCTGCTTTAAAAAATGTACCACTTCGTAACATGAGTTCTTCGCAGTGAGATGTGCTATTTACTATGTCTTGTTACTGTAGGGGATATGTTGCACGCAAATGAACAAGCCTTTGGTATATTCTCTTCTAACTGCTAACAGTCATCTTCATTTTCAGGCTGTTTATGTTACCTCAATCCCATTGACATCAAGAAGTTTGAAAGAGAAGTGAATTGGGACTGTTGTAAATTTAGGAGACATTGTTGCAAAACAAGTCCCCGTTCCTGAGTCACAGTGAAGGGAGAGAGAGGTTCATGGGGTACACAGAGCTCAAGGGAATTTTTATTTTTCGAATGTTGCCTAATGAATCTGACTGGAAGGGGTCACGCAAAAATTTGTATCTACATGTCCATGAAAATTTATACTGTATGCTTGTACAGTACAAGATCAAGTAGAATTAAAGAGTTCAGAGATAATTTGTTAGAAAATGAATCGATTCATTGCCTTTAGCTTGAATGTTAGAGTTCCTAGGCACCTTATGAAGAATTTCTGTGTTTGGTCATTTGCATCCTTGAAAACCTTTTTAGCATTCACATAGGAGGCAATTGTAAAAATGCTGAACTCTTCAAAGACCCCTCCTCTGTCCTTGCTCCATTATTTTTCTGCCCTTGCTCCTGTTCTTTGCTGTTTCTGAACAAATTCTTCTCCAGTTCCGCTTTGAATTACCCCACTGTACGGTACTGCGGTGCAGAGCGGCTGTAAACAGCGGGGTGGAGAACCCTGCCCACACCATCGGTGCGCCTTGCCCTTGGTAGAAATTATGTTACTTTTATATTGAGGACAGCGTGAAATTTGGAGTATATTTAATTGAAGGAAGCACCTACCTAAAGTAACTTTCCGCTCTGTGATTTGCCAGTGAAAAATCTGCTGATGGGTTTTAAGTGCTGACTGACAGATTAGAAGGATAGGAATGTGAAACGCAGGTATCTCTGCCACCTCTGACCAGTTAGATGCTGGTTTTCAGGTTATATACCATCGATTCTTGAAGTTTTGCATACCGAGCTAAAGGAAGTACCAGCACTGATTAGCACTAGTGTGAGCAGAGACCATCTGGGCGGAGCTGCAGGTGACTTCAGATGAGGAACTACATCAGTGAAAAAACTGAATGCTGATCTTTGCTTTTGAGGTACATAATTTTAGGTACATAAATAGCACCTATGAATCACAGTGTGACTAAAATGAAATTGTTTGACATGTCTCACATGCTTACAAGTTTTGCTGGGTCAGGTATTGGCGTACAACAAGAGGTGGAAAATAAGTGTCGTTTACATGAAAGTCAGAAGAACGTATGCTTAGATCTAACAATAATGCTAAACTTTGAGTTTCAACAACAGTATCTGATTATTCTCTTACTTTTCTCTGTTCATTCACACGCTCTGGACTGTCTTCTTGTGCCAAGCAATGGGGTAGCACACTCTTTCACCTTCAAAGAGTTCAGAGAGTGAGTATAGTTCCAGGGGTGCCCAGTTTTGCAAATCTCAATGACTGCTCTAGCAATATAATGATATCTGTCTCCTGGGGTGGCTGATTTAAAACCTTTGCCATGAGCAAGGAACCCTGAGTGGGTGAAGTGCGTAATTAGTGCAGGTGTTCACTGTACTAATAAAAGCATTTTTAGGCTCTGGGACTGTTTGCAGAGTTTGAGTTCATGTCATTTTCTACACATGGCAAACTTCCTTGTCCAGCACGGATATACAAGCCCTAAATTAGCTGTATAATTATAAATAGACCGTGGTTACAGTACATCAGGAGAGAAACCTTGTTTTGACCTCTTGTATTGTGCAATCACTGTTACGGAATGTTATAGACTGTGTTTTTCATATGTACTTGCTTCTTCCCAAATACAAGGATCTTCCTCACTGACAAGGTCCCTGGGTGTCGAGGGCAGTCAGAGAGTAAGTGTTGAGCACCTTGCAGCACTGCGTCGCAAACAGGTTTGACCTATGTGAAATATTCAACTAGAAGTGTTTCCCTGGAAAATGACACTTACTCCTATGTGTCAGTTATGTGTGGAGAACCGCTGTGATTTAAACAAGCTTCTTTAGCCAGAAGTTTGTTTTGCTGTAGTACTAGATGCTCTGTTGTGCCACAGCAGGGAAAAAAAACAAAACCAAAGAAGCAAGATAAAGTGATATTTGTGATGATGTGTCTGCACGTCTGCAGATCATCTGCAGGCTGTGGATTTATTAGTTTTTCAGTCAGTAGAACTGTTATATAAATAATGCGTATCAGAGCTGGTCACACATGGTCTTCTCACTTGCACATGTACACTGCGAGTACTGTCTGAGCCAGAGGGGGATAAGTGCAACCAGACCTCCTCTGCCTTCTCTGTAAATCAGCTTTTACAAGGCAGTGTCAGACACTTGTGTCGCCACGACAGTCCATGTCCCATCTAGAAAGATGCATCACTGTGCTTATTGTGGGGTTTTCAGGCCATGTGGGTGCTGTTCCTGACTCAGCCATCCTTTTCTGCAGGACTTTGGGCAGGTCGTTTCACTTTCTGTTGTTTCCATTGCCTCAGCTGTGAGTACTGGGTATCATAAAGCATTTCGAGGCTTGGAGGTCAAAACTGAAAACACAAGCACTTGGTATTTTGATCATTTTTATTATTCTCACTGTTGTTCAGCATCTATCTTAAAACTTAGATATAATTTGAGACTATTTCTTGATTTGAAAATACCATTGTTTGAATATATAAATCAACAGTGCAGGTACAATAAAGTAAAAAGGAGCAACTTCTGCCTGAAAGGAACTGTGATGCTTGAGACTGACTTAAACTCCTTTCACATGTCAGAGCAGATGTGTCAGAGCATAAAGTCATCCATTGAAATGGATGAAAATGTCTTAATTAATTCAGGGTGATGTTAGCATTTTAATCTGTAAAGTCCTGAGTAGGTGCTATCTGACAACCTTTTTTCAAAGGTTACAATGATTAGGGGTGAATTAATTTCTCCACTGAGTAGCTGATTACTCTCTCTGTTGGACCGTGGGGGGTAGGGGGAGGGGAGGAAGATACTACTTAGCAAAAGAGATTAGCAGAAGAAAGAAAATAAATAAATCCATAGAAAAGTCTTTCAAGGAGATTATGCAAAGAGAAAATAAGAAATGCCTGCAGCTAGACCAGTTTCTGCGGTGATAATCAGATCTTCCAAGTGAAGCACGATCTGGCTTCTGCAACAGATATGACCAATCACCAGGAGGAGCAGGCTGCAGCTTGCTTCGGAGAGCGGAGTGCTGATTCTCTGGTGTTCCCTTCCTGGTGTGCCACTGACAACAAAGTCCTTCCTGACTGATGCCCAAGACAAAGTTGTGGTGACGGAGAAGATATCCTTTAGATGAGAATTAAAGTGATGTCTCTCATCACCTGCAACCGTTGAAGATCCTGTAGCACTCTGTCTGTCTTAGATGGGGTTGGGTAGCTTCTTTCTGCCACTGTGATGTTCTCCTATGCTTTCGTCAGATCGCTGCCCTTGATTTGCTGTCTGTAAGTGCTGTGAAGTGTCACTATGTGCTGTGAAATGGGTGCTGCCTCCCATTGCAGAGAATCTACATTTTGTTATTGATTTAACAGGGGCTAGTGCAGCCCTTAATGGCAGGGACTTGAGGGGAGAGAGGTTTGCCTATATATTCATGCTCCTTCTTTGTGCAGTTGAAAACAGTTCTGGTAGGGGGTAGGAGTGGAGAAGGGAAACGCCACAAAGCTTTAAGTGCAAGACAGTCACCACCTCTGCCTGAAGGATCTTCCAGTATTTCATCATGTCTAGACTGTATGTACTGTGTTATCTTGTGCAGAAGCCTCCTTTATCATAGGATAAAATTACAAAGCCCAAATCCTTTTTGTTTTGAACAGTAATGATCGTCATTATCTTACAAGTGAACAATCCAGGGTACTGCCCATGAACCAGAAGAATAACAAGAGGTGAATGCACATCTAACATCTGGAGCTGGGCAGATCATGTAGTCTTCAAGCCTGTCATGGTGATTAATCAGCTAGGAAAGACTGTGAGCCTTTTGCTTCCACCACTACGCAGTCACTTACATTGCCAATAGATCCACTTTTTGAGTCACGGTTTACCAGTCCAAAGAAATGCCCCGCCTGGGCATTTCTTATTCCTAGAATAAGCTATTGACAAAGAAAAGCACTAAGGATTTTTTCTTATCTTTGTCATCCATTAAATTTTTCCAACGTGTTACTTTATCAGAAACATTTGCTTACTTTTGAAGTCATGATAGCTTAGAATGTTTCAGAGAAGAGCCTTTATATTTTAACTGACTCAAAATCAGAGGGAAACCTGCAATGGAACCAATTTGGAAAGTTAACCTATGCAGAAATTGTTACCAGCAGCAGCAAGCAAATGATTTGTCCCCTAGTTTTCAAAATGAGTCAAGCCCCCAAAGTGTTAGGAAATTGGCTTAAAGCCATAAGGTTGTATTTAAGCAAAAGAAAAAAAGAAAAAAGGAAACAAATATCAGAGTCTTTAAAATCTAGTTTCTGAGACCTTGGTGTACACTGAAGACCTGTTTTCAAGGCTTTCTCTGCAATAATCTTGGGTAGAAGCTAACTCTGGAAATTGAAGCTGGTATTCTCACATAGCTGGTTGGCTTCAGAACTTGGAATTTAAAGAAAAATGTCTAAAACTACAAAATGCATAACAAAATAATCACTTCATTTCCCCCAAATTCAACTGGCAGAGCTGTTGAACTCCTGCAGGCATGGTAATGACTTTGTATGACCCATGAAATTTGACTGAAAACCCTTCTTCATTAGCAGTTGGTTGCCTTTGTTGTAGTTTTGCTGCTGGTATCCATAAGATCTGCTAGTTTGCCTTTATGAATAATGCCATGACAGCCAACAGGCAGTTTCTTTTCCCTTTAAACATGGGTTGCCACTGGTAAAGATGTTAGATTCTAGTTCACTCGTTGGTTATTTGCTGGCCTGTGATTGATTGTATCTGCCTCCACTTATTGAAGCAGTCAGTAAAAGAATGCAATGCAGTTTTTGGGGTGTCCAAGGCAACTTTGTTTTAGAGGATGAAGAGCACCTGCATCTTCTGTGGATTTCAGTGCTTTTGCTGGATGCTTACATTTCTACAAAATGAAAGCATTTTTATTTTTAGAGTATTCTGAGGGAGATATTTCCATGGATATGATTTCAGCAGAAGTGAATGGCGGTTGGAAAGGCTGGGGGAGTAGAGTGGGCTCGCAGACATTTTATCACCAATAAATTTCACCTCTGATCTCTGTGCGGCTCCTGGGAATGAAAAGTGCCTTTGGAATTATGTGTGGTTTGCTTTCGTTCCACTGAGCTTTCCCACTGAAACTTTCTGTCTTGCATCTGCGTCTTCGTAAAGCTTAATGCAATGGCAAAACAAGAGGCCACCTCCTTTCTGAGGAGCAGACTCCAGCGTGCAAGAATACAGCCCTGGTTTTGTGTGTTCAGAATGGGTGCAATCTTGCCACCTTATTTATCACTGGGATTTCTAACCCTGAAATGCCACGGCCCATAGATGACTTCTCCGTAATAATATTTATCAAAGTATTTCTGGTCTAATTATTCATGCTGAGCTTGTTCTCTAAAAATTTCTCTTGAAAGAATCTTTTTAAAGATTTTTCTTTTGAAAACAAATTCATGACCACATCAAACGGAGATTCGTGTTGCTGTTGGTTTAATTACCAACAGCCCTCAGGGAATCTCAAAACTCACTATTGTTGTAATTGCTTCTCTCCCTTTCTCTCCCCCACTCCTTTTCCCCTTCCATTTTTGATTGCTGCAGAGGTCATCGTATGCTTATTAGTTTTTTTAAGCTAATTTTAGGTACAAAGGAGTTTATGTCCTATTTTGCCCACATAGTAACTGTCAAATCATAAATAATGAGTACATTATGGATACTAAAAAAGGCACTGGCCAGAAATCTATTTTTGAAAAAACAACTGAGATCAGCTTGTTTTTTAACATTTCAAACAAAAAGTGGATAGCAGTGCTATTCCCTACTCATGCCATGCCATAAGATCAGATCCACGACCTGTGGATGCGTCTCACTTTCTATTCCAACCAGAAAAGCCAGTGCACCTAGTCTGGCTTTCTTCCCTTTGAAAAGCAGTATGGATGCCTCATTTGGGTGAGGTGTGAAACATAACATAAGCGATGCTAACCTAACTCCACGTGATACACGGCATATTTGCTTTGAAAAGAGCAGCAGTCTCAAATCTGTTTTGAATTAGGAAAAGTGTTTGAGAGAAAGAAAGGAAAAAGGGAACAGTTTCGTAGCAGGCATCTGAAAAATAACAGTTTGGAGGAAGGAGGAAAAAATTGTCAGGCAAAACCTAACAGTTAAAGCTGAAAAATGTATTTCTAACACTGGGGATTATGAGTGTATATCTTATTCTTTGTGGTTTTTTAAAAAAAATTCTTGGCAACTGAAGTGCTTGTTATGATGATCCAGAACGAGAACAGCTACTCAATGGTGAAATTATCAGCAGTACTCCGGCAAGAGGTTATTATTCATAGTCCCAGTATCATATGAGAGCCAGAGCCAAGGATTCAAGAAGCAAAACATTCCCCTTTGGAGAGAGGTCAAGATTAGTCGCTTTTGTTTTCTTTAGTTGGTGAGGGTGGTAGGGGGGTTTGGTTTGGTTTGGGATTTATTTGGTTGTGGAAAAGAGTTTGGTACATATTTTTATGTTAGTTGGGTATTTTACCTTTTTTTTTCTAACCCTAAAATGTGGTAAATATGCCACTGTTCCACACTGGAAATGGGAATCTACAGCTAGGAGAAAGCTGCTGTCTGATAGCCAAACTCCTGACAACAAAAATATGGAGTGATATTCGGAGGCTGTACTGCTGTGATTACACCAGCAGAAAGAGTCCTCCAGAGGCAAGTACCACAGGGAGTTTCCTTCACATCTGTGGAACTGGAGCATCTGAAATATAAGTGCCTGTTAGCTAAACAGAGAGCCTTTCTTTCCCCTGCAGATAGGTACTGGGGTGCTCACCCAGAAGGATCCAACGTAGGAACGTTTTGCTGAACAGGAATGTGATTGGGAATGAGAAAGCAACCAGTTTTCCAACCTGCTGTCTCGTTAAAAAACAAAAAAGTGCTTTGAAGTTTTCTGTGAGACCTGAAGATCTGCCCAGCACAGGGGAAAAGATTTTGAAGGTTTTGTTAGAGCTCCTCCTTCCAATTTGCAATGAAAGATGTTTAGTGTATCTGAAGGTGGGCGATGAACTTTACTGCCTCAGTTTCCCCCACCTTGTGCTAGCATTAACAGTACATATCTGCTGCGGCGTGGTGCTGTATAGATACACAAAGGTTCACACAGTGCTTTGGATAGAAGATGCAATAATTACTGCTGTTTATTCTATAACTGTGTCCAAACTATTGCATAAAGATAAGGCACTTTATTTCCTGGTTTCTTTGATCGATACCTCCCTTCTGTTTCTTGTGGTCTTGAACCTGTTTGACAGCTTCCATAAAGCTGGATTTCAATTTAAGCATAATCTGGGAAAATGTTAATAATAATGGTGCTAGATGGATGTCCAATGATTTTTGTGGGTACATAAGGATCTCAGACTTTTGGTATCATCGATTCATTTGTAAGGAAAGAATTCCTCTCTTCCTGCCAACTTGTGTCTTATTTTTAAATGGAAATGGAAGACAGTTGTGTCTGGACAAAGAGATATTATTTCCTGAAGGTGGGGCTATGGTGAATGAAGATAACCAAATTCTTGAAAAATCTAGACTATTCAGTAAATAGGACAGGGGGATTTTATCTTCTTTAGTAGCTTCTGATAAAAGTTGTATTTAGAGACCAGATCATAAACTTCACTTTGCTGGCTTCACCCAGGGAGAGAAAAACATTCCAAGCTCCCTTGTTCATCTACTGATACTATGTTCGTTTAGAGGAAAGGGTTAAAAAAATAAATATCTGACCTTTGTAATATTTTGGAGAAAAAAAATTATGTATCCTGAGGCTGTGCTGAGCCAAAGACTGTAGATTTTGGACACTGTCCTAACTTTAAAATTTCCATGTGTTTTAAGTCTTGTCTCATTTATCTATGACAAGAGTCAACCACAAATTTTAATTGCTTGGCTATAGCCCTCGGGATGCCAGATAGCTCTGTGAGCATTGTGCACATCTGGGCACGCTCTCCGTGCAGTGAGGCCAGCAGGGCTGGCCTGGGAGCCTGGGGAGCGACGAGCAGGCAGAAGGGCTTCATGGCCCAAAGCTACACTTAGAGCAAAGAAAGATTCTCAGGAAAAGCTTATTTCCAGCGGTTTGGGGGTTTCAAATAAGCTAAATAGTTTTGCAAGAAGTTGTTAACAGCAACAACAAAAGCACTGAACCGAGGCCACCGTACTCAGCTCTCTCTTCTCAAGTAGCAACCGTATCGTCTCTGCTTCTTACCATCTCCTCCAGCCACACCCATCATCGTGGTCATTCCTGTCTTGACTAGCAGCATTTTAGGTCATCCCTTTCTGACTTTTTTTTTGCCCTCAGGCCTTTCTGAATCCTCTCCACTTCTAAAATAAGCACTACCCCAAAAGCTTTCCACCTTTCAAGGTCTTGTACTCTGTAACAGTCCATGGCCAAGCGTATTTCACTCTCCTGTAACATAAGTCTTCTGTTTGCCAGTGTCCTACCGGCGTCCTTGTTAGCAGGAGAGGTATATGTTCATCTTACCTTGCTTCCTTTAGTCAAGCAGCAAGTTATAGACAGATAATTTTATGAAGGTGACACGTAAAAACCGAAACAACTTAGATGTTTGTAACTTCCGATTTCTATATATAGAATCATAGAAAGTATTTCTCATCATTTTTAAGATCTTAAAAGAATTGCTGTCTTATATAAGCACAGTGTTTGTTGTTGCCACTTGTGTCTTTGTAGGTCTTATTAAATAGACTTCTTGCATCTGAAGTTTTGCCTCCTGCGGATCTGCAGCATTTATTCACGTAAGGATTATGTACATGAGTTCTGTAGAAGTGGCTGGAAGCACTCAAAGATAGCTGTGAAGATCTCTGGTTTATTGTGTAACATCTTCAGCTACTGCTCTTCCTGCAAGCTATATCTTCATTTTCTTTTGGAGAAAAATGACAGTAGCATAGAAGAGGCAGTTACAAAAACATGCTGCCAATATTCTGTGTTTGGTAACATATATGCTGTATTTTGTATTCAATTATTTATTTAATCGCACATTACTGAAGTGGCTTTTTCATATAAGTTTTTCAGTTTTTGACCTGTCAGACCATGTCTATTACTATTGTCAGTTTCAAATAGAATTGAAGGGAGACGTTTAATCTGAAAAATGGCATTATGGTTGTAATCTACACTCTTCTAAGTATCCTGAAAATGCACATGAAAGAAATTGAGCTGAGTGAATAGTTAACCAGAGATGCCATGTTTCCAGAAACTTTGAGGAAGCTTTTAGAAAAAGTTGTTTCTCTTTGGGGAAAATGACAATTGGAAAGGAAAAATAATTCTCTGCAGAGTAGTTACTTGCTTGAAAGAAAGAAAGAACGCGTAAATCGACCCTGTAATTTCTCCCATTTCCTATAACTTGAGCATCTGGTACCCTAGAGCTTGTGCTGCACAATCAGGACAAAATTCTTCAAACAAACAAAAATTACTTTAAAATGCCACAAGTGTTATTGTCAGTAATCAAATGGCCACATGCTGGTGTTACCAGTTTGTTTTACTTCCCAACATAATTAAGAAACATGTGTGACAAAACTGAGTTTCTGTGCGGTGCATTAGGAATTTACTATGTCAAGTCAAGCCATTTTTAATAGTAGTTCACTGATATCAAGGTGACTTCTGGACAATTAGAGCCAGTGACTGGCTTACAAATCCTGTTTGTTTCTGAGCTCTGACCCTGACTCAGCGACTCAGAAGTTTCTTCCCAGTCCTGGGTCATCACCCTTTGTTGAAAGCACAGGTGGCACACCCTGATTAACAATGAATTATCAGCAGCATTTTAAGGGTTACTACTACAAAAAATAAGGGTTTTTATGAAACTTTTGAGAAGTGTAGGAGAAATGTCTTGTTATAAAAATAGAGCAAGATGAGACCAGCAATAATCTCAGTTTACTGAAAAAAACAGAACAATTTTTAGTATCTCAAAGTAAAGAAGAGATTGGCACTGATACTTTGACAAAAGAGAGCTGGTTTTAGGACACTGTGTAGGAAGTGCCTTTCTTTCCAAAGATGCTTTTTGTCTCAAAGTTATCCATTTTATTTGTCAGTTAAGACAGTGGTTACAGTGTTCATATAATATTGTCATTGATTAGAAAGTGACTTGTCACATGCAGCCCTCAAAACCTGTTAATTTTGTTCCTCAGAAGCTCAGCCTGTGTATTTTTCTAGCGATGAGTGATCTTATATTAGAGGAAAGTGTTTTCTCACTGGCTCCACTTCCTCTATCCTTCCCCCAGATACCGCACACATACTCCCTTCTTTGGCCAACTCTCAAGAGAAAGTACAGACAGTCTGGAGAACAAATCTTCCTTCATGCGGATTACATTCTCCTGTAAGCACCTCAGCGATGGGTATATAACCTCCAGCAAGACTGCTGCCTGGTCTCTGGCAACAAAATAAACAAAGGGAAGCCAGAAACTCTGATAAGGGGATTCACAAGAATCTGGGATCTTGGGTACTGTAAAGGGAAAGAAGACTTTCCATGATTTTTGAATAATCATGTACTTGAAGAAAGAAACTTTCTTCAATAATACTGAAATTGTTGTTCTCTATTACCACTATTACAGTTATAGAGAAATGTTCAAAATCAATCCTCTATGAATATTCCTATAGCTATCCCTGAGCTTCTTCAGAAAGCCACTCCTAACATCATGTTCATTCCTGCCCACAGGGCCCTCAAACTAAAGCATTAACTTTTAGAAATATTGAAGTACCAAAATGTGTAGGGACTTCGCAAGAAGAGTAGTCAGGGAAGCTGCTCCCTGAAGATTCCTCAAATATTCTCAAGAACAGTACTTAAATAGGATGGATCCCACCAAAGAAAAATGTGATTTATAACCACACCTTCACTTGCAGACCACTCTCACGGTTTTCTTAAGTATCGCTTGATGCCGATACCTTCCTTCATATCGTTGCCGTTAACAGGGATCATAAGTTCTGGAATATTTTTTGCCTTTCATCTTTTCTTCAACTGAGTCATCAGTGTGCCTGATGATGATTTTGTTAACAGAAAGGACTTTTTTGTGTGTTTTTCTGAAATATAAAGCTAGCTCATTAACAAGTATAGTATTGAACAGAAAACACGTTAGGAAATCTGTACAACACTGCTTATGAGGACGCACAGATGAGGAAAGCATCATTTTCTTTCCTTAGAAGTTTGCCACACTGCAGAGCAATAGGGTCCTCCTTACTAAGAGACCACCAGGAGTGGCAAATACATGAAGATCTCCCCAGTCACCAGTTATCTGGAAGAAGTGCCTTAAAAAGAGTTAGTTCCCTTTGAGCTAAAAAGCTGCACCCTCAGGAATGAATGCTGCTCAAGATAAGTCAGGGTGGCAAACTAATGTTGGAAAAGTAGCTGAAATTTTCCTGGTTCACATTTTCATTCAGCCAAGCCTAGTTTGTGTTCTGGTTTTCTTCTTCCCCTTTAGCAGCTTCGTGCTTGGCTTTTCATATTAAGAACCAGCACAGTCCCCCCGAACCCACCGAGTGAGCACTGTGCTGATAAAATCTCACTTGATTAAGATCAAATAATAATTAACAAATTAGTTGTTTAATCAGTCAACCGTGTTAAGACGGTATAAGGTAATTATAAACCACTGGCCTGTCTAAAGGGACTATGATTTTTACCCTTAATAATACTTACTCTTGAAATCTGTGAGAATGAAGGGCAGATGAGACAACTTTAATGAACATCACTGATCAGCCTTGATCCCTCCAGGTCATGGAGCAATACTTGGCATAACTTATTAGTAATTTGTGGTCTTTGTGGCCTAAATTATGCCAAACTCCAGATTTTGTCCTTCAGCTTCCCCACAATCCTGAATATCCGTGTCTGAAAATACTGTTCCGCTCAGCTCCATAATTCCATCTGTCCTTGGCCCTTTTTAAAAAAAAAAAAAAAAGCAACGAAAGAAATTCATTGTTACATTTTATGTTCTGTATCATACCATGAATTTGTTATGAAGCTTAAAATTACAGGGCATTTAAGATGAATACAATGTGAAAATTTGTGGAATTTTGTTAGATAAAGTGCTCGTTATTTTGTTCTCTCATCACAAGAACAGTCTCTGTCTTGTTCACTGGCACCTCCTGGAATGCCTTTGATACCTTTATAAAAGTTGGCATGTCACTTTACATCCAGTTGTAGAGGACTGCTTCTCCTGAAAACATGACCTAAGAGGACCTTGTGGTTTGTAGGAACTACGTCATCGCCACTGGTCTATTGTGTGGGGTGTCAGAGCAGTCAGGTGCCTCTGTGACTTTTTAGGGAGGGGAAAAATCGGTTCTGTAACATAGCTACATTTCTTTATGATGTGCCTTTTAAGATGCGTGCTGTGATCTTTCAGCCTTTGTGAAGAACTATTTGGTTGGGGTTTTTTTTCCTCAGTGCATTGCATGAATGGGATTTTTTTATTCATTTCCAAGAGCTAGGTTCAAAACTTGTTTAAATCTGCTTCTTTCCATCTGTGCTCAATCTATGATCCTTGGATCTTTTTTAAAAAAAAATTTATCTCAGAGGATGGAAAAATCGTGTTTTATAGAATATTTCAGATTTAGGAATAACTGCAGTGTGTAATTTCTGAAGAGTTTCAAACACTGTCTCCTCTCCCCAACAACTATAAAATACAAATAAAATTATTTGCATATAAAGAATTTTATCATCCAAACATCATGCTTCTAATAAAACATAAGTCAGCTAGAAAGAGCTTACTTAGTTTTTCCTAAAAGAAACAAATCAGTCTGAGTTCTTTTTCTACATAATTAACACTGTTTGCTCTTTTAAGGAGAGGGATCAGAGTTGTCCAAAGCAGTTAATATTATAGCAACATCAGCAGTTTTTCTGTTTGCTTTACTTTTATTCATTCTGGCATCATAGCTAATTTCTAATCAAGTAAATGTGTTTGAAAGTATGATTCAGAGGAGGTGATACACATCTCCATGCTAAGTGCGTAAAGCCAGTGTAATAAAAAGGGTATTGCACACATTTTTCTAGTGGGTATGATTATTTCTGCAGGAAACAAGTGACAGGTGTATTTCAGGATGTGTGTCTGAATGACAAGGGGCAGATTGGACATGCTAATAAGCAAGGCCGTTCACCAGCAAGCCTCTTATTCTTGTACATCCGAGGCCTGTGATGACAGTATAAGTTGCCTTCTGGTGGCTTTTACTTCGCTCTTTAAAATGGCTCATACTTTAAGCAGACACCCCTTTGGCAGAACTGAGGGTGGGGGCCCATCGTCCCATTGCCATCTCATTTGCAAATGTCATCTTTTCTGATTCAACCCCAAGAAGTACAAGCAGAGCAATGTACAGAAATCCAGACTGCTCCTTCTCTTGTAACGTCCAAAGAATATGTTGCTATTTGGGACTGACAATTCAGTCCAAGATTGGTCCAGAACCCGCTGAAGTCACTAGAAGTCTGTGATTGCCAAAAACTACCACTGAGTTAAGCGTGTCTTGGAGCAAGACCTTCACGGGTGCAGAACTCCCTGGGAAATGGCTTGCCTTATTGGGAAGCAAAACTGATTAAACAACAGTTAAACACAACCAGCTATCTGGACCTCCCTCCACAAAAGTTTCGTGGCTTTACAGCCCTACCCCAATAAGCAGATACATGGAAGACGCAGGTCTTTACTTTTTATCTTATATGGCTCAGCTTAACACCAATTAGCTTCTGCCTCTGCTTCTGTGGGCCTTCTGCACTCCACAGCTGCAGCAGCCAGACCTTGTTCTCTAGAAAAAATTAGACAATTATCTTTGGGAATTTATTTCCCGGGAAGAATATTCACATCTCACTTCTCTCCAGTACTTCATCACTAGGATGCACAGCTGTTGAAGGACTATCCAGATCTCAGTCCAATCTACTGTCACATTCAATAGCTCATCATTGCAAGAGTTTCATAAACGCATATTTTCCAGATATATCTTCAGTCTGTGTTTCTTCTGGTAAACCCTGCCTAGAATCACAAATGAACAAATATATATATAGAAGTCCCCTAGTTAGTTTTGAATAATTAGCAAAACGACATTTCTTGTTAGAGGAAAAGTTGTCCTTCAGACTCTGAAGATAGCTTTTTGTCTGCAACCTTTAACTACAGTGCTTCCAATGCAGCTGTCTCAGAAAGCAAGCGATACCTGGGCAGTGAGGGATGGAGGAATGAGATCTTTTTGCAGGCTTCACTAGCACTGATCTGTTCTGTTACACTTGGAGCATTGTGAGTTTGCCATCTGTGGTGGACACCATTTGGGCAAAGCGTGCCTTTTTTTAAGGGAGTGAACAAATAGTTATGAAATGAAAACCTGATGATCTGCTCAGTTTTCCATCTGTATTTCCTTCTACAAATCTTGAACTTATGTGTTCTTCAGCTTCCTCATTTGAAGAATCTCATCTTTCAACAGCCATTTCCATCCAGAATTACTAGTGTTTCATGTACCATCTAGGGTGCTTTGCCTAATGTTTTCAAAACCAGCTGCAAAGTATAAATCTCTGGCACCTCATATTTTTAAATCACTGTATCTGCTTCCCTACCAGTTGTACAAAGTGTTTGAAAAAAATGGCATTTTCTCTATGGTGGAAAAACATTTTAGTCTCTGCTGAAATCATCCAGCTTTGTTGATGTTCTGCTCAGCCTTACCGTCTTTTACTATCCTGTGTGATACTTGGATGATGGCCAGGCACATATAAATTGCTCCCACTCATGCTCTCGCTGGCGGTTTTATGTGCCTTTCACTACTTTCTAGCAGATTTTTTAGGCAGCAATTTATTCCTATCATGGTTTTTTCTGCTTACTTTCTTTTGCCTTTTTAAAACTTACTGCATGTTTTTGCCTAGAATTTACTTAGTGTTGTAGGATCCCTGTGGATCGATCAGTCAGAGACTGCAATGGCAAAATCGAGGCTTTCTCGTTGTGCTGGTAGAAGGGAGTAGGAGGCCAGAAGGCAGACACTTACTGCCCAGTTTCAGTGCTTGCCGTGCCAGGGGGCAGAGAGTGGGCAGGACCTTGGAGGTGGAAGTGCCCGTCTTCCCCTCGGGACAGCTCACTCAGTACATTGGAGTCAGTGCAGAGAGGAGGTTTCCCATGCCAGGTAAAAGGGGTGGTACAGGTTACCTCTTGACTAGAAAATGCAAGAAACCAGAGACTGAATCTGTGGTGCTCCTAGAAACAGTTCATTCATTATTTTCCTCTGAGTACCACAAATATATGCCAAATAGAGTCTAAATTTTGGACAAATCCATAACCTAGACTTTATTAGGTATCCTGATTTTTCATTATATTTTCTTCTAAAGATTACAGGACAGAGCAGAAAAAGCAAAACAGAGGAATTAAATCCTTTAAGGAGCTTCTGTCTAAAGGCAGAAGAAAGTGAGCATTATGGATTCAGGGTGAAACTTCCCCTGCTGCCCCCACCCCCCAGTTGAAAAATTAGTGCTCACCCGTCTCAGAAGAGTTTCTGGCTTGCTGTGAACCATGTCATCTGAACGGGAATCCTAGCGAACACTGTGTCGTTGGGGGGGGTAAGAGCATAAAACTGAATCATGCCCCACTCCCAGCCCTTGCTGCAGACCCCAGCTGCTATACGCTCACAGCAGCAGAAATACCTGCGGGCACTTTGCGGCCTGAGCTGCTAATTGGGCCCAAATGTAACGAAGAGCATCGGTCAGTTCCAGCTTAGGGTTGATTAGATTACTGCAAGTAGAGCAGATATTAACTACAGCATATTGATATTATTAAGGCATGTAAGCATGTTAGAAGTTTTCATGTTTTCAAAAAAATGTGGACACAATAATAACAAAAAACCACAGAAACTCAGTTCTGGGACTTAGTTCTCTATCCCAGCACATCTCTTTAGAAGCCTGTTTGTCATGTGTTCATCCAAGTATAAAAGGAGTGTCAAAGCGCATACCAGAGGTGAGTATTAACAGGCCTGTCCTCACCCAATTCTGACCTATTGCATTAAATTTCTAATGCTCCATTTAATGAACTGTGAATCTGTGGTGTCTTCATAGAGGTGGTTGTGATCCTAATAAAGAAAAATGTGATTTGAATACTGCATTTGTATCACGTGGTTTGTTGCAATTTTCTCACATGGTGCTACTGAACAAGCTTCCCTTTGCCTTTGTAGGTTACACAAATGGACCAGAAACTGAACCTCATTACAGATATGCTGCATCATCTGGTTTCCCGTCAGCAGGGGGATCAAGGGAACAACAGATCACCTCAGAGAGGCAACAATGTCAATTCGGATCTTTTCCTCCCTAATAACACTCTGCCAACCTACGAGCAACTCACAGTACCGAGAATAAACGAAGATGATATATCCTGATGTGGCCTAAGTCTGGATTGGGTTCTTCCCACCGTTCTTCTTTAAATGGGACTGAATGTTGAGAACCTGGAAAGAATGAAGTTCATCAGCCGTCCAAGAAAACACGCAACTGCTGTATCTAAACCACTAGTCTCATATACACTCTTCTAAAGCCGCTTGTAATAGCCGAAGGACTGCCAGGCTGTCTTCTACCAGGCAAAACTTACGGAAGCTCCACGTTGATTTTGTTCATGAACAAATGATCACAACTCTATTTCTCAGAAAGACCAAAGTGATGTAGAGACAGGCGAAATGGCAAGGATTTAGAGCTCCTTTATTGATAATAATAGGAAATATAATTCTAATAATACTTGAACTTAGATGGAAAAAGTGCATTGTTTATGAATCTGCAGATAGCAATATATTTCTACTACTAAGGTTTTTAAAACAAACTAGGATAACTTATGTTGTTTTTATTGTATAAACGTACACTAACATTCTAGAGAATGACAAACCACATACAGAATGATCTTTGTCTGTTTTATTTTAACATTGCTACATAAACGGTTATCAGATAATGACCAGATTTCTTAAATCTGTTTTTCTTCAGGGAGGAACTAATCCTTAATCTGGAACAATAGTATTTATAGTGGAAAGTGCTATAGATTTTTTAAGATATCAGTTTTTCATGGGGAGACAATAAAGTATTGCATAGAAAAAATGATTCTGCTTTCTAGAAAACTGTTGCCAAAGAATTTATATATAAATAGAAAACACAGTGGTCTGAATGTACTTGTCCTGAAATAGCTTTTCAAAAAGAAGGCCTACTTCTTCTTATATCTGCTGGGTTTTAGCTTACAGTCTCCAAGAGAAGTACAAGAAGCTGAAGTGACTGGACTTGCTGGTCAAGTGCTTGAGCTGGCCCCTTACTGAGCACCCACAGTACTCGCAGGAATCGAGGCCCCACTTCAGGAAAGCATCCCTCATCCAGACAGCATATATAACAATTTGAATAGTTTCCTGAGTAATGTCATGAGAAATTCACCTGCCTACAAGAGTTGTTTGGTATTGAAAAGTGCCAGCTCTAGTTTAGAGGGGCGAAGGCCTCAGCTACAACCCACAGAGCTGAACCACGTTACCCCACATGGCAGCTGCACTAAAGCCAGCAGTGAGTGGCTCGGTGTGGTTTTTCACACACGCAAAGTGAGCAGGATTTGGGCTTTGATTACCAAGGCTGAAATTCAACCCTTGCAAATAGTCAGCATCTGTATCGTATCAGCCCTGCTTTGAATGTGGAACATCTTTAAGGTTGACAGAGCGTCAGAAAGAGTTACTTAGTCCAATGTGGGGGTGGTGGTAGCCCATATAGCGGGCAAAAGAGGGAGATGTAGACAGATTTATCTGCTCTTGCAATTTGAGCATGATACACATCCAGCGCACCCCATTTCCCTCACTGCAGAGCCTGTACCCCACAGCGGTCTCTCTCCCTCTCCTGCAAAACTGATGCCCTAAAGCCTCGTAACTTTGCACATCAGTTAACATCACCAGTCTTTCACGTCTTTGAGCAGTCTGAAATACTGACATGTAGTGAACTGAGATCGCGGGGAACCTGCTCATAGCGCTGCTCATATTCCCCACTTTCTTTTCAACATTTCATCTCTTCCTCTTGGACTGCAGAGAGACGTATACTGTATTTAACTTTACAGATTATTTTACAATTATCCAGCCTTGCTGCTGTATGGTAGATAAATGTCAAGGGTGTAGAAATTTACAGGCATAAACAGGAATTTTATCTGGGCATTACGTTTTATAGAAATCAAAATTATTGTTATGATTTTGAACATTTTAAAAATGAGATTTGCTGTGTAATTTTAGGTTATCAATCAGCCTGTTAATGTCCTAATAAAATACAGGACAAGAATGCCATGTCTTTTGGTTATTCTAAAATCCAGACACTTGATACACACAGGAAAGATGTTGGCTTTGCTTTTCTTTTTTCTCTTAGCCTACTGGACGGTGTGCGGATGCCTTCTTTGCAATGCAGGACTGGAAACCTTCTGCTGATTCTTTATTAAACAAAAGAAAAACGGGATGTAATCAGCTGGGGTAGCCTTGGGGAGAAAGGTGTGTCCTGTAGCCCTTACTGAAAGCAGACAGGTCTGTGCATTTCTAGGGGGGTTGTGTTAACCAGGAAACGCATCCGTTCCTATCTCTTTGTTGCCAAGACCATACCTACATTTTCTGTTTGGCAGCTAATCTCAGTGATAACAGCCTGGCACAGCAGAAATTTCATGTGAAAGATAATTTCCCTTTCTTGATGTGTCAGTTGGTCTATATCCATCCAAAAATCACCATTACCAGAATTCCGGGAATAACCAGGTTTTACAGATTCTCAAGGCTGGTGGCGAGTTGTCACAAGGTCAGTGATTCCCCACCTGAGTCCAGCTGATCCTTTCTTAAAGATCACCAGCTCTGAGACCTGCTACTGAAAACCTGATAATCCACCCCACCCTAAGGAAAAGAAGATGATAGATGATCCATTTTCCCAGCTGAAGAGGGATGTCGTACGGTGAGCCATCCAAATTTGTCATGCAGCTGCCTGGAGCTAGCCATCCCCAAGTGCTCACCGGAGGCAGGTCTGTCCTCTCTGCTCAGAGGACCAGACTGGATTTATCTTGCCTGCTGGGGCTTCATACCTCAGTGACTTCTCCTGGAATTAGGTACCTCAGCATCTTTCTTTCACAGAGCATTATGGAACGGCAGCAGCAGGGAGATGAGCTGAACAGTTCAACGCTGAACGAGCCTGAAGTAACCAGCATGCAGTGAGTATGTGTGTCTGCTGAAACCTTATCGCTGGTGTGTCCTGTTCATCCAAACTGTCCAGAGCAGGTTTTTTTTAAGTGGGTAGAAAATGTTTGTTAATAGCTTGAAGGGGAAAAAGGCAACTGCAAGGTAGGAAAAGCCTTGACTTTATAATTTTTTACCCCTTTTTTGTGAACTCTGTTAAAATAAAGGCATCTGAGGCTGCAGAAGGGACTCTCAGAGCAGCTCAACAGCGGTTTGAATTTCAAGACTGGTGTAAGGTAGGCCTGGACCTCCATCTGTGATTAAAAAATAAAGGTCAGCTAAAAAAAAAAAAGTCATCTAACAAAATATGAGCTGGCTCAGTGCCAGCCTACCAGGGTCTGGGTGCTGTGCGAGATAGGGAAGGTAGGAAGCCAGTAAATAGGAGAGGAGGAGAAACATGGGACTGCCCAGCTGAAGGTGGTGATGAAGGTTCAGCCTGTCTCAGTCCACAGCAGAGGCAGACGACCATGCACGTTTGAAAAAAGAAAGATTAATAATGGAAGGAGGGGAGGGACGTGTGCAAGGGAGGAGGTTTAGGAGCAAAAGCATGGGCTCCTGGTCAGGGAGCAGTGTTGGGATTCAAGAGACAGAAGCACTGTGGCTGGCATCAGCACTAATCTACAGTGTGACCTCAGGGCAAGTCATTTCACTGTTTGGCCACAGGTATTGCCCCCTCTCCTCCATGCAGCCTGCTTCTCTATATAGACCAGAAATTCCTCGGGACAGGGATGGCCCCTTTCTATCTGTTTGCTCAGCGCCTAGCACAAACGGACCTGCACTCTGGGGGTTTGAGGTACCACTCATATAAGCGATTACTCAGAAGCTAAAAGCCACCCTGAAGCCCTGCTGTATGCAAAGCCTTTATTATTCTGAACCCAAGGAGTTTCAGAGTGGGAAGCACCTGCCGCCAAACTGGCAATTAGAGGATGCTGGGTTTTAGATCCCTTTTGACATAGTATCTTATAAAAGAAGGCCAGAAGTCCAGCCATCGCTCATTTTTCACTCTTATATTTTAAAGCAAGTTCATTTCAAATAACGCAATGGGTCAGTGCTGTGCTCGAATACTAGCTGAGGCAGAAATCTTTGGATATCAGCACATTAAATAGCTATTTTACTGCAGCAAATTAAGGGCTGTTGTTGCTAGCAGACACCTCTGGGCTGATTTATCACCCATCAGTTCTGAGGAAGGTGAAAACATTCCAGGGTGCTGAGCTGAAAAGGTCTGCGTAAGAAACAAATTGCCTTTTGAAATATAAAAAGTAAAATAAAGGAAGATTTTCTCCCCTGGGAATTTAAAGGAGAAAAGGTAAAAACGGTTTTAAGCTAATCTTCATGTACCTTGCTGAGGTGGGTATTACTGTTCCTGTTTCACTGATGGGGTGGTGGTTTGGGAAGAGGAGGGACATTGAGAAGAAAAGGAAAAATATTAATGATCTAATGCAACTCCCATTTATGACCTACTCCTGTGAAAGTGTACCTGTGGGCTTCATTTATGCACAGGGGTTGGGCTATTGCCTGCAGTGGAACTACTCAGCCCATGCAGGTCAATGCAGGCCTTCACAAATTCAGAATGTGTAGGAAAGATGCCTTTCCATGGTCTTTCAATGGAAGCTGGGCTCAGCTGCGTATGCAGCGCTGCTTTCCTCGTGGTCACAGAGCCACATGAATTCACAAGTTTCTGTTTCCCATTTCTGTTTTCAAATCATTGGTTTATAATACTCTTGCGTGCCACTCATGTTTTCAAGCCACAATTGGAGGTATTTCTTTCTGCTTCAGCAACACAAATTTCCTTACCTACCACACTCCAACACACACAATGCGATGTTTCTGCACACAGAGACTTCATTCAAAGTAGCTCGTGTAACATTTTGCATCCTGGGCTCCCTGAGCAGCAGCAGCTGTGATGAAGGTGTGTGAAAGGCAGCGAGCTGTGACACCAGTGTGACGTGGAGGTGACACTTATCTACGTCCCAAGGAGGATTCACTCCCATGCAATAGCTGGAAGTTGTTGAGTTCAAATCAAAAACAGCAAGTAATTCTACAAACACTGGCTTTTTTCTGTCTTGTCCATGGGATTACTTTGATGTCTAAGAAGTGCGAATTTCAGCTGAAGCTTTCTTTTTTTGCGGTTGCGATGTGGAGCGGGTTTGTTTTCTGTGTTGTTCCCCTGGTGCCCAACAAGTTGTACGTTTGCATGCAGCCTGTCCCTGGCAAGGACATTGATACCAGGCCCCTCTTGCTTCTACCTCAGTGTCTGTTTTCGCAAAACTTGTAAGAACTTAATTATTTTGTAGCCCTCTACCCTTCTGTCAATTTGAGTTAAACAAGGCCAATAGGTTCGAAAGTTGTTGGGGGGGGCAAAACAAACACAGCATGAGCGCATTAAGCCTTGTTCCCACAAGAACTAGGGTAAAAGTCCTCTCTCCCCCTGCAAACCCAGAGGTCTGGAAGAGATGTAACCCCTCACTTTGGAGCAGAAGACAACCTCTAACTCATGGGGTGGGGAGGTGGCTTGCAGAAGACATGTTCTTGGAAGTTGGTGGGTCCAGCAAGGCTTGGTGCACATTGCCTTTGGATCAGCTACAGAAAGATGCTGGAAAATAGCATTTTTCTTACATTGCTCCCAATGACAGTGGTCTAAGAGCTAACATGACAAAATGCTTGGTGCTGCGATGAAGAACACGCAGGTGCTGGATAGGCGTATTATGAAACACGTCCATGCGCGTTATTGTCATGCGGCGTGGTGTCTGGTGAAAAGATGTCTACATTGCTGGTGAGGGAGGGCTGCTGGGGAAGGGCTGGCTTGAGAGAAACGGCATTGTCCAAGCTCACGTTGCTCCCGCGTGGGCTGGCAGCTGCTGCCTGCGGTGAGAGGCTTCCCGGGGGCCTGACGTGGGGCATTATGCTCTCTGCCCATCGATTTGTGCCTAAGAAGAACTGATCTGTAAAGCCAGTCTTGAAACCATCTTGGAGCTGTGTTTGCTTCAGAGCTAGCATTGCTCTGGCGAGCTGCCCAGGGATTTAGGCTCGGCTAATCCAGGCTTGGCTCTCCATGGCAGACACACACGGAACAAAGGAAATAAAGCTTCCACGACCCTGTCGAGCTGCTGGTCAGTCACTCAGCCAGGTGCAGAACGTGGGCTAGGCAGCCTTCAGCGAGCTCTCCCAGATCAGAGAGGAGCAAAACCCCGGCAGGGGTGAGCAGACTAATCTTTCGAGGTTTTCTTGCCATAATTTCGCAAGTCTGGGAGCATCGCGCTCTGAGTCACCGGTGCCTGTGTGTTTCACTCAACCTTCAAAGCCAGCTGTGCTGAAACACATCGCTGCTGCTTTCTGTGCTGGCAGTCTTGTAGGGCAATAAAAATGAGAAGCCAAGGAGGAAAATAAATTCTGTTTTCAGTCCTGCTGTTTGTTATATTCTTAGGAGTATATTGATCATTAACTCATAGAGATTAATACGGTAGGTAGAGTTGTTACAAGCACTACCAGTGCTGTAAGAATGATAAGCACATATGAAGTATTAGGATTACAAGCAGTTTGTGAGATGCTATCATCTGCAACTGTTGTTTAAGCATTGCTTAATAATTTGTTAGTCCTAGTGATTGCCTAATGGGGTTATTAACTGCTGTTAACCTAAATTTAGGGACCTAAATGTAAATGTGATTCAGATTTTACTCCTTTTGCGTCCTTGGCCTTTATTCTGCATGTAAATATTCTGCTTCGATTCTGTTCCTTTTCCTTGATTTCCCGAGGGGTTTCCTTCCGAGTGCTAATTGAACCTGGATGCAGGTGTCATGGGCAGAGGGATATGTGCCCTTCAGATCACGTCTGGGAACCGTCAGGTAAGAGTTACCCACATGAGGATGGATTGCAACTGCACGAGGGAGTTTTCTGCAAGCTGCAACGTCTTTTTAATCATACTTTGTCTTTTAAAATCTGAATGACAGAAGATATGCTACCCCACTAAAACCCTCCTCTGCCCGTGCTGCAGGAGCTGCGCTCTCGCAGCCAGCATGACGTGTGCTCGCTTGCAGCCATTAGAGAGTGGATTTTCAATAACGCATCAGCTTAAATGGTTGCAAATGTTTCTCTGTTATTTCAGTCAGCGATCAAGCGAGTATTTGATTTTCCACTTATTTTCTGTTCTGTGCTGCATGGTGGGGAGATCCTCAGCAGCCACAGGACAGAAACCAGCAGCAGGGGAGCAGAAAGGTGCACCTGGAAGGGACAGACAGGTCCTGTCACTAAGCAGAAAGTTCGGCCCCAGCCACACACGTTTCAGTCCGTTTCTTGCACGCTGAGCATTGCTTTTGCTACCCTGTCTTGATCTTCTTGCACCCAAATGCTAAGCCTTAATACACCTCTAAAGTAGCCTGAAGTGTCCTGAACATTAATTTCCACCCGGTTCTGCAACTCCCATGAGCTGATTCGGGGCTCGATCGGAAGCCGGCGGCAGGCAGGATGGCTTTCGGCTGCCTCGGGTGGCGTTTGGGCCAGGCCCCAGGGGTGTTTCCTGGTGCCCCCACCTCGCAGGCGCGTTAGGTCCGTCACTGCTCCCTGGCATCGCACAGCCTGTGATTAACATTTCCTTCCTACGCCAGGCCGTCAGACTGCCGCTTCGACTCTGACTTTTTGTTTTCCTCCTTCCCCCTTCCCAGCCGAAGCGGAGAACAATTCCTGGAAAAGAAAAATGCTGTTTCCCCCCATGGTGCCGAAACCTTTGCAGGGAGCTTTGGGGAGGAGAGAGAAGACTTTGGAGAACATATGGCTGAAAGCGTTCGGGGGTTTTCAGATGGAAAATGACCGATGAGGTCTCAAAGGGGTTTTATTTATAAATGATAGACTCCTGAGAGAGAAATAATTGCTGCTTTCCCAGGCGTAAAAAAGCAATTCACCTGACATAAAACCCAGGGATAAAATTAGCTAAATGAAAGCTAGATATGGCAACTGTATTAAGCTTTTTTTTTTCTTTTTTTTTTCACCCTGTTGAATGGTGAATCATTTTAATTTTGTTTTCCCCTCCTTTCTTGGAAGGAGAAAAAAAAAGCCAAAGCCAAAGCAGTGCCTTGGGTCTAAAAGAACAGATGGTGCCCTGGGCGGCCCTCCGGAGCGCTCGGCGGCGTGCATTCCTCCACTCCGCCGCTCAGATAACTGAGTTATACAGCACACGACCATCTGGTGTATGACACATCTTGTGTCCCCCGGACAATGCCCCGGCAAACCTCTTCAGGGGAGAGGTTAGTTTCTAGGGTAACAGCAGCATGTGCAGCTCCAGGCCTTATTGAGATTCAGGGCTCTTCACTTGTCCCTATTCTTCTCCTCCCTATTGTTGTCACTTGGGCTTTTGCTGCTTGGTTACTCCGAGACTGACAATATCCATCAGCATTTTGTCCCCGGCCCAGAAACTATTGTCTCCAAATTTTGTTTCATTATTTATGTTTTCAATATCCAATGGTTGGCTGAAGCATCTGCTGTAGAGTGATAAGGCAAGTGCCTATTGAGGAGGAGTGCGCTGCTGCCTGACAACGATGGTTTGAATTATTTAGGTTGTGGTTGGACAAGCCTTTGCAAAAGCCAGGGTATCCATGAAGCGCTGAGGTGACTTTATTTAATTGTCTGCTTCAGGCTTTTTAGGTGTTGGCATCTTTTAATCCAGACCCAAAAAAAGCTTAAAGCCTCCATAGATAAGTAAGCTCTTAAAGCAGTAGGTCTGCTCATTGACTGGAGGTCTCTGGATTTTTCCTTGCTGGGAACTATTTGGAAAAAAAAATGGGTTTCGCTTTTCTTTTGGATTTCTAAGGGGTTTCTGCTGAAATGACTTTGTTTTTTGAGTGCCGATATTCTCTGCTTATTTAAAGAGCCAAGGTGGCACTACGCACAGTACTCTGAAATTCAGTTTTAGCAACTTAAGTCAGGTAGCTTAAGCAGCAAACAGAAGTAGTTGACAGATGTTTTCTCCACCAGTTAAAGACACGTCCCACCAAATCCTTTACTCTGTTGCAGAACAACTATATTAGCAGTGTTACCTTCAGCAGACAGCTGTAGTTGCCACAGCTAGCCAAAATCCCCCCAAATTCATCTTATATCTGCATGGAGTAGACTGTTCATTCAGTGCAGTTGAATATACTTGCTTAAAAAATTAAAACATGAAGCATGAGGTTTAAATAAGTATTAAAAACACACAATCCAGGAAATACAAGTGATGTCTGAGCACAAATATGCTGATCTGCAGGCCTAAGTGTTTTCCTCAGTCAAGGTATGAGTAACTTTAAAATATTGCATCATACCTCAGGTTAAGGTCGTGTATTAGAAAACCAGCAATAACAGTTAAGAGATGTTCTCTATCTATGTATCAAAGAATAATAACATATATATCTATGATGATACTGTGGTAAGTTTGTCATAGTATTGTCCCATTCCTTTTTTTCACTATTTATAACTTGCTGGAGATTTTACTTTCAAAGTAACACTTATTATTTTTATATATATATATATATCTCACCTAAAGGCAATTTTAAAAAAGATTTGCCTAAAATGTTTCAGATCTGCTATGAGGAAAAGAGGAAAAACATTCTAGGGTTTTCTCAGCATGAAACCTTTGTTTTGCAGACCTCAGAGCTGGTGGCAGAAAATGACAATGAGGTTGTAACCCTGAGCCGGAAAACTGGTTTTAAATATTCTCACGCAATTCAGCTTTGATTTGCAGCCTCTTTTGCCCCTGACCTGTTAGTTAGGTGTGCCATGGCAGTAAGTATATTTGCTTCATCACATGCTTGAGATGGTATGTGATCGTAAAATTAGAGACCACGCTAGAGCAAGAGGAGACAGAGCTGATCATGGGCAAGGCTTGCTTAACTGTGTTTTGCTTGGCAGCTTTCAACAGCGAGGAGGAGGGGCTGGAAATATCCTCGCTTTGTTATAGATTTGGACAGAGTACCTATTTTGCTGTCTAAGAGTTGAAAGTTCTCAGCAACTTGCTCCACCAGAGTTTGTGTGTTATCTTTACAGGTGCGAAGTCCTCTGTCCTGGTGAACAGAGCGGGGCCAGCTGGGAAGGTACAGGCATAGCACCTGGGCTTGTGGTGTCTGTGAGCGCGCAAGAAAGGTCCGTTCACTGATATCACATAGACTGGAAACTGGGTCTCAGCCGTGCAACCCTTCTCCCCCTCCTGCAGCCCTCCCTACCTCCCCTCTTCCAGCCTCACAGATGAGGGGTGGCCTCCCTCAGGTCCCTCAGCACCTCTCCAGCTTCAGAGCATGAGAACAACTGGAAGTGAACCAGAGCAGGTGATCCCCTCCTGCAAAAGGTACTCTTGGTCTGAGAATAGTACCAGGTGAGGTATTTCTTTAGAAATTGGTCTGAGAATAGTACCAGGTGAGGTATTTCTTTAGAAATTGGCAGGGAACTGATCCATGTGACTCAGGACATCCCTGCTGCTCCGGCATGTCATAGGTTTTAAAGGCAGAAGAGCCCATTAGAGCATCTGGTCTGAACTTCTGTATGACACAGACCATAGATCTAACCCAGTTATTCTCTGCTGAGCCCAGCAATTTGTCTGACTTAAGTCTTACCTTACAAGAAGTCATTCAATCTTGACATGAAGACACCAACATACACTCTTTTTCCTGAGGTTTGTCGCAGCTTTAATCCCCCAGCTATTAAAATGGACAGCTTTTCTTGTTTCAGTCTGAATTTGCTTACCAGTATCTTTGTCTCTTGTTAGACTTTCTATAGACAAATAAAAAACCCTTCTAGTGTAGGAAATGATCCTGCCCTAGCAAAGATTACAATAAGCCTGGTCTGTGAACGAAGACTAGGGTAAATACACTAACTGACCCAAAAAAGCTGAGGGTTTTAGCCATTCCTTGTGTGCTGTACCTTCCAGATTCAGTCATCTTTCTGACCTTGTACCTTGGTGTTTTAGAAGCTTGTTTGAAAGCAATAAAATTGCCTCAGTGCCTTATTGCAGCAGAATCACCCAGGTTTGGCTTGGTGACTGTGGGGTTTCACACAATTCAGCGCTAAGGCTTTGGGATCCTTAAATATTCTTCGTGCGCATTGCGGGGACAGAGGAAAGGTGAGGGCAGGTAGAAAAGGAGATGCTGCAGCATCTCTAGACATGCCAGCTGCACCAGTTATCTGCAGGCAGTGACCAGAGGACCTCAGTTACCATGGCTGTCAGTCTGTACCTACAACTGCACCGAGTGTATTTGAAATTATTTTTAAAATACTTAGGAAAGGAAAATATGCAGGACAATACGACGCAGAGTTGGACTCCTGAGTGAGGATGGGTCTCCCTACACCTTTTTAAAGAAAAATAAAATGGGATCTGTGCTTTCTTATTTTTTTCCACTGGCCAGAGCATAGTGCTGCCTGATGAGCAACACTGGCCCTGCTTTCTTTACTGCATAATACTATGGGGAGTTCCCTGTCCTGTGCTGATCCAGGCTGTTTTAATGGGTGTCAGTCAAACTGGCATAAGCTTCATCATCTGAGACAGTGAGGAGTGTGTATATATGGATGTATGTGTGCACATGTATATCCATCACCAGAGAAGGAAAGACTTTATGTATATATATTTGTATATTATAGTTGATCATTATGTAGAGAAATGTGAAGCCTCACAGGCAGAGGCATAAGTGACACATGCAGTATGGAAAGGCATTACAGAACTCACTTACTTTCCAGAAGAAATTATCACCTGCAGACTCACCCTACAATGGTTTGTCCGAAGGAGCTGTTTTTATTTCTCTTCTGGAAAAAAGGAACTGCCATTTTCTTGCCTCAGAGTGAGGAAGGTGAGCCAGGCAGACACTGCACTTAGTATCCCTGCCTTTACTGCTCTGTCACTTCAGGGCAGCTCATTAGGAGCAAACAGGGGCAAAAAGAGTTGTGATCGTAAGGCTAAGCACAAGGGCTCTCCATCTGTGAAAGCAAAGGCTGCTTATAGGAAAAATCTTAACCAAATCAGGAAATAATTGCCATCTTTCACATTTTACAGAGAGGAAGGACAAGCCACAGAGGATAAAGCTTTCCTCAATTAAATTAAGAGGTGATCATTTTTCTAAGTTTGTACTAAGACATCCCTGTACTGTATGAGTGCCACTCTTGACCACACTGCTATGCCTTTGTCCAGACCTCCGAGACCTAGATGAAGCCAACCAGTTGTTCCTAACATCTGCTTCTGTTGAGACCACAGCACATGGCTCCTTAGCAAAGAGGTTTCTCTTTGGAAAGGAACACTGCAGAGTCAGAAAGGCAAATTAGATTAGGAAGCATAAAGCAGAGTGCCATGAGCAGAGTGCAGAATATACTGCTGTTCACGTACGCTAAGAAGTCAAATGCAAACAGTTTTTGCAGGAACATCTGAATATTTTTATACTTTAAAAAAATAGTGGCACCGTCTGTTTAGGGGAAAAAGGAAAACAAAACAAGTGGGGCCATGAGACATGGTGCAATTTGCATCTAAATACATTTTAGAGATAAGAACCGTTCAGAAGAAAACACAGTATTGCCAGTTCACGAGACTTACTTTCTGGTATCTTTGTGGGAACCAAATGAATTGCAAAACATCTGCAAGGTCCAAAGTGTCAATTATGCCTTTATGTACGTGGAGGAAATGTCACATGATGGAGGCAGTCATTGGACATGGTCAATTGTAGGGTTTTATCCTCCGCTTAGCCTTAAAGCCGCGCTCAACAGTCAGGTTAGACAATGGCACTGTCAGAGCAGGAGATGGATCAGTTTGGCCACTCAGAGGAGTTACTTATCAGCACAGAAAGTGTCCCCAGCCCCGGACAGCACTGACAGTTCATTTGCAAAGCCTGGCTCGCGGCTGCTTTGAAAAGTCTACTTCCATATTTGCGCATCTACAAGCAGCCAGACGAAAAACCAAACACAAAACACAGATATCAGCTAGGATTTGCAAAAGGGATCATGCAAATGAAGTAGGCTTCCAAAGTTTCTCGTAGATCAGATCTGTGTTCCTTCATCAAATTTCTTCTCCACAAGTTTTTAGAAAAATGCCAACTTTGCAGAAGCATCTTACAGGAACGTAGAAGAGTAGGTCGTGCATCATTCAAGGAGCATGGGAGCTGCCAAACCAGAAGTACAGTTTTGAAAGGCCCATATGTGTGGCTGCGAATGCCAAATAGCTTCATTTTAATGGCTTGCATGTTACAGTTTATATTGAGCACTTCAACAAGTCCCAACATATTCTTTCCAGATTTGCGAACTTGCATTGCTTCTCCAGGAAACTTTTAAATCCAGCAACATTTGTAATATACAATTTATGCATGTTTTACTGCAGGCAACATCTGCAGCAAAACAGCACCTATAGTCTGTAAAATTGCACAGCAATGCCACTGGCACCGTTTCCAACTGCACTCCGGGCTGGGGTCCCATCTTCAGTTCCCACCTTCTTTCACCACCCTCTAGCCAACGCTAACAGTGTGCCAGATGACACACTTAGGTCCTTCAAAGCTCACACAGATGCTATCACAACCTATGTGCAACACTAAACTGTAAGAGGAGAGCCATGGGTGACATTTTTGTGGTGGTTAATGAAGGATATTTCTGCAGACCATCAGAGTGCTCCAAAACTTGACAGTTTCTCCAAAGTCCTGTCTCCAACAGCCTGAACTACATCAGCCTTGTCACCCCCACAGCTGCAACCAGCATCCTCTTGCTCTTTAATTACACCATATCTAATGCAGACTATTGGCGCTGGCAAGTGCTCTTGGACTTGATGCAGCTCCCCTCACATCAAGGGAGGTTTGGATTGGGCTTGTAACAGTTATTACATTTGATGATTATATTATTGCATCACTGTGGATGCTCTTGTAAAGTCTGACATCTGTGTGACGGGGCAAACGTGTCTGGATTCACTCCGAGCGGTTGTCCCACCAAATGAGATGCCATTTGCAAGATGCAAGCTGGGCTGGATAAGAAAACGATCATCAAATGGGGGGAAGGGGGAGGCAAGGGGAGGAAATGTTTGATAACTAGTAAATAACTCTTTATGACTATGTGCACTTCTGCTGTCGGACTATGGTATTGTTGGTGTCGACACTGTGTAACACAGCCTTAGAAGCTAGAGGAAAAACACAGAAGCTAAAATATGTCATTTGTAAACAGTCTGGTGCATCCTTTGGGGTTTTTTCTCCCTCATTAGGCGTTCAGTGGTCTCCACTTCATACCAGTCCAAGTGCTCATACATGGCATCTCCCAGAGGTGCTGTGAGCCCATGATAATACCAGTATTAACGATTCTAGGGCCAATCGTAATACCAGGATTACCCAAGTAAAGTGCTCGTGACACAAGCCCTGGGCTTCACCACATACTGCATGCCCCAACAGTCCCTGCTCGACTGCCCGGACCTTCTCCCGCTGCACACCCGGCTGCCGATACTGCAAAACCGTGCAGCTCTCCGGGAAACTGGAGGAGAGTAGGCAGAGTAAGTCACCCAACTTTGTATCAAAACCACTGGCAGAGACTCTAAATTATTTTGTTCTTGCTTTTCATCTTGGGCTTGCAGAAATCCTCTTGCAGAATTTGGTTTCTGCCAGACCAAAAGGAATCCTGGAAGCCTGCTGCAGAGCTTGAGACCGATTTGTCACAGGGTAAAAGGGGCCGTGATTACAACACGTCCGGAAACAGCCGCTGGCTGGTGTGGAATCCGGGCCAAGGAAGGGCCTTCGCTTCAAAATAACTCTTTAAGGGTACAAGGAGAAATATGGGTCGTGGCACTCTAGGTGTACAACTCACGCAAAGAGGCAAACAAGCAGAAGCTGAGATGCAGGGAATACTTCTTTAGCAAGCGTCCAGCCAAACCTGTAAATTACACAGTAAGGGTAAAATCCGTTCTTAATTGCAGAACTGTTTGTTCTCAATTGTTTTAACTTAGATTTTTTTATTGAAAGTAGCTATGTTTACCACTGCAGTTTCAGACTGAGTTTGGGAGAGATTTTATCTGCAGGTCCCTACCGCAGCAGCAGCATCAGTCCTCCTCCCGCTGCCCGCTCCCTGCATCCCCCGCCCTTGGCCTGCAGAGGCTGGTAAATCCTCCTTCTGTCTAAAGTGCTGGTCAAGAGCCTGGCTTTAGTTAATATACTCAAAAAAATGAGAAGACGAGGTTTGCCCTGGTTGTGGCTAGCTCTCATAACCAACAAGTTACAACAAGGTAACCCATATGCTGAAATTAGAAAAACAACTGGAAAAGGGATGGGGTTTGCTCTGTTGTTGAGGAGTAAGTTGCCTAGTAACCACAATGAAGGTATTTATTGAAAGTTGTTGGGTAAGCCTACCAATACAGTTATTCCAGGAGAGGATAGAGATTGTTTCACAAGTCCAGGAACGAAAAGGAGTTTTATGAAGTGAGCAGATGCGCATCACATGCACTGTGAGATAAACCCACTGGACAGATCTGAAATGCAGCATGGATTTGGATGGCTTGCATCAACAGGAGTTTGGCTCCGCATTTTGTAGGGGAGAGCTATACAAGATCATTCTAGCACTAAAATTACTTAAAGAGATGATTCCTGAAAACCGTTTTTAGTCTGAAACTCAGGGCAACGGTTTCACTGTTCCAGTGAAGCTTGTGTAAGTAAGAGCTCTGCGAAAGAGAACATTTAATACAGTGTAAAATCCAGCAGCTGATCGTGAATGGGTCGGGCTCCAGCCTACGGAAATCTCTCTGTAGAAAAACCATAGTTGCTAGGAGGAGTCAGGATGTTCTCCATCATCTCTGCAGTTGACAATGCCTTGTATTTAGGAAAAAAAATCACAGAAAACCCTACAGTTTCTAACTGAAGAATAAGCTATCCATAAGAATTTCTCATTTCTTCATTGCTTAATGTCCTGTCATGCGTTTAGAAGAATTATCTGCCCACTGAACTGTAACTTAAAGCAGAAGTGTCCAACCCCTCCTCTTCTAAGCTCTTGTCATCAGAAAATGAGCACGAGAAAGTGTTTTATGGACAAATACTTCTTTGGGTTCTTGAGAAGCTGCTGAATAGCCAACTGATAGGGGTGGGATTCCTTCAAAGCCAGCTGTGCGTGAGAAAATGCAGGTTTATCAGGACAACAATTTGTATTTCTTCAAAACGTTATGCGGCAGGGTTAGCAAGTGCATCGTTCCAGCTTCTGTCTTTTTTGTTTTTCCCTCTGAGAAGTCTTTGCTTAACATATTTTATAAACCTAAATATAAAAGATGGACTTTCTGTAACTCATCTCAAACACTGGGCCCCACCTACAACAAAATGGAGAAAATGCCAGACACAAGGAGTATCCAGAGGGTGGTTTCCCCTGAACTTGTTTTGAGAGTATTTGTGGCACTTGCAGCTTGACCCTACCTTAAAGGTTAGGATACAAAGCTACAGAAAGTGTTGGTACCCCCTGTTAGATAAGATGCTGTCTGCAAAATGAAAAGGACTGTTTCTCCTGTAGCTGCCTTGTGTCTCCTCTCTGACACATTCACTACTTGCGGGTGAAATAAAAAGGTGTTTTCGGCTCTCCTTGCGATGAGGATTCATTGAGATTGCACAAATGTGCTGTTCGTTCAGGCATGATGTACCTGCTGCTGGAGTTAGTGAAAATACTGTAAGGGGATGCAGTGGGACCTGAGCCAGGCTCAGCATTCTTCTGGTTACACAAATTGTAGGATGAAGGTCAATGTCTCCCAGGAAACCAGCCTGCCACACCAATTCACTGCTACATACCACGCTACAGCTTGAAATGAATGGTATTTAGTGTACGACCAGGGAAGACATAGCTGGTTAAAATGGCAACATTGCCGTTACTTGTGACCAGTGATCATCTGGTGATTGGTTTTCTGAGTCGCAGCTTCTGAAGCCATAGGAGTACATGAAAGTCTTAGGTCTTTTGTTACAAAAAGGAGCTTCTTAGCTGTCTATATGGAGGCAAGAAAAGCTAGGAAGTGTGATCAGATTGCAAAGCATCCTGAGAATCAGCAAAAACTGGTTTGTGTGCACCTGGCCCATAACTGACTTCAGCTGGCAGCCTCTGAGTGCTGCTGGGCCCTTTGCTGGATTGGGGATACTCACAGACGTGGGATGGCCAGCAATCTGAGAAGCAGGAACAGCCCCACGAATAAAGCTCCTCTTGTCCCTGCTAATCCTCTGCTGACCCTGCTTACCTAATTCCCTCTGCAGGGAGCCTTGGAAAAGCCAACGTCCTAGGTGAGTAGTAGCACAACTAAGCTGTTCCCAAGGAGGATGGCGGGACACCTATCTGGGTGGAGGCATCGTGTTATTGTTTTAATCTTTCTGTATTTACCTGTGTAGAGTCTACAAAATGCCTCACAGTTCCTTTGTCTGATAACCACAAGCAAGGAGAGTTTAGGCTGGTATTTTCCTTTGGTGTATTTTGGAATTGCAAGCTAAGTATGTCTGCCCCTAGTTGAGAAACCTACTCCATGCTGTTTTATCAGGCAAAAATCAAGAGCAGAAAACATGCACCGAGCTGTTCAAAAAAGCACTGCCATCTCTGGTGCTATCCATAGACATGCATGCATCTAGGTTTTAACCAGGTATACTGTACAGGCAACATGTCATTTGGCAGGTACACAAGTGCTGCAAGCTGCCACTGACGGAGAAACATTGCAGGTGTTAGACAGGGTCTCAGCAGCTCCCTGGCTGAGGGTGGCTGTCCTCTAGGAAAGAGCCCAGGCAGGTCAGATTCAGCTGCGCTTTTAGAGGCTGCTTCCTCACAACGTGATGACTGGATTCCCACTCTACCTGTCTCTAACCTATGTGCTCCTTCTTCAGCTCAGGGCCGCCTGCTCCTCTGGGGCTGCTGCCTTTTCCACAGCCCCCCCCACCGCAAATTCCATCTGCTGATTTTTCATCCCTTTCCATATTCAACAGCACAGAAACAAGTTAAGGCAAGTTTTCCATATGTAATCTGTGATGTTAGGTCCCTGCGTATCAATGAACCTAGCCTGAACCCTCTTGAAGATGTATTTTGGCAAGAACAAAGTACCAGCCAGCTGAAAAATGGGACCAGTTGAGATCCCCTCCATGAGGCACTCAAATTTCCAAACACTGTCATAACCCTGCCCTTTAGTTATTCACTACTTTGATTAAAACTTCTTTCTTTACGCTCCTAGTGTTGGTCTCGCTAGTTCTCTTATATTTTTTTACATCTCTAATATGTTTGTTCAAGTAGCTTTTGTTACGATTTGCGCTTTATCTCCCCTGTCTGAATATTCCTCCCATCCCCTTTTTCCCCCCCTCATTTGCCAGTCTGGAATTCTGTACGCTTTTACCTCTTCATTTTACTAAATACTCCTCTTAATAATACTGCATTTGGTCTTTTATAATGGTGATTTTGCTCCTGGAACAACTCTGCCACCTCTCTTTGGCCAAATTACATGTACATCTGTTCTTATTAATGAAACATTATCTGATATTACGCTTATGCTATTTAAAACCTATCCAAAAATCAACACTTAAATGCTTTAATTTTACCATCACTCACCTGGCTGTTGTGAAAAAGCATTAACCTCATCTTAAAATCACTTCAAGTGTTTTCTTTGTGCAATGAAATTAAAACTGTACATACTTGTCTTAAAAAAATCATCAAGGTTACTCATTATGTTCTCTGTGTTATCACTAGAGATTTAAGCGTGCCATATACTCTGTGGCCAATTAAAACACTCACTGCTCTGTGATTTCTGTTCTAATTGCAGCAGCCAGATTGGAGTCTAGGTTTGGAGGGGTTTCGAATGGTTGGAACAGGTGGGAAGTGGAGGGGCTACAAGGGCAAAAATTTCTCTGTCTATTCCTGCATTAAATATAGGGATATGTTTCAGTGAAACAGAACTTTAAGGAACTGGGTCTTCTACCTCGACTGTATGAGCATCTTGGATATCAGACAAGTCAGAACATTTTTGTTATTGCCTTCCTTGGTCTGAGAAGACAGCCAAAACCATCAAGGGTCTGCAAGTGCTCCTGAGGATCTCAACTGGTCATTTGAAAGTCGACACAGTTTGCTGCCTTCATCTCAGTGACAAGGTAATTCTGAAATGCTGCACTGGAAATCAGACGTTAGACACGAACTGTTCCAGTGCCAGCCTCTGGGTTGGAGAGTCCAACTGTTGTGAGAACAGGAGCAGCACAAACCCTTGCATTTCCCCACTCCAGTGCCATTAGCTCTCCGCCTTAGCATCTTGTAGCTGTTACTAAAATCAGCTGCGTTAAGCTCAGCGCTGACACTGGAGTTGTGTCTCACTGGGGTTGAGCAGGTGACTCTAACTCCTGGTGGGTGGCTCTGGACAGTCCCAAAGTCCTCCTGCTTTTTTTTTTTACCCTTTTTCACCTATTACTCTGTCGCTTCCCTCGTAAGCGGAGACAGCGCAGGTTGCCTCCGCAGCCCAGCTTAGCTAGTCCAGAGTTGCAGCTTCACTGCTGCGCAATGTTCAGGCCTCCAGAACAGGGGCAAAAGCAGGGCTCCGCGCACACCTCTGCACCCAGAAACATGGCAGCACGGGGGACAACGTACTGTAGGGCCCTGCTTGTGACCCCCTCGGGCTTACCCACCCGGGGGAAGGTGAGGTGGCGGGGGGCCGTGGTGTGAGCTCAGCGTGTTCTCCTCTGCTCGCCTTCTCCAGGGGGGTGCCGGGCGGTCTCGGGGCGAGGACCGCCGCTGTGCCCGCTGGTTGGGGTGCAGGCTTTGGAAGATGCCTCACGCTCCGTCTTACCCGGGGCGCCCAGACACGGGGGCCGCGCACCGAGACCCCAGTACTCTCCCATCCCTGGGTGCTGCGCCCCGCCCGCAGCAGCATCCGGGGTGG
>Ga0065711_1000890_pt1 | contig 61653 bp, 38 predicted proteins | sample Hoacrofraction12_FD_59098 | JGI IMG/M metagenome (GOLD analysis project Ga0065711, IMG submission 59098) | Hoatzin crop microbial communities from Cojedes, Venezuela - Epithelial fraction 12 v2 (version 2) | ecosystem: Host-associated > Birds > Digestive system > Esophagus > Crop | place...
GGTTTGTTTTTTTTTTTTTTTTTTTTCAGAAAAAAAGTAAAAGAACAACCAGAAGCACTTAATTCATGAGTCTTTCATACTGAACACACACCTGCCTTAGACCTCTTGCTGTCACATTCATCATTTAAATTTGAGAGCCTAAAGAACCTAAAATGAGGTTCCCTTCTTGCACCATTAACCTGCTTATGTATCTACTATTTTCAGCCAAGCTACAGTGAACCTTTCTCAGACCATACTTCCTAAGCACCAAACACCCAGATTCCTCACAGCAAACAAGCTCAAACACCACCAGGAATATTTATTCCCCAAAGCCAGATTGCACAGCACCACATAACACAGCTTCCCCCATTTCCCATCTTTCTTACCAGGAAATGAACAGCACAGAAGTGGCCTTAAGACCTCCCTGCAGAACCTAGACACTCATCTTCTCCATCATCAGCTGCCACTGCCTCTACCCAACATCATTACAGAGACCAGCAAGCCTTTATTTAGTCTTGTTAAGAAAGACTAACAAGGTACAGATGGAGTGGGTTTGCTAATGGCACAGGGCTGGCTGCTCTCTGTCCTCTTGGCCTGAGAAAGGACAAGCTGCACTGTTCCACCAGGCTCCCAAGAGACACAGCTATGGAGCAGGAACAATGAAAGGGGCTGGAAGAGCCAGGACGCCTTGGCTGCCTGCCCTGGAGATGGAGATTTTGGGCAAAGCTTGGGGTTTTAGCCGAGAGGGGTGGTAATCCCTGGCCTCTTCCCTGCCTGGGGACTGCTAGAAGAAGGGTGAGAAAATGAGGTCTATGGTTGCTTCATCTCTTTTCAGAAAAAAAAGATCTATGAGGTTCGTTCTTTCTTCTTTTTAATGAAAAAAAAAAAAAAAGAATTTCCCACCTGACAGCAACTTTTAGCACCTATCACCTCCAGGATCCAACACTTCTTTGGAAAAACGAGCAAACAGCCAATAAAGACCTGCCCTTCAGCACCTTTACTGATGGCCCACGTCATTCGGCTTAGTAATTAAATGCAGGAGGTTGGGGACCCCGCTAGATTGAAAAATGTTTCTTCAGTATTGGAGAACTGACAGGCCACAACAGAAAACAAAACGTGAAACAAAAGGGAAAGAACAGTTTGATCCAGCCACCGGCAGCAAATAAATCACCCCGAACAGGCGCTGTGCTGCGAGCGCGCCGTCTGCTCCCCCTGCGCGGATGCAGCGAGCTTGCTCTCAGCTTGCAGATGCTGTGGCAATGTCAATGGTCCTAATCAATAGGGTCTTGTTAGGATCCTGGTGACAAGTGGCACACAAGGAGGGGTGTGCTGGCTGCCTCTCACACAGCACAGTAGTTGTTTTTGTGGGGCGTTTGCCACGCTGATGATACTCAGGCTTGGATTTCCAGGTTCCTCCTCTTTTTCATAAGCCCTCCCTGCATAAAACCACCTTATGGATGTGTGAAAAGAGTCAGTAACACTTGGAGGTGCCTGGAACAGCATCATCTTCCCAACAGCTTTGCTCCTGCATCTTTTTCTCCCATGCCCAAGGAGCCAGTCCTTTAGCTGGTGCAAACTGGAGTCAATGGAAGCCCTGGCTGTATTTCCACCAGCTCAAGAAAAAACTCCCCGCATCCCTTGGGCAGTTTTGTGGCCCTGGGGGACCAGAGCCAGGACTGAGAAAAAGGAAAGGAGAGCGGTGGCCTGGGTAGGTGTTAATGAGAAAGTGATTTGTCTCTCCAGGATGTCCTTGTGCTTCCCAGGAAAGTCACAGAGCAGAATTTCTGAATATTTAATACAGCTTCTTAATTAAGAAAAGGGTAAAAAACCTGAGAGACACCATCCCCTACTGCAAGTTCAAGGCCAAAGCTTTAAATACAGGATAATCACTCACCTCAAGGAAGCAGGGGGTAGCTGATTAAAAGGGGTGGCTTCACAGTTAGATCTGTTTGGACCAGAGAAACAGCCTCTTCTGCACTCACTAGTGATGTTATGCTCAGTATTTCCCTATAGACTGAAAGTTTTTGGGATTTTAGAAGTGTTTCTGCCCTATCCTGTCCTACAAAAGCTGAAAATCTAACTTAAGGCTCAAAAAATGAAGACTCCAACAAAGTAATTAAAAAAAAAAAAAAAGTGCCCTGTCTGGTTTCATAGAAACATTTCAGTTTGGCAGTTTCCAGAGGTTTCATTTCCATTTCAATCTTTCTTTTCGTCCTGTAGCTGAACTTACATTTCAAAGCAAAAAGCAAATTTGAAGCAAAATATAATAGTTCCATTTCTAGGAGTCACGGTGACCTGCTGATAATTTTAAAAACTTTTTTCCATTTTTCCTCAAATGTAAAATCTACAGAAATTGGTCCTTCACTCTGAAATACTCCGACTTTGATGAATCAACATGATGATGAAAATTTTTTTGGCAAATGACTCCTAGGCACACTCATTTCTCCCATTAATATCCTGTACCGCAGCAGGAGACAATATGGCCTGCGGGACCGGCTCGGATTTCAGCTGCTTTTCCCACTTCTGCCTATTTTCTGTGACACCTCTCATAATCTTCAGGTGTACCGCCCCAGCAGAAGTGATTGAGACATTGAAATATGAAATCTCAGCTGCATCTCAGTCCCTTGCCATGGGCACACTCCTACCTACATCAAATCGCAATGCATTTCTTTAAGACAGATATCTGGTCTCTTTAATTAGCATCCTATTTGGCAACGCCATCCGTACAGAAGCACGTTGGATTCGTTACTGCAGTTCAGCTGGCAGGTGGCAGCTTCCTACGCAACGGTACAGTCAGTATTGGTGACTACATTAACTTTGTCTTCTCTCTTCTCCCTTTTCTACGTATGCTGTAAACTCTTTAGACCAAAAATTTTCTATATGCAGAAAGTCAGCCTGTGAGGGCCACCAGGTCCAACAGAAATAGAAGCGACGCCTGAAATAAAAAACCTTTGCCTATGCACGTGGCCCACCTGAACAATCTGCTGTGTCAACAGTGAGGATAAGAAGACGGAAAATCAAAGTTTTGATCAATTTGCATGAGGAGCAGTTGGAAGCAAAGGTGTTGTACCATTAAGGGAAACATTAGAAGCTCAAACGATGTGTGTGGTTGTTTTCTCCTAGCAGCAGGCACACCCAGGGGGATTCAAAATGTCCTTGAACTTCAGGAGTAAACGGAGAAAGAGGAAGGGGAAAAAAAATAACAACATGATCAGTAGCTGCAAGAACATCATCAGGTGATTAAAAATATTGGAGGGAGCCTCCATACACCTTTTTATTCTAAGCAGCAGCGCCCAGTCGACCTTGCCTGCTTCCAGCAAGGCAGGAAAGCAGAGATTGAAAGATATGCAGCCTCGTGCACCAGCCCTCCCCGCCTGGCATTGAAATGACGGCATTAGTATTCAGGATCTTTGCATGTGTTTAAATGTGGATTAAAAATGCATTAATTGGTCTCGTTTTAACAAGCTCTTCTCTTTGTATATCAAATATTTGAAAGATTCGGTATTATCACCTCTTGTCTGTGCTGGAATTGAAGAGGAGGAAAGAAATGTAATTGAGGACTTAAGGAGTGTCTCCTCCTGTTTGCTCAGCACAGGGCTATCTGATTGAAAGCTCGGGGGAAAATGACTTTGATAAGTATATGAACAACATCTAAAGGCAACACAACTTGGCAAATGAGTACTGACATCCAAGCAAAAGCATTTTTGGCAAGGAAAGTGGCTTTCCAGTAAGTGCTGTATCAGAAGAACTGCTGGAGCAGTTTGTACCACATAACCTGTCCCTAGCAAGTGCCAGCACGAGGAAAGCTGGTCTGTTTTTTAAGGTGTTAGCTCAGGATTTGAAAAACACAGTTCAGCTGTTTTCTTGGCTGCAGTTCCCAGTCTGACCTTGGGCAGGTCACTCTGACCAGGAATGGACCTCTTCTTGGACTGAGCTCCTCCAGCTCTTGATGCTTTCTCCCTGCTCCTGCCTGGAAGACTGGGAGATGCTCAGAGTGGCTACCAGCAACAGGAACCCGGCATGTGACCCACATGGAAAAGTGTGACCAGAAACCACTTCAAAGCTGGCCTTGATCGCTTGGTTGCAATACTCCAGTGGTGTCCAGCAAGCCTTGGAGACTCAAAGGGTTCATAACTGAATGAAAACACAGTTGCTCAGAGACCTCAACTGAGATATGAGCCTCCCACAAAGAACTCAGTTGAATGATGAGAATGCCCAAGGAACTTGACCCAGTTACAAAAGATACACAGGACAAGACTAGCATGAAGGCTCTGATCTCCAGAGCCCCAGCCCAGGGCCATCCCCATGAGATATCGAAGTCTGCATAGGAGGGGAGCATCGTTGGGTTAGCTGCAGAGCCCAGAAGCCTGTAGGCAGAACCTGAATTTCAGCTGTGACCCATGCATGTCTACTGTGGCTATTCTTTTTGTCCAGAGGAATGTCTCATTGCTTTTTCTCTTAATACATAATTTTCCTAAAATCCTAAAAATCATCTGAGAAGAGTGTAGAGTTAAGCCTAAAGAGGCCTGGACAGACTTTGATAAGAACTGACCAGACCCTTCACTAAATGTTCGAGTGCATCTCAGGTACTGAACATTCACGAATTTGAAAGCCTTCGATGACCTTTACTCACAGGCATACTCGCAGCTATTTCCATTTTGCCTTTTCATCTACAAATAAAAAAGTAATAGCCACCACACTCATTTATTGATGCTGAATCTGGACATTGAAGGGATGCAGCTAAGGACCGCTCCTGAATCCTAGGACTCGGGTACCAAGAGCACGGCACTGTGAATCCCTGACTACAGCCTCCGGCCGGTGCCAGCTGTGACATTTGCCCATGTCTTCATGGAGGGCAACACAAACACCAAAATGGAGCCAAAAAACCCTAATAAAGCTCTCACAAAGTTTCATTAGAAAACCTCACATTGAGAGACTGTGGCAACGCGAGGTTCTTACAGAAGTTTCGCGCTCACCGGTATTTTAATTGCTTGTGCAAGAATTCAGAAATGGTCTGAACCTCTAAACCTGAGCTTCACTCCCTGATAACCACAGCACCTCTCAGCATTGCCATAAATACTGTGCTGAAACTCGCTCATTAAGAAATTCCTCAGCATCAAGCTATATGCTGCTAGGATCTGCTCAAAGGAGAGGTCTAGCAATCAGCATCAAAACCTGCTGAACTGGAATTTACATGTTTATAGCTTTCACATAGCCACATAAACACATTTTGCAGCTCATCCCGGCTTCCTACTAGGCAGAAAAAAACCCACCTCAAAAAGTACAGGCGAAAAAATATTCCCATAACTTTTGGAAGGTTCCGGCAATGCTGCGGGAGCAGGCACTTGTGTACATGTATGCAGATGGTTGTGTGCCGCACTGGGTCTCTGCCGGCTCCACGGGTCTTTAGAGCTGTCAGACCTCCGCAGAAACGCGGTCCCGCTTGGCTGGGGCTTGTACAGGTTCTGCGGCTGATAGCCCCTGCTATCGCTGACAGGATCTGAATGCCCAATTCTTATGAAAATTAATGTGAGCTCTGCTGTCCGGCTTTCCTCTGCAGCTTTAAAAAATCTCACCCTGGGATCCGATTTGAGTCACCGAGGTTTGGTACCTTTGCAGAGTTTTATTTTCAGCTGCAGGCTGGAATATTTCCAGACAAACTTTATGTAAAATTCACTCCAAACCCCACGTGGGAATCCAGGCTCATATAAAATGCTACGAACTTTTTTCTAGTGCCTAAGCTGGAGGCATTCTTTTCTTTCAAAAACAAGAAACAGCTGGGGCTTGCATTTTCTCCTTGTATTATCTATTTACATACCCTATTTTGTCCCAACATCCAAGCCTCACAGAAAGCCCTGGTGAGACTGGAGGGGATCTGTGATGCCCGTCTTGCACTGGGAACTGCAGCACAAGCTCATTTATTTAATGGGAAGAGCAGAGATTTCAGGCCTGGCTTCCCGAGTCAAAGGCTGTCCTCTGCTACCAGGAATCTGTCTTTTAGGGTACAGCACGAAATGGAGGTTATATACAGTTTGGATCACCCCTGCTGCATCCTGGAGACCCCCCGAGGACATCACCCATCTCCTGGAAATATTCCATTGTCTTCCAAAATTCTAAAAAAATCACTGAAGTGGAAAGTCAGTGAAGGAGAGTGAAGCTTTTTTTTTTTTTAACGTGACAGATTAAGAGTGGAAATACAATGCATTTTACAGTTTGGGTGTTAATCCTTAGTGTGCTGTGAAATGGAGAAGACACTCTCTGCGCCTCAGAAAACAAAGACATATCTCGTGAGGGATATAAACACGGCAGGTCTCCCAGAGCAATACGCACTCAGAGCGCTGCTTCCCTGCAAAGGAGATGAAATCATAATAGCATACACTTATTTACTTTTAAAAACCATCAATAATACGAGATGTATAGCTGAACTCTGGGCTCTTCTCACATGCACTTAAAAATGAAATGAATCTTAAGAACAAACAGAAACACATATCTATGTGTATATAAGCAGTGTGAGTAAGCTACAGTACAAAACAAACTGAATTATCTATGTTTCTTTAAACTGCCTTCAAGAGTATTTGCCATTATTAGCAATTTGTATCCAGAGAGCTCAAATCAATCACAGAAATGGGTCTGTATTATTTATCATCGTTGTTCCACAGACAGGAAAACGAAGGCAAAACCAAGGGCTGACGCAGGCAGCTAACGGTGATGGGGGCAGCAGGACCCTGTGCCGGAATTAATAGGCATATGTGGTGATGAGTTGGCGGTTGGACTTGATGATCTTAGAGTCTTTTCCGAACCTTCACGATTCTATGGTTCTATTCTATGAACCAGTGCTTTCCTTGCTGGTGCCTGTTCCTAACCTAAGCTGGTCAACGCATGCAAGCCCTGCTCAGTTTCACACCCCGCTGCACTGCCTTTGGGCAGCACCCTGCGGCCTCAGCTGAAAAAACACCACAGGCACCTTCCCCCGGGGACACGCACCTTGCTGGGGGGATGTTTCTTGGTGATGACGAGCCAGTTGGGGATTGCCATCGTGTGGGACTGGCAATGGATGCCCTCCCCTCCACCCTCGGGCAAGGCAGACGGCCGCACCCTCCACCTCTGGCTTTGGCAAGACCTGCGTCACACCTCCAGTTGGCTTTGATTTATACCATTCCTCATGTGCCTGGAGATCCCTCTGCACTTATATTTTCCAGAGAGCCTTTCCTTGTAACAGGGTGTGAGAGCACGAATTCAAATCAATCATCAACTTCCCACTGAGTTCAAAACACCTCTTTCACCATTTTAAATGATTTTTAAATGGATGCAATGCACTCGATCTTCCAGCTGAAATAACTTCTGTATTATCCTCCAAGTCTGAATTCCTTTCCCCCCTTGCTCTCTGCTCACTTCAGATAATTCAATGGGAATTTATTTGAAAAGAGGTGGTGGGTCACAAATGAAGTAAAACGCTGACAGCAGGAGTTCCTACCCATTCGCTGCTTATGTGAAAGGCAGGGAGCCAGATTTAGGGAGCTGTGGGGTAGTTATGATTAGGCTGGCTGAAAATATTCCATCTCACTGGAGGTTTTTTCTTTCTTCTTTTTCTTTTCCCATAAGAATCGATTTTCTTTGGATTAAATGATATTTTTACAAAATGCGTCTTCTCCCTCGTGTGGCTGGAAAAAGCCAAATGCCTGAGAAACAAAACTCTAACCAGCCCCAGCCATGGGCCTGCCTGGAGGCACTGCCAGGGAAAACGCCTTCTGGGAAGTGTAGTTTGATTTAGGAAATCAAAGGTGCTGCAGGGAAGGGTGGAGGCACCCCGGAGCCAAGCTGTACCTCCCTGGCAGGATTTCTCCATCCAGATGCTCTGGCTTGTAGCTGAAAAGAAAGGCAGCTTCTGAATTCAAACCAAGGAACGCTCTCGTCTTTGATGAAAGATGTACGAGCTTAGATGCCAGCTCCATTCAGGTGAAGTTTCCTCCTGAACCTCACTCCTTTGTCCAGAAAATGCAGTGTCCACATGAGCTACTTATTCCTCCCCTGCGTCACCAAGATGGGCAGACGCCAGAGGACCTTACTAGTGCTTTTGGCAGATGCCAAAGGTGTTACACGAGGTGACTTTATGGGGAGACTTTGCAAGTGAAGTGTGGATCTAGCAGTCCCTGGGGGATTAAGAGACAGACGAACTGCTTGACTCCCAAAATGTTTCTGGAAGCGGACTGTTGTGTCTTTAAATAAAAAAGAGGAGGGGGGCTTCTAAGACAGATGGGGATGGACTGCAGCCATAGGGCAAGGGGTGACGGCTTTAAACTAAAAGAGCATAGATTCAGACTGGATATAAGGAAGAAATTTCTCACGATGAGGGTGGTGAAACCCTGGCACAGGTTGCCCAGAAAAGTGGGAGATGCCCCATCATCGAAACATTCAGGATCAGGCTGGACGGGGCTCTGAGCAACCTGATCCAGCTGAAGATGTCCCCCAGTTGCAGGGGGGTTGAACTAGATGGCCTTTAAAAGTCCATTCCAACACAAACCAGTCTATTATTCTATTTTTCAAAGCCTGTGTGAACAATTAATGCCCACTGCAAGCTGCAGTAATAAAAGCTATCGTCACTGTTATTACTGATGGGAGCACAGCCCTTCTCTGGGTGAATCCCAAGCTGTCAGGGCTTTATGTGCCCTACAGTAGGGTTACTTAAACCCTTTAGAGACTTGGCATGAACTGAACTGCATTTGAACCATGGTAGTTCAAACCAAAAGCAGCAAGACTTGGGTATCTGCCATCTGCATTAGTTGTTCTGACCATTGCTCCCCATTGCGAACGCTTTCTTTCCTCCGACACTTGAGGTCCCTTCCAGTCCCAAGACTGCTTGCTCATTTGCTGGTTGCTCTATTAATGATTTGGCATTGTCAGACGCTCCAAAGTGATCCTTCATTTTAATTAACCCAGAAAAACACCATCACCCTCACGCTGCTGCCGCAGTCCAGGGCACCGAAACCTGACCTTTGCAGCTTTTCGAGTGGTATTAATTAAACAGAGCTTGCTGTCTGGAGTCGTCCCAGTCCCACCATGCAGCACATGGCATCTCTCCTGAGTTTGCCAAAGCCCTTTGGGTTCTGCCTTACTTCAGTTCACCTAAAAGTCTGCCTGGATCCTGCCCCACCTCAAGCCAGGCCCATAATCCTTGGTGGTGTCTTCCCAGAGCCCAGTGCCAAATTTTACTTACCCTCTATGAAATCTCCTGGAAGCGAGCTTGAAAATCCTGCAAGAGGGAACATTTTTTGGAGATGGACATCTAAGATGGTTCAGAAAAACCATCAGAGGAACATCCCTGTCTCCTTTCAGCTGAGGATGTCCCAGCAGACATCTGGCACACCCTGGGTCAGGCTCACCCCAGGCACAGTAAAAAGGGGTTAAACTGCATGAAAAGGGGTTAAACTGCACAAAGCAGAAGCATTTTTTTTGGGAAGAGAAGTTCTATGGCTCCCTCTCTAGATGGAAAAGGGAAAACAAAGTTGTGTTCCTGCTGTCTGTTTAAGAGTTTGCTTACAAGGGGAAATTAATCCAAAATTAACTAGTGGTGTGAATTGCAAGTGGATTAGTTAAATTACATTAAACCAAGGTCTGGATACTTTCATTTAAAATTAAAGTGGGCTTAATTTAATTTGGCTCAAGTCACTTCAAAAGTGAATTAAGTAAAACTTAATTACGGACCCTTTAATTCCAAATGAGTGTGTCTACATAGGTTGTTTAATGTGCTTTCATTTATTCATTTTAAGAATTAATCTTGATGAGCTTTTCCGAATATCCCCATGGTAGACAGACCCTCATTTGTGCAGTAAAAAAGCTCTGATTCCCTCTAAAAGTGAAAAAAAACCCAGAATAAGACAAGTGACTTCTGTCTCCAGCCAGACAAAATAATGACGCTGCGTTTGCATCGCCCTGTGCTCCAGCACTGGGAACCGCTATGCCTGGAGGACTTTCTCCTCGAAGCCGTTTTCTGGCAATACTCCTTCCTACCAGCTCCCATCAACATTTCCAGTAACTCGCTCTCTGCTCTTCTTCCCCCGAGCCACTGAAAACCAGTAAGGGCTCAACCTGTCCCACCGGGAGCAAGCAGTGATTTTTTTTGCAAGGGATCTTTGCAGTGCATCTTGTGCAGTTATTTATAACCGCGAAGTACGAAGACCCGCCAAGCACACGCAAATGGCTGCAAAGGGGAAGCAGCTTTAATTCCTGTGCTCCCTTCTCTCCCCTTGTTCCAGCAGCGCTGCCTGTTTCAGGGATGGAGATGCAGACATCACCATGAGAAGGGCCAACGCTCCGTTGTTTTGGGGGACACGTCTACTATGAATGTGTCCTCCAACTTGCGAGCAAAATGTTTCTGGTCCGGAAGCCACCACCGAGCCAATGCTAATAAGCCACAATGCCACAGGTGAGGCAGATGGTATCAAGAAGCTGTGGAGATGCAGCAATGAACCGCTAATGTCAAAAACTCCCTGAAATGAGGTGAGAAAGACACGGCCAAACTTTCTGATTTTCCTTCCAGAAAATGATGTTAACACTGAAGTCTCCCCTGCAAAATGCTTTGAATTTAACAGAACTGTGTTTTGGACCCAAAATCACTGCTTGGAAACATTTCTCTGGCCAGCCACACTACTTGTCACGGTTGTGGGTTGCTCAGTGTTAACTCACTCTTAGTCTCCTTCCATCTGTAGGCGTGGTAGAGAAGAGAAGTTGTTCCTCACTGGACAGCACAATTTAACCTTCAACACGATTGCCCCAACCATGATTCCTTATTCCAGTGCTAATTGGATTCAGGCTGGAGACAAGCCAGGCTAAAGGGCAGATGCATCCCCAGCAGCGCATCCTGCCACGCCTGCATCCTGGATCCCACCCTGACCTCCAGAGCTGGTCCCTCAGCCCGACCATTTATCCCTTCAACAAGATCAGTTTTGATTTTTCCGAGGTCCTTTTGAAGCTGCTGAGTTTCCACACACTTTCTAAGACCGGTTGGCAATTTCTCCCAGCTCCTCGCTGCAAGGCGTGGGGGGCTGCTGCCTCTCGCGCTCTTTGCTCGTGCTGCTGTTGCTCTTTTCTCTGTGCTTGGAGCACGGAAACGCTTCCTGCTGTTTGCAGGCTGGCTTCCCAAGGACATCGAGTCACGTGGGGTCACCCCATTTTTGGGTGTCTCCTTGCCTTTTCAGCCTCCCAAACATGTCCAAAGAAATTTGACAGAACTAGAGAACAGTGTAGGGGGATGTAGCGAACATGGGAGGAAAAGAAGTAGAGGAGTTATTCAGTGCATACTACTGCTCTAGTCCTGTCTATATTCAGATGCTGGAGAGAAGGATGTTTTTAAAGGTGAGGGCTGTTTAAGCTAAATTAGATAATCTTCTTTAAGTTCTGAAGCCTGTGCACCCCCTCCTGATGTGTAAAACAAGGGTAAGGTCTGCCCTACCACAGAGCTGCCCTGAGGAGAAACGTATTAAAACCATGCCAGCGGAGATGTGGGAGTGATAGGCAGAGTTTATTATATTTCAGAGTTGTGTTAGATATTAATCATTCTGCATCCTAAAAAGGTGTCTGAGGAACTTAATTTGTCGTGGAAATGTCAGGTAAGAGAGATGCCGCTTCTCCAGCTGAGAATATTCACACAGTGAATACTGTGGAATGTTACTCTAAAATGACCTTTTACTTTATATTAAAGCAAACAGGTAAAAATCAAAGTCAAATCCCCAGCAGAGAGCACAGTGCGTGTATGTGTGTTTCCACATGTGTCGGTGCGTCTTCCTTCGAACAGGCTGGATGCCCTCGGAGCAATCGGCACGGGGGCCGGCTGACGTGGCTGTGGCCTAGGATCATCCCTGCTCTGGAAGGACGAGGAGTGATGCTTAGGTGTCTCAGAAATTCTGCCTGTCTGCTGCATATAAAAAATATATTGATTTATATTACTGTATATACAGTTATTTAACTAAATATATTTATGTTATTACATGTATAATATCAATAATTATACATGTATATGATTAAATAGGATCATAGAATCATTTAAGCTGGAAAAGACCTTTAAGCTCATTGAGTCCAACCATAAACCCAACACTGCCGAGTCCCACTAAACCATGTCCCCAAGTGCCACATCTGCACGTCTTCTAAATAACTCCAGGGTATTTATGTACATGCACAATATCAGCTAGTCTATATACTTATTATATCTTTTTATACACATTAGATATATATTTGCACTGTTACATATGCTGTATTTTGTGATTTCTTGCTCAAAGTTCTCCTTCTGGCTAGCTAAATCTAGCCCCCCTCCCTTTTTTTATAACTTCTGAGAGAAATTTTAGATTGTGTTCAAATATTTGAACAGATGTCCATCCACGATTCTGACAGGGAAACCAATCCATTTGCACTGGGAGTCTCAGCTCCTGCACTGCAAGCTGCTGTTCTCCTGCCCGAGCTGGGTGGTTTGTGGTGACCTGTGACGTGCCACCGTCCCCTTCCCCATGCAGGGGCCAGCGGAGCAGCCGAGGAGCTCCGGGGTGGTGGCTCCCAGAGCACCTGCTCTGCAATCCACTCTACTCACCGGACACTCTTCTGAGGAATAGCATTTGCGCTCCTGGCAAAAAATTAGTTGGTATTTCTGATGAAATAGTAATGTTTTCTGTTAGAGGTGGTTGGTCATTTGAAAAATCCAGCTCTGTTTAAAACATAAATTTTCCTTCAAAATGTAGTTGTGACTGGTCCTGCACGCTATTAAGGGTGAAGTCCATTTTTGGGACCAAGGGCAGCACAACTGCGACACCTAATTGCACACTTTTTAAGCCTGAGCCGCTCTAGAGAGGGATAGATTTCACTGGAAGGGTTATTTTTGCTTGCATGCCTGTAGGAATGTTATTACATCTACTCCCAAATTACATTTTTCATACTCGTATTACTGCCTTTTTTAAGAATCAAAAGCCTTTCAATTCCTTAAGTGGTTTCACAGCCTGAGATTGAGCTAGATACCTGGAAGGATGGAGCTGACAGAGAATTAGCAGGGCTGAAAAAAAAAACCCTGGCACAACTCACTGTTGCAACTTTGAATGAATACAGTGACAAGTGCTGCTCAGAATAGCATCTCTTCGTCGCTATTTGTGCTTTCTGTAAGGAAATGGCTTCTCAAAACCATCTAGACTTTGGACTCCGTTCACAATTCAAAGTGGAAGTCAGCGAAAGCACTTAGCAAATTCCTCTAGAGCAGTCCCTCTCTACTTTTATTCCTTTCTATTTTATTTTACTTTTTTCTAATTTTATTTTTACTAACGCCTTCCTGCCTTGGGTTTGACTGACGTCCCTAATCCTTTGAGAGACTGTAAATACTCTGATTGTTATCAAACCTTGTTCCCCGGCATGGCTCAAAAGAGAATTTGACTATTCCATGTCCTGTCAGCTTCTCTTGATGGATTTTGCCCTCCTCACCCTTTGAAGGGTCTCCTTTTAAAGCCAGCCCCGGGGATATTTTAACAACCACCGTGATCAAGGAGAGCTTCTCTACCTGTTGGCTGTGCATCCACCTGTAGGCTCATTCACCTCACAGTTAAATTAAATGTCCCCCTCCGCTGACACCTACGACTGCACAGGCGAGGGAAGGTGGCTGGAAGCCCCCTAGTTAGTTGAAAGGACGATTTTGCCCTGCGTGGGAAGTAGAAGGAAGAAGGTCTGGATGCAGATATATATGGGTTCGAAGAGCTCTTGGGCAAATTGATGGAAGGAAAAAGACAATCAAGGCTTATGAAATACTAAGACCCTACCTCTGGCTTGGGATATGCCCAGGGTAGGAGTTACTGGAGACCAGGACAAGCTGGGGAAGTACCGCTTCCTACGCACCCTGTTTCGATACTCCCTTTAGACCCCGATTATTGACTTTGGTTAAGACGTGGCCAGATCTTGAGACTGACCTGTTACAGATGATTTTAAGCCCTCATCTTCGCCTTCCAGCCCAGCATTCCGAGCCAGCTTGTGTTGTCCTGGGCACAGCGGGGATTTCACCGCTGAAGACATCTGTTCTGTTCTGTGCGTGGAAAAACATAACACTTTTCTACTGCTTGTGAGTCTCTTGGTAACACTTACCGAATGCTAGTAATTTGGCCTGCTACCATGCTGCTGTGATGGGTACTGAAACAACTGAACTTCCCATAGCTGTGTATTAAGGTTAGGGTGCTGAGCAGACTGTTTGCAATCCTGTTACTTGCTGTGGTGTTTTGCTGTGCAGCCATACCTTGACCACGCTCTTGCTGAAACTACAATGTCATAAAGGTAGTGATCAAAAGTTTGCTCAGAATAACAGCTGCCTAAACAATACTGAATTTTGGTTGCTGAATTACAGCTCCCTTGGAGGACTGGAACTGCCTCACGGAACAGACTCGTTCTCTGAAAACCTTTGGTGCTGGAGAAGCAGAGGGAGGAACTGCGTTATAAGCTATACCTCGGTTTCGATGCCCTATGTCCTGATAGCGTCTGAAACTAAGAAATTTGCAGGCAAAGGAAATAAAAATGTCATAAGCCACTTTGTGTTGCGCAGTTCACGGCAGAGTCAACATGGCCATCAGCCTAAGCTAGGACCTCACTAAGACGTGGCTTCAAGGGGAGCAGGGCTTGAACCCCGCAGAGCTTCCTACCAGGGCAGCCCAAAACCAGAGCTCTGAGTTATTCACACCACTGAGGACTGACATGAGCAAGCAGGCTTGCAAAAAAGGTCAAGTTATCAGCGAGAGTCTCAAACAAGTCCTGCAGCTACAGGCAGTGGCTGAACTCCCCCTCCATGGAGGTGGAATGAAGATAATATGAAATAACAGGAGTGGAGCTGGGTACTCCCTTCCGCATGTGAACAGGGTAAGAAATAACGTTGCCCTGTGTATAAGAGGAAAGTTTCCCCTCACTCACATGACCCAGTGTGAGAGCTGCACACTACAAGAGGCCAACAGTTACCTCTACTTACAGACCGTGCTGTGACATCTCTCCTCTGCTGTGGTCACAAGAGCTTATCGAAACTCCACTCCCGTGTTTCATCACAGAGTCTGACACAAGGGCAGGAGAATGAGAAACCCCCCGGGTTCAGAGGCTGATGCTTGACACCCTCTCTTCCACCTGACCACGCCAGCAACGCGCTGCTGCAGAACACAGCAGTGTTTGCCATTTCTCTGATCTTAACGAAAGGGATGAGTACGGCTTTTCATTAAAGTCTTGTCATCAGCAAATGAGGTCCCGGGAACCAGGAGGACGGGCAGATAACAATTTCAGATAACACGCTGGATCTCAGCTGGCAGTTCCTTTCTTTGCATCCCCCGATGCGTAGTGTGCAGGCAGGGCAGGTGCAGGCAGGGTGCAGGCAGGGGTGCAGGCAGGGTGCAGGCAGGGTGCAGGCAGATGAGGTGCAGGCAGGGCGCAGGCAGGGTGCAGGCAGGGTGCAGGCAGGGCGCAGGCAGATGAGGTGCAGGCAGATGAGGTGCAGGCAGGGCACAGGCAGGGTGCAGGCAGCGTGCAGGCAGATGAGGTGCAGGCAGGGCGCAGGCAGGGCGCAGGCAGGGTGCAGGCAGATGAGGTGCAGGCAGGGCACAGGCAGGGTGCAGGCAGGGTGCAGGCAGATGAGGTGCAGGCAGGGCACAGGCAGGGCACAGGCAGGGTGCAGGCAGATGAGGTGCAGGCAGGGCACAGGCAGATGAGGTGCAGGCAGGGTGCAGGCAGCACCGTGGTGCTCCGGCTCACTCACAGGTTGCAGAAGAGAGGCGCGGTGCAGCTCCAGGGCTCTGGGGAGCAGCTCTTCACCCTGCATGAGAGGAGTCTTCGTGCCAGCTTTCTCACCGTGGGCTCCTTTGCTTTTTCAGGTAAAAGGCAGTATTTGCTGAAAAAATGTCGTACAGTGCAAGTGACAAGGGAGACTTTAAACAAAAGGGCTAAGGAAGCTACCAGCACATTTTGCTGTTTTGGGTCAAATAACATGTTTGTCCTGTTGCAAAAGGTTTTTACATATTTTTGTCAATAACCCTATAAAATATATTTAATTTCCTCTAAAATGTATTTGTTTTCCTGCATGCTTTGTTTGGCTGCCGAACCAACAAATTTACCATTCCTTTAGGAGATGAAGATGACAGATTAGGGAGCGTTTGGAGCAAAAGCTAACGGTGGGATTTGGAAATTAGCCGTGGCTGGATCAAAAATCAGCAGTCGTGAAAACTGAGCTCCTTGCTTGAAGATGTCACCTCCACCCGTACCTGTAGTGCGTTGCTGCTCCCCGAACGCTGCTGAGCCACGGGCCTGGCACGGGTGGTACCTGCACTGCCAGCCATGGCCCCTCACTCACCAGGCTGGCAGCGAGGAAAGGAGCACTGGAGAGAAATTAAATTACTTGTATAAGTTTTACTGTACGAGATGAAAGTTGGCATGAGCGGTGAGGCTAAGGAACGAGGTCAGTGGGAACTAGGTCTGATCATGGCAGGAGCTGGAACAGCAGCAGAAATGACTCAGTTCATGACTCAATTTGGGCTTGGAAATAAAGGAATAAAACAAGAGCATTTTGGGGTTTAGTTTATGATACACAAGAGCAGCTATTATGGGTCAGACCAAAGGCATGGATAAGGCAGGTTTCTGTCTTCAAAGTGGTTAACGTGGACAGCAAGAGATGTGTATAAGAACCGGGTGAGTACTTTGTTTTGTATTTTCCCAAGCATTTTTCAGCTTGCAGTTGCCTGTTGATGTTTTTGTATTTAACAGCCCTTCATGGATTCATTCTGCATTTGGCTGCCCACTTGCCTTTGAAACCCACAATATTCTGCGACAAAATTTCAGGGGGCAAAACCAGTTAATTCTGGGTGTTATTGCAAATAGATTTTTCCCGTGTATGAATCAGCACCTCCTCCAGCCCTCAGCCACTCTCCAAGCCTCACAAAGGTTAAAGCTGACTGTCAGCATTTGCCTGACACAAAACAAAACCTCTTCATTTCAGCTTGAATTGTGTGATTATTTTTACTCTTCAAACATCTAAGTCCATTTTGTAATGAAAACAGTGTTTTTTGAAACAGTCAAAATGTTCCAGTTTGAAAATGGCAGGGTGAAAGCTCTCTCTCTTTTTTTTTTTTTTAATTTCTATTTTCTGGCCAAAATCATTTACAAAAGTTGACCCAAAAGGTTTTATCCTCCCTGAATCTGTGTAATTCTATGGGCTTGTTCTGAGCAGAGAGAGCCTCTCCCTGCTAAGGGGCATGTGTTCAGAGAACCACCTCCAAATCTCCCACTCATCGCAGCTCTCCTGCCAAGCCGTTGCTTTTATGTATTTACTTTGCTTGTGAAACCTCATCCAGCCTTGTTCTTCTCTCTATCCATCATTCACACCAGACAGCCCACTGCTAGGCATTTGCTCAGCTGTGACCATTTCTCTCACAAAAAATGGAGGGCTTATTTCTTATTTTGCTAACTGCCATGATTGCTGTTTTCTCGCAGCCTCTCCAGAGTGAACTCTTCCTCTCAAATTCGGTTTGCTTCACTGACCTGCTGCTGCTGCCGGCTCTCCATCATCCCTGCTGCCCGGGACCCTCTCAGCGTGGAGAGTACTCTGACTTGCATTTCTGAGTCATGGCTGTGTTGTTTTGTGAGCGAAGTGAGCCAACTCATCTGCTCCCCGGAGCTGAGGTTCACCTATCGCACCATCAGCACCAGGCTCGAGACCACTTCAGGACCCACTTGTGGGCTGGTGTGATATTCCAGCGTGAGAGGAAACGGATAGCACGCTTGTTGCTGCTTCTTTATTTTCAAGCATTTGACTTCACACAAACAATATGCTTTTCCATATTTCTCAACATTGATTCATTCCTCCCCCACATCACCTTTTCTAAGCACTAATTTTAAAGCCTCGAGCAGTTCCCTCACGTTCCGGGGCTTGGGCAAGGGGAGCAGCTAGCAGCACTGCCAGGTCATTTATCTTTTTGGCAGACCGGCCCCTGGAGGTCAGAGACAATAGTGGGACCCGGTTATTTGCTAAATAAAATCTTCGAGGCAGCAATGGGCAGGGATGTCTGGACGTCTCTTACCCAGCCTATGGGACTGTTGCCAACTCAAGGCACTCTTAGAAACCTCTGAGGACTTCTAAGCCCCTTTCTCCCGTAGATTTAAGACTGGCTGTTCCACATTGCCCTCCCCATCACCACAGAGGACAGGAAGGCTCCGACAGACATAGCCTGTACTACGACCATGTGAACCGGGATTTCTTTTTGGCTTACAGGTCAGTGGAAGAGGAAGGGATGGCAAAGCCAAATCTTTGATACAAAGGAGACTTTGCCTCCAAATCTCAGGTTCCTTTCTCAAACAGCAAGAGCTATTAAATGAATCATGGTAGATATTTCTATAAAGCATCAAACTAATTTATTTTCCTCTGACTCCTTTTTCAGACATAGTCAATATTACTTTGCACTTTTGCTAAAATTTTTTTCCTGTTGCAAATAAATATCAAGGAAAACGTGAGCCCAAATCTTTCAAATTTTCTGGCGCTCTAACAAGTTATGCAAAGCAGGATCTCATAATTAGAAATGCTCAGGAACCAAAAGGAAAGGCAGTGCTACCAATTCCCACTGCCTTGTGTGCTCACACAGCAGCCAGATGTAAGAAACAGAGGCTTTAATGACTGGAAATGAGCAAACAATTCCTGTTGTTTTAGGAAAAATTTCCATAACGGCTATAGTGCTGTTCCTGTGGGCAAAATCTGGAGGGAAAACGTGGCTGCTGGTGACGAAGAAAGTTGCTAATAATTCTTATTCCTTGCAGGTGGTCTCTCTTTTGCTGTCTCTCTCGTTTGTCTCTCTCTAAAGCTCCATCTTTCTCCTTGTCTTGCATTTTCTGCCTGTGCCTTTGAATGCCTGTGTATTTGTGAAACTGTTTCTCTGGCCAGCTCCCCTTGCCTGCTTTAATTAGCTCCCTAATATTTCTGAAGGTATCTCCCAGGGCTCTCTAATCCCCTCAATGTGCTGACTAACTGAACCCCAGGAGATCCTTACAAGGGAAAAACTGCAGGATAAAAGCAAGTGATTTCAGGCCTCTGGCTTCTTAATTAGCAGCCTATACACCGAAAGTCCACAGGAGTGACTGTCTGACAGGGAGACTTTGCGTTTGTGCTCAGAAAAGAGCTCTGCCCCTTTTTGCATCCCTTGGAATCTCTGCTCATGCTTTTCTCCGTACTCACTGTGCAACCTCCTCAGCATCAGTGGGACATGAAGGGTGGGCGATGGGTACCCTGATACCACCTGTGCTTCCCAGTCCCATCTCTAGGCCTCAGAGTTGCTCTCCCAGTCCTTTGAAATACAAACAACTAAACGAACTGGTTTGTTACAGTGGTTTAAACTGACTTTCTCTCACCATGACACAGTCCTCTCCATCCTGATGCACAATGCTTAAGAGCGTTCCTAAGGCAATGGTCAGAAAATCCAAAACAACGTGGCTCTGTCTGAACCTTTGGCTGCAGCTCTGGTCCACCAAGAGCTGAGTGTGTGCTTGCAGATTGGCTCAGCCTGGCTGCCCACAGTGTCTATAACCATGGTAATTCAACTGGAAATGTGAGCCCCCAGTCTGAAATGAGAGGGAGGATTGGACAGACAGCACAGGATGGAGGGAAGATGCAGAAGAAGGGATGGAGACACTGTCCAGGTGTCTCCAGGTCTTGGAAAATTTCATCGGTTTAGAGAGTCTTTAGTTGTTTCACAGGCTGTGCTGTGAGATGTTGGCCTGATAATCCCTACCATGGAGGGTAACATCTGAATGATGAAGAGGAAGAAGGAGCTGAAGTCCTTTTCTGGAGATGGCTAAGAAGGTGACTTGTGTCTACACGGGAGGCAAAGCACATCCTTGAGAGAAGGTGGATATTTATTTATTGAACCACCTTGCTCAAGTGCTTTCTGGCCACTGTAGTGGTAGGCAACCACCAGAAGCTCGTGTTGGGAGCTCAGCCCTCCTAGGCTTGATCCATCCAAACTGAACAAGACTTGGTGTTGAACGTGCTGAGCCTTCAACGCCTGGAAGAGCTCAGGAGTTCAGGCTGTTCCTTACTTGCATGTTCATGGAGATTCGCGATGGAGAATGGGGTCAGACCATGCTCGTCTGTCGGTGCAGGTGGACCTCTTACACTGGAGACAGGAGTGGGACTTGCAGGCTTTAACGCTAGCTGCTGCAACCAACTGTTGAAAGTTTCACACAGCTAGTAGCCAAGGTGCAAATCAGTTGTGGCGTCAGAAGCCATTTAACAGCATTTCATTAGGATATTCCCATTAAGGCAGCCAGTTTCCCTATAGTTTAGCCATTCCCTCTCAGCAGCCTTCTCTGATGCAAATAATTTCTAAATGCCTCTTTAGCCCCCCTTCTCCTTATCCGCCACGTGCCTTCGGTGTGCTGTAAATGACACAGCCCGCCTGCTCATGAAAGCTGACATTTTCAAACCTGATTTTTAAATTGTAAAATACATGGCACGTGTCTTGCCAAAATCAGATGAAATCAAGTTAGTATCTAAAATGTTAAAATTACCATTTACATTTATATCAGAATTAAAGCAAGAGGCTGCAGACTACATGCTTTGCAAGGACGCTTGTAAAAAAACCACAGCTGTCCTTGCCTAAAAACCCATGCACACATCAGTCCTGTAAAGATATTATTTAAATGCTGCTCGCTTGGCATCTTAGCAAATTTGCAATATTAAAAGTGACATTAACATCACAGGAGTGAAAGGTTTCAAATCACTACCAACAGAACAGAAGTGCATATATCTCCATGCGCGCACTTTATCTTCTTTTATTCTGTTAAGCAAGTAAGGGTATCCATAAAACAAAAAATGCTAGTAACTCAGCATAAAAGTGCTGTTTCAACTGGCAATTCAGTATCTTTGTGCTGGAGGAGGATGTGAATTCTTGCTTTGGTTTCACGTTCGGGCTTTGTTCTCATGTTAAGCTTTGGTCTGGGTTGGTCCCCTCAGAAAATACATACCCAGACTTCAGGTAACACAGATGCCTGTGTCCTATTTCCAGAAAAGATGCAAACCCTTAGGGACAAACATGCAAAGGTATCAAGGCACTTCACTCCTACGCAGAACGAGGGACATCACACACAACTATACAGCATAATAACTATAAATCTCTCTCCAGTAACTGTAAAGGGACTCTCTACAAATGGCTAAGAAAAGACATTTAAATTTCAGATGACTGAAGTAAGGTAAAATGGAACCCCACACCGAGTGCCTGCGTTCCCATTAAAATTGTTTCTTGTTTAGGTGCCTATGTCAGGTCAGATGTCTGCATACCCCTGCATCTCTGAGCCACATCTGGAAAGGAAACCGGGTATCTAGAATGCAAATTAGCACCCCCAGGCATCGAAATCATGACTAGAGCCTATGTGCTTCTTTGGGCATCAAAATACCTTGAAATATCTACACTGTACTTCATTACTTCTAGCTAGGGAACTTGAACAGGCAATTGAAGTCAATCTGTCATACCTTGCACCAGAAGGGATGACTCAGAGACAATGTCCCAGCTAAGGCAGCTGCAATTTGGAGTTGAGAGCCAATAACTTCTTAAACGGCTCCAAATACATTATAAGCACTGATCTGACTACGCCCTAGTCTGACACCAAGCTTGGGTCAAACCCACCAGATGGTTTGAGAAATGTTGTCAATAACTGGTGTGCCCAGAATCAGGCATGGAATAAGCAGCATGGTTGCGAACAGCCTTATTTTACTTTAAAAAGGTTTCACACTGAAGTAAGCATCCAGATTGCCAAACTTTCACTAATATGGATTAAAAACTGGGTAGTGCTTATTGGCCTGAGTGCAGGTCCATGTTATCCCGACAATCTACATTTTCTGCTTCAGAGCTGGCTCACATGTGGAATAAACACAGGCAGAACTTTTCTGACTCCCCAACCCCAAATAGACCTATTATAAGGCTGTAAGAAAAAGAAGCAGTTTAAGGCGGAAAAAAGTAGCAGCCCTCTCTGTTCTCTTTAGTGTCACTTCTCATCTGAGCCCAAGACAGCTTCTGGGGATGACTGAGGTGGTCCTACCAGCTGACGAAGCATGAGGGTGAACTGAGCATCATCTGAGCCCTGCTGGTTTAGGCTTCCTAAGCACTGTCAGACATCAAGGCAGCTGTCTGGTATGATGAAAACACCATGTGCAAAAGATGGGTTTCTGTTATTGAAGTATGCTAATTAGCAGTGGATGAACCTCAAATAGTTCAGAGATCTGGTTGCCATAGCCATGTCCTAAAGTAAGGTGTTCATTTCCTAAAATTGAACTTCTGAGATCCATCAAATACTATGGAAACCTCATAAAACTGGATTTTCTGAGGGATTTGGACTTCCTGCTTCTAGCCAGAGTGAGCACGCCACAAGGAGATTTTTTATCAGCAGGTCCAAGCCAAAAAGAAAAGCAAAGAATGTGGATTACTAAGGCAGAAATCTAGAAAATCTATTTCTTAGCACTAAAAGTTTCTGGGCTGAGAGTTGGTTTGAATTTGGGGCCAAAAGGTCCAGGATACGGTGTACTTTGTCCCTTCTTAATACGAGGTGCTCTGGCAGTATTACAATGACTTGAAAGAACTCAAAAGCTGTTGACCTTCTTTGATAACCTAACATATCGGCTTTCCATTTGAGAATGGCTCTTTGATTGAGCTTTTTACTTTTTTATTATTATTATTTTTTTACAGATGTCAGATCAGCTATTCTTCTTTGTGACTACAGAAAATAAAGGATGATGGCAGATCCTGCACTTCCCAGCTAAGTGCTTTTGATCAGTGGTCAACACCGTGATGAATGCTTTTCCATTGCATCCTTCATCCCATGCATTTTCAAGGCTGGTTAGAAGTTGGAAGGCAAGACGACAAAATGCTGCTATCCAACAGAATTCAATTTCCTGAAAAAAATAAATCATATTTTTTTTTCCCTGTGACCTAAATGGAAAACATATTGTTCTGAAAGTGCTGTTCAAACAGAATTACCGAAACCTTTTATCAACAAAGAGATCGTCATATATCAGACATCTGGTGTGGATGTCAATTATAATAATTAATTAGACATCTCCCCAGATGCCTGACACTACATTCTGTCAGCAGATTTTTTGACTTCAATCAAAACTGCTGCTGCATTATGCATGAAACTCATGGAGTAGTTGGGAGTTGAGGAGATCAGCTACAAATCACAGCTAAACACACTAAAGGCCTCCTGGTTCTCACGCTTTTTACCTCGTTTGAAAGCTGCCAAGTGAAGGTCACATACATTGATTTCTTTTCCTCCCTTAACAACATTTTCAAATGCTCTACATTTTTTCATGCAGAAGTTCAAACAAAAAGGATGAGTGGGGAAGAATAATATATATGAAAATAAGGTAACGACTGACACTGCATCCTTGTGGTGGGAAAGCAAAAAGCTGCTCTCTTCTGCGATCACCAACCTGACATGCAACCACAGTGGAGCACCTTCAGCCCTGCCATGAGCATACCAGCAACCCTAGCCAGAAAGGATCCTCAAAGACCACTGAAGAAGACAGAAGACAGCCTTTCATAATTTTCTTTTTCTTTTTCTTTTTTTTTTTTTTAATTAAATAAAAAATAAATTCATTCCTGGAACATTTAATTCATTCAAAAGAAACAAAACAGTTTTTGTTTTTAGTTTTTCAAAAATACTTTCACATTTACCAGCCAAAACAATTCAATTGGTTCTACTTGATTTAGGAAATCCAGTCAATCCCTATATATATATTTTTTTTTTCATTAAGGAATATTTGAACAAATACATCACCAGCTTTATCTGTATTAACAAGGATAGAAAATACTTTGTGTTTCAGACTAAGAACTAATAACTTTCAAGTAGGTGGGCCCTAGTCCTGCAATTTGATCTTCTTCTCTTCGATGGGAATTGGCTCACGTTCAATGTGTGCGCACTGGTAGGAGCCTTAGTTTGGAAATACTTTATAACAGGGACAGAATGAAACTCTGGTTTAAATCCCTGGGTTTTTCCTGTTTTCACTGGGGGACACATTTCTGTCTATCTTGTATTTGTTCTATAAAGTATTTAGCACATGTTTGAACACCATGAAATGATAAATGAATATGTAACTACCATACACTCGCCTCTCCAGATCTGGCAAGTTTCTTTGATTCAAAGGATTCGCCAATGAAAAATAGAATTACAAACAGTATGTGCATTTTTAGAAGAAAAAATATTTGTAGTAATCCATGTGTTTCAATATTTCATAAAAGTGTCTGGGTTAGTTTCAGTTTCAACACAAACAAAAAGAAAATAGATTTAGATTGAACTGGATTTGCACTGAAATAAAAGGAAGATTTTTTGAGGTTTCTAATTCCTTTCTCTATTTTCTCCTCTCTCCTTCACAGTAGAATATAGGACTAAATGAGAAGTGAAGCAAAAAGTCATTTTTTTAATTTGAATGATTAAGCTTTGAGCGGTATCAAAATGAAAAATGAGGATTAAATTGTAATTTTGAGAAAAACAGGGATTATTTTTTAACTTCTAACCACAGCTAATGACACATTGTAACCAGGAGCGAGATGTGAGGTCTGACTAAACCCAAAGATGCACATACGGAGAACAAAAAAGTCAGTGTGTTCTCATCAGCAACGGCAAACACCATCCGAGGAGCACGGGACAGGTAATACCTGCTTCTGCACGATGAGAGACCATCGATGTCCCAGTGAGCAGTATATGAAAAAACTGCAGGAGCCGGCCCAAGGATCTGTCTAGATCTCAAAGCACGTGCTACGTACCAACATCTGAAGCAGGTTTGGGAGGACTTCTTTTGGTCAGCTCCCTCCCCAAATTCGTCTTTGTCATTTGCAGAACAAACACGGCGCTGCCGAAAGATTTTTCATGGAAGGTTCATCTCCACAGGGGGTGCTGAGAAATTTAATCCATTAGTTAATAATTGCAATTAATTAAGGTTGGGGATTTAAAGTGGATTAGCTAAACTGCATTAAATCACTGTGTAAACACTCATATTTAGGAGCAGAGCGGCCCAAATTGAGCTCATTTGTCCTTGGGCTGGCTGATATACAGAGAACGGGAAGGGGTGAACTTATAACGCACTTTCTTTCCGTGTGGTTATGTTTTATGTGTTTTAGAGTAACTTTCTGCTGCTTACGCTACTTTGAACGCATAAAACTTGGCCTTACTCTGGAGAGTCCCTAGAGAACAGCTAATGTCCTAGAAATTCATGCCATTTTCTGCAGTTTCACTGCGAAGAGATAACCTCTGGAACTGGAGTGCGCTGCACTGATTTATGTCAGCTCTGAATAGAAGGGTTGAGCCAGAAGAGATTAAAAGACTTTAAAACAATTTAACTAGCATATTAGGCATATAATGTAGATTCATTTTCCTGAGTGTCTTCATCTGGAGTTTCTGGTGATGCTAGCTGAGCAGCCAAGGTACTAGATGGGCAGTGGTGCTGGTCTAATATTTCTCTTTTCTTCTGAAAAACAGAGCCCTTAGTGCAGAATTACTTGTTCAAGGATCAAAAGAATCATCTCTATTTAGACAAATGATGCAGAAATCAAAGAAATACATCACAAGAAGGCAACAATCATGAGAAGACGTTTGAAGAGTTACCACGTGTCTGGAGGACGTAGATGTTTGTGTTTATTTACCTGCCATGGACGTATGCCTGTAGGTGACTGTTGATGGACAGAGGCTAAGCAAAGCTTTGCAGGGTCCCATGATTTTGGCCTACATTTCTTTACCAAAATAGGGTGAATGTGATTCACAGTGCTATGAGAACACAGAGACCTCTCGAGCATCCGTGCTGTTGTGACGCCTGAGCCACTGCAATCCTCATACTGTAAGGCAGTATATAGCAGATACAAATGAAATACAGTAAAATAACAGTAAAACTGGGTTTTTCTTTAGTTTCTTTTCAGCATAGCCCCCAAAGTATTTTCCAGTGTTGTCTGGGACTTTGCTATTCCTGTGTGGTGGCAAAGTGAAGGGTTTCGCTGCGTGCATTGGCAGGGCATTGAAAGATGCCACGTCTGCCCGGATACCCGATTCATTTGTCCATTGCCTCTGATGAGCATATACAAGCAGTTTGTGAGATTAAATATGCTTCATTTATCTCCCGGAGTTCTTAATTGCTGAGCATTTTAAATCTTGCTTCATGTTCAGGTAGAGAGTAAGAGCAATATAGAAATGCCAAATACATAAATAAAATCAAATTGAAAAATTGCAAGGAAGAATAATTACTTTGGATCCACTGGAATAGTGAATTAACACTGAACCTAGAAACAGCCAACAGCAGCAATCGCCATACACCACCCCTGCCACTGATAATAGAACCAGATACATTTTTTTCTTTGCTTAAAGAAAAGAAAGATAATTCCCCAGTAACTTGTAGCCAAAAATCTCACCAGTCAATTAACGACCTTTGCCTCTGACATCCTTTCCTTCAAGGTTTGCATGGCTATTATTTTGAGTACTTAATCTTTTGGAGTGATTTGTGTCTTCTAATAACTGACTGCTTGTTTTGCTATCAGTCAGCTCCAGGACTGCTACAGCGTCTCTTCAGCTTAAATCTTGCTTCATTCACCTTGTGACTTCAAATACCATTCTGTCTCGAGCAGGGGAAAAAAAAAAAAGCCCCCCAAATCCCATATTGCTCCTTACAGTTTTATTACTTAGGAAACTAAAGAGAGAAAATAAAGGTCACAAGAACTTTAAAACAACAGTAAAGTCTTGAAGACAGGAGAGTTTTAAAGGAAGTTATAAGCTGGAAATTACAGACTTTTTTTAGGACGTTCCAAGACATTTCCAAAAAAACCAGAAACCCCTGTGATTCCCTACTCTCCCTCACTTCTCATGGGAAATTACTCAGAATTATTCTCTTAGCCTGTCAAGAGAAAGCAGCTTATGAAATGTCAGACATTCATATGGTGAGTAGGAGACTGCAACTGAGAACCCCACAAATACCTTGACTGGACATGGAAGAGCTTCATAACCTCTCGATGTCTCAGGACCCCCTTCCTAATCTCTTTGTTTCTATACAGCAGCAAACTGCTGAGCATCTTTAGAGGAACCAAAGCATCACACCTAATTCTGTACACCTAATCCGAGCAATAGTAAATCAACCACATCCTCGCAGTGCTCACGCACAGCCCTGTAGTGCCTTACTGCTCCCAGTGCTCTGCACCCAGGTCCCGTGGGACAACCTCTTGCCAGGCGTGGGTTGGTTTCACCTCCACTGTCAACAGCATAAATGTCTCCATCTGAGGTGGTCACTCCAGGCGGTCCATCCCCAAGCCCAGTTTAGCAGCCTGTCTTCAGAGGAGGGCGAAAATAACCAGGCTGAGTCCAGAGGAACGATGCGCGCTTTTGAAATCTGTTTTCTTTACAAGGGGGCTCTACGGAGATGCACATGCGTCCTGCACTACGTGTTACTCCTCCACCAGGGCTGTAAAACCAGCCCTTTCTGTTTGCCGTGCAAAGGTCAGTAGGACAGCTCGGGGCCTGGCTGCCTACTGAGCTCCCGGAACAAGGAACTGTTGTGCTGGCAAGTGACAATGTCTCCTCTAGAAGCTTCTCTGTAGAAATACAGGGTGGGAGATCTGACAGAGCTGCAGGGAATGGTGCGTAGCATTCTCGAAAGCACCCCAGGGACGTCAAGATATACTGTGCTGCAGAAATGCAATTCTCTGTCCTTAGCCCACCTAATGATAAAGCCACTTCCTAAAATAGGACAGCCTTGAATGTCTCCTTGGCACGTCCAGTGTTTACTGCTCTGCAAGAAGAGCTAGGCATCATGATTTTGCAAGGCTAGGCAGTCAGGGTGCTTCTGTGCAGCAAGATGCAGCCAGACACCCTGAGGAAAGTTCAAAGGTGCCTGAGCAATCCAGGTGCCAAATGTCGAGAGAAATCAAAACCCAGCACTCGGCCTTGCTTGAAAATCCGAGGACTTAAGGCTGTGCAATTTTTCAAAGACAATCCATAAACAGGGAGAACAGGAAGGGGGAAGACCTTCAACAGTCTTCTCAGAGGTCCTTCCTTTGTTGCCTTAGTGCAGGTGCCCCATCCATCATGTCTCTACAGGTTCCTTCTTCCCATCTGCCTTTTCACAGGGGGTTCTAACACAAATGGTGATGAGATCTTTTGCTCCCACTGCTCTCCTAATCCTCTAGATCTACCTAAGTAACTCCTCTGTGCTACCACTAAGACCATCAACCTGACTTCAGCGCAAAACTGCTGACAGAACGCCAGCCACCATCAGTGAAATGTTTCATTAATTATCATAATTGATATCAATAGCAGATGTCAGACTTAATGAATGAGGAAAGTCATTGCCAATAAGTGATGAAAGGGGGTAGTCCTCCAGCCCCTGTGTATTGACTTCCCGGAGGTGTTTTTCTGTGGATGTGAATGTCTGGCAGCTCAGCCTACCATCACTAGGTGAAGGGAGATGTCTTGGAGAGATGTGGCCGGGGAATTGACAGTAATTCCCATCCTCCAGGAGCCAAGAAAGGATCTGCTTGGTGGAAGTCATTTTAATATCTAGGGGCTTTTACTTGTTGAATCATTCATCGCTGGGAGAACTGGTACTCTTTCAGGAATGAGCAAGCAGCACCATTCTCTGGCCTCTGCACCAGGGAGAACACCCAGAGAAACATCAGACAGCAGCACCAGCATCCAGCGTGGGGATGGGAGGAGGAAGCAGCACAGCCATCAGCATGGTCAGGACCATCACCAGCCCAGCACGGGCTGGGCTTCATCATACCAGGACCCCCTTCGTCGGAGGCAGGAATGGGAAGGGCTGGAGGGGGTGTGAGTGGTGAGGACGTGCGTTGACAAGGTTTTCCTCGTGACTGTGAAACACTCTGCAGTAACAAATTAGCAGCTGAGCTTCCCCGCTTAACAACAACACAGATCTGCTCACACTCACAGCCAAGGAGATGTCTGTTCCTAAAATGGGGAGAAAAAGATTTGATAGAAAGTTTTCAGCCACTTGAGCTATACACAGCAGAGAGAAAAATAAATGCCTCAGCAGACTCCTTTTTAACTCTTCCAAGCAAAAACATCATGTGATAAAAACAGCACTAGAAAAGTTTTGGGCAAGTTTTGCATGATGCTGTATCTTTCTTTGGGCCAAATGATTCGATAACAAATACTTCCTTGCTTTGTTCAGTTATTCTGTTTTTACTCATGGGATAAAAGTCTCTCTTGAACATCCCTCAAGGTTCTCACTTCTGCAGAAAGCAAACGCAACCGTTGAAGCAGAAGGAGAGGTACGCACTGAAAACGCCATTAACAAAATTAATCCTCATCTAAAATCTTACCAGATCTAGAACAACCAGGGCACTTGATCTTATGTCTTGGGCAGCTCTAAAGTCTTTCATTACTGGGCTCACTGGACCAGAGAGGCTACAAGCCTGTACATCTGAATATAGATGATGTACAATTTACAGGTCCGTGGCCTTTTCACTTAACCCAAGTTACTGGCCCATGATAGGGTTTGCCAACCTTGCTCTTTCAGGCAGGAATAAACATTTTATATGCTGTCAGTTTAGCAAATCTATTCCCCTGACCCCCCTCTCCCCCCTTTCATTGGCTGTGCTCATTAATCATCCCCTACTTTCTCCCTGGCAAGATGTGTTAATTTTTATAGGGCTTGCTCAGCAACTCTCAAACAGCAGCGTGTTCCCCAGGCAGCGGAGCGTGGCTACCTTGCTGAACTGCTGAGCCAATGGAGGTTTTGTCCGAGGACAGGTTCCTTCAAGGGGTTAGGGACCACTGTTGCTTCTGTAGGCTTGAGCAAGTACAGAAGACTGTCAATGAGTGGAAGGCAATGGAGGCATCACATGGATAGCAGCACTTTGGGTCTTTCTTAGCTCAGATCTTGCCATTTTAGTAGTTTGCAGGTCTCTGGCAGTCAAAACGTTGTCATAGATCAATGAAATAAGGTGGCTTGTGGATCTGGCTGGTGTCAATGGAGCTCTCCACACTGGCCAGGTGACCTTGAGCAGCCTGTTAGACCTCCCCCTGCTCCCATGACTTTATTTCAAAAAGCTGTTTTATGAGGATAACATGCCTTCAGGGCACGTGTATGATGATCCCACAGCAATAACATTTTTGCTTAGAATAGGGGAAAAATGCTGCATAAGCCAGACTTGTTTCCCAGAAGGACACCAGGCCTGGAGCAGTGACGGTGGTGGAGGTAACTAGACACTGCTGTTCTTGGACAGTATACAGCTGCCTTCTGTAAAAATCATAGATCCCAGCAAAGCAAAGCTGGGAAATCCAAAATGTTACAGAAGAGCCTATAACTTTGTGGTTACATTGAGTAAGCCTTACATTAATATCATTCAAAAGAAGGGTGGGGAAAGGGAACATCCATCAAGCTCTGTCATGGCAGAGTCTAGAGACACAGAGGAGAAGACGACAGTGGAAGACCTACCAAGAGAATCCATGGTTTCTGAGACAGCCAGTGTAGTAGCCTCAAAGCAACATTTCTCTTTCCGGCAGCTACACTGAAATCCAAAGAGCAGGAAAAAGATTTTCTTGCATGAGGACTTCTGCCATCACTTGGAGAACAATATCAACTGCTGTAATGCAAGCCCACGCTTAAGCTGGCCAGCTAGGCTCTCTAGGGAAATCCAGACATGTCAAGGGCAATTCAGCCACAATATCTTCAGCACCTTTGTTAAGAAAGGATCAGTCATCCCTGAGGAAACTCATCTCTTGCTCTGCTGACTACAGAGGGAACACCGACAGCCTGACCTTGGCACTGCATGAACAGAAAGGTTTGGTGGGATTATTTGGGACCGACGCATTTGTGTGGTCAAGCTGGTGGGATGCACTGACAGTCCTTTACTTAGAAATGATCGAGTAGCTGGATTATGAATCAGTGGAAGACCGGAGCCAAACTGGCAAAGCAACTGCGAGTCTCTGTGTGTATATTTGTGAGCAAGAGCGCATGCAAGACAATAACTCTCCTTCCCTTGGTGACTGGGATTGATGGGCCTCTGTTATTCCCATCTCTGAAGAATCCACCCGTCGATACTTCACTCCTTTGTGCCCAGCCATCCCATCATCTGCGTGCCTGGCACCAGTTCTTGTAGATGTGAATCAGAATAATTTCTCAGGCTGCCAGCCTTTCTGCCTGGAAAACATGAGGTTCATCTTGGCTCTTGACATTCAGCTGGATCCCTCCTCCCTTCTCTTGCAGCCCTTTGCTACTCACTCCTTTGCTGACCTTTTCCTTGGCACATTTGCATGTAACAGCAGGTCGCTGACCTGGAGAATAGATGCAGGATAGAGGCATCCTGCCCTTCAGATGCCTGGCTAATAGCAGAGAAGTCAGCCCCCTCGTTAACATTCGAGTATGGTCTTACCATCATGGGTCAGCAGGATGCTCCATCTCCCTTTTCACTACAAAGCCCCGTGTGCTTTTTCGGTCTGGTGCAGTGTGTGATTTTGCAGCTTAACACTGTGAAACATATTCATACGCATTTCTTCAAAGCTGTCTGCCCTGTTAGCATTATATCCCCACCAAATAATAGATATTTTTTGTCCCCTTGGCATCCTCTCAGATGAATTCTGAACTTGCTGGGTGAGAAAGCATTGTGTGCTGAATACAGGCCACCCCCCTAAATCCAGGGAATGCCTCCGCTCCAACACCGAACACTGCCAGTGCTAAGATGCTTCTGCTGCTGCTCATCCAACATCCAACCCCTTCCTTTCTTGTTCCACCTGCAACTGGGGAAAACAGAAGAGCTGGTCTGGCAGAGATCGCAGGATGCACCATGGTTGTCCTGTTTCTCCCTTGCTGCTCCTTTCCTGGAAGTGAGTACAATGAGGGAGAAAGGGCGATACGTTCTGGCCACAGATGTCCTATTCCAGTGAATTTCAGAGGATTGTGGAGGAGGATGCAGAAGGGACAAGCTACTTTACCCAGAACTATGGGGAACCACCTCTATGGGGCTGGGACTATGTTCTCAGAGGCTGAGAAATAAACTCCATGAAAATCTGGTGGTGGCAGGGAAGGAAAGGGTCAGGCTAGAGAAGGCAAATTAATTGGGCTGGATGGTGATAGGAAACAAAGAGTACGACACTTAGCACTTCCACAGCACTGTCCACACCTCCCTGAGGGCCATGCACAGTACATCAGCAGTAACATCTCGAAGAAAGCACTCAAAGAGCAGAAATGCATGCTTCTCAAGGAGGTGTGCCCTACGAGTGCAATGTCTTCATGCAGGCACTTAACTCCGTAATAATATTACTGTTATTATTACACTACTACTGTGCCTGTTACAGCACCCTAGCATTTGATTCCAATTGCCACTGACATTTTGAAATGTGCTGATACAATGAAACTGCATCTCCCACAGCTCCTTAGGAGAGCTGCTAAGAGCTGCATCTCTCCCACGAAGACTGGAGACTTGCCAGTAAGCTGCTCGTGCCCCTGACTGTAATGTGGGATGGCCTCTGATGTTCATGCCCGTTTATTCCGGGCATAGGTGGTGTTATCTGAAGAACCGATCAAACAGCTCATTCATGTGGTTTCCAGCCTGCTCCCCTACGTCTCACAAAATCACTGACCCTGACACTGCTGCTCGTTGTAGCTCTCTGATTCTGACCTTCAGCCTACACAGAGGCTTCTAAAGTTTAATCAAGGCACAATGTGCTGATAGTAAATCTGGCCCAAGTCAAAGCCTACAGCATTTGGGCAATGTGTTGAACAGGATGGGTATTTTGCCACCCACATTCAGGTTCTTGGAGCAGCCAGCTCTGGGAATGACATTCAGCACTGAAAACTCATTGCTGCTTTAGGCTGTAATTTCATGCTAAATTGCCTGGCTTGCAAACACTTGAGAGCCAGGCACACTGGATTGTCAAGCAGACACAGATTGCTCTCATTCCTGGTTCTTCTCTGCAAAGACAAAGCTGTCCCCAGGAATTTCAGTGATGGGGAAGGCGGGTTCAGGTGGACAGTGTTGAGTCACTACTCCAGGAACCCATCGTGGTCTCACTGGCTCATGATGCAGCGTGAACAGCTGGAGGGCACTGCCCCATCTTTCCTCTCTTGCTTTCTGTGCTCTGACAGCTGGGAAGCACTGGAGAAGATGCTATGAGTGCTCTTGCTAGACTGCACTGCCTTTCCTTCTGGCAGAAAAAACCTTCTGTGCAAGAAACCATGATCAATGACAAGGGAATCTGTCATTTTGAGTCGCCAGAAAATACTGGGACTCCAGCGTGCTTGATACTGTACAGAAGCGTGGTAAGAACTATCTCCATGAACAAGCCAGTAAAGTATCTTGCTCTAGATGTTCCAGAGCAGAACTGCTGTATTCAGGAAAAGGAGCCAAGCTGGACAACACTTTGTCTCCTAGACAACATCAGATACTTCTGTAGGTCTGACTTGCCTCAAAGAAGGCTCCCAGGAGACCCCAGGCAACAAATCCTCCTCATCTTTGTTCAGATGAGTGACCAAATATGGGATTTGTTTGCTTGGTTGTCTTACTCTAGCCTTCCTTCTGGCCAGAGCTCCACATGGACATCTCCCTCCTGATGGCAACACCACACCAAAGTACAGAGAGCCAAAGCACTGGAAAAATAGGGCTGTGGTTCAGCATCTCAACTCATGAGCAAATATAATGCCCTCCACAACCTAAACCACTGGAAACAGGCAGTGAGGTTGTTTCTTTGACAGCTTACATGAAAAAGAAAACTTTAAATTATGCAGCATGTTACTCTGTGGCTGCCTACCTATGTGTCAGGTTCTTGTGAATACATCTTTGCTTTTTCTCATACTGACCTGACTTCATCCATCTAACCGCTCATCGAACGAAACAACTCTCACTCGCACTGGTCTGCATTTCTCTTTCTTCAGTATTCCTCTAGCCACCTTTAGTTTCCCTCACATACAACTCACACATTCTCCTTCTCACCTATCTATCCATGTATCCACCCATATATACATTTATCTTTTACTATTCTAGTATCTCTCTTCTCTTGAGACTAATGCAATACTCTTCTATTTTGTCTCCAGAAAAAGGACCTCCAACAAATTAATCCTCCAACTAACGCTCAGCCTAAAACCCAGTCCACTACAAAACATGCTTCTTTGCAGATTTTTATGCCTTTTACTTGATTATTTTATCCAACTCAAACATTGCTATTTTCTTCCCTTGAATATCCCAAAGTGCATTTGTCTGGGGGCAAGGGTTGTGTGAATATTATTCGAAAATGAAAGCCACAAGCTGTATTGTAGTAATAGTCTATTACATTTCTCCTCATATTTACCTCATTCAGCAATTTTTTACTTGATTTGACAATGAAAGTTAATGCTCCGATATATATACACAGCTATACGTATTTTCCTTTTTATTCCTTGATTAGAACTGTGAAAATTTTCAAAGATTTAAATTGAGTGAAGTGACTAACCGGGATCTTTCTGCTGGGTGCAACATTAGCTTTAATCGTCTGCTAATTGCTCCAAGCATTTAGCTCAATCTTCCAATACACCGACAAAAATGGCTTCCTAGGAGACTTCTGAGCAGTAAAGGGCTCCTTTCCACCCGGCGCGGGAAGCAGCCGTGTTGGTGGCAGCAGGCTGCTCCTGGGTGTGCATCACTCCAAGAACCTTCTCTGCCACACTCACAAGATAGTGGAGCTCAAAGATTTTTGCCCAGCCTGGTCCCTTCATGATGTTTAGTACCACTGACCTTTCCTTTCTTGTCTCCCAGCCCTGTCATTGACTTCTGCTGGCCCACGCTTTCTCCTGTACTTGGGTTTCTCCTGGATAAAAGCGAAGACAGGGCGTATCATTCCTCACTTTACTCCAGCGTCGTGTCAGCCCTCAATGGCCAGCTTGTCATTACAGCTCAGTGTTTGCGTTGGTCTAAAAAGGTTTGACAAAAGAGTTTTAACCAGAAAACACAGTTTTGCCACGATCTAAACATTTCACGGGGACACATCAATCGCAGTTACATTTCTGACACACAAGATTTTGAAACCATTTGTTTCCATTTTCTCATTTTGTTTCAAAGGTGTCAAAGTACTTTGATAAGACAAGAATGGCTCATTACAACTTGCTGCTTTTGTTTTCCTTTCCTTTTAAACTTTTATTCTCTAGGATCCCTTTATTGTTGGAAACATGTAGAATTTCAGACGTGAAGCCTTCTGTTACAGGCTCAACGAGAAGCGGTCTGACTTCATCAAAACAAAATGACTCAACAGGAAGGGAGTGAACAGCTTCAACAGCATAGGGTTGGAATTTTCATTGCTTCTGAAATCTTCCAGTTTGAGCTTTTTATTGTGTTTGTAATAATAATTCTATTATTTTTAGGTTATTTTGATGGCCAGAAAGAAAGATTAAGGCAGAAATATCAGAGTTTGTCATGGATCTTAAATCTTCAGTCCTAAGTTTTTTTGCAGAATTCATCCGGTGCTGTTGGGATGAGTTTTATTGATATTTTTAGCATCAAAACTGACAGCTGCACCATCTAGGTTACAAATAGGCATTCACATAGCTTGGTCTTGAAGTTGAGGGTCCAATAACCAAGATCTGGAGCAGATTCACAGCTTCTCTGGATCGCTGAACAGCTCTCAGCTCTCCATTCTTCATGTTTTTATAGGGGTGTGTGTGAATATTTGGGAGGGAGCTCCCCCCCCCCGGAGCTTCCTAGGCCTTCCAAGTCAGACTGGGAATAGTTTTGAAGCTGTGCTAGCTGCTACCTTTGGCCACATGTTTTTCAATAGTTTGTACCTAAGAATTGGAAACAGAGAACAAAGCTCTCTATGTTCAACAGAGATGTAAAAAAAAAATAAAATCTCAAAACGAAAACAAAAATCCTTTTCATGTCCGTAAAAGCTGAGTAGTTCAATAGTAAGGTACAGCTCCACTTCTTGCTCAGATTAGAACTGGGTAACTTCTGTTTCTATGTCTTTAACCTGAACTGTACCGTTTAGTGTGAACTGTGCATCAGAGCCCACAAATTAAACCAAGCCTGTTACTCTCTACTGTGCGGTTTACAACAGGCAGGCATCTGCATCTATGGCAATTTTGGAAACCAAAATGAGTAAGTTTGAAACCATATTTAAGCCTCAGATGCTTCAGGCACTGACCACTGAGTAAAATTACATTTGAAATTCTGATAGTACTGTGGTTTCTGGCTCAGTGATAAACAGGGGAGAAGAGCTTATTTTCTGACAGCAGTGCTTTGTCCGAGAGCCTTACTGAGCTAAGAAATACTAGAAACTTAAAACTGCAAAGAAAAAAAAAAAAGGGTAGGAAAGGATCTCTGGAGGTCAGTGGGTCTTTCCTCTGCCTCAAGCCAGAAAACGCTGCCTAACCCCCTCCTGACAGATGTTTGTGTAACCTCCCGAAGCCTTTTAGCAGCAGAAGCTCTGCACCTTCCCTGGGCAATCATCTCCAGCACTTCACAATACCAGCCTTAAAGACAGCCTTTCTAACGTCTAACCTGAATCTTTCCCGCTGCAATTTAAGCCATTTCTTCTTCACTTGTTCACCAGGGTCATGAAGAATAAATTCCTTCCTTATTCTTTGCCTTTTCCATATTTGAAGACTTATCTTGCCATCTCTTCTTCAGGCTAAACAATTCCCATGTATTCATCTTACCTTTATGCCATGTTTTAAGGGTTGCTGATAGTCCCTATTGCTGTCCTCCAAATGCCCTCCCGCAGATCCACAGTTTTCTTAAAGCGCAGCATTAAAACCCAGATGAACGTGTGGCCTTCTTGGTGGAAGGATCGCCCACATGCCTCGTGGTTGATATTGTTACACTTCCCCATACATTTGCTTTTTTTCTAGGCTTGGCTTTGCTGAACCCTGTGTGGCTTTACATCAGCTACTCCTCCTTTCCAGCAGAACATCTGCCAAGCAGCTGCTCTCCATCCCACAGCTATGCATTACCCTTCCTAGGTGCAGGCGTGATGCTTATCCTTATTCAATCACATCCTAGTTTTTCAGCTTGATCCTCCAATTGGTCACGTTTACCTTGCACATAGATTGTGTTCTCCAACATATTTGGGTCTCTTCCCATCATTATGTAGCTCACAATCTCCATAATCCTGATCTCTGTTCTGCTATCCATGTCATTAAAGATGACAGCAGATACAGAACAGGTCCCAAGACAGACACGACTCACCCACTCTTTAGTTTTGACATATATGTCTTTATCCGATATGGCAAATGCTGGTGACTGGCACCCCTCTGCTCCTCTGCAAGTACAGCACCTTGGTCAAAACTGTCTGGTTTTGTGGAGCTGTGAGCCTACGTCTTCCATCCCTCCTCATTTCTATGCCTCCTGCTGTTCTCAGGACTCCTGCTGGGCAATGACTTGCTTGTTGCCACTTTATCCCATCCCCGTGGGCCTCAACAAAGGCTGTGCAGCTCCTCAGAAACATGTTCTGAGCGGCCAAGGGACTTGGAAGTTTTGTGCCGTCTCTTTGTCCAGCCCTGCTCACTAATGGCTGGCCATGAAGCAATGCTTTGTTTCAGGCGTCTGGTTTGTGAGATACCAAAATGCTGCTTTTTATCTCCCTTCCATTTTCCATTTAAATGCTAAATACTATAAAGAGGAAACCTCTCTGAAAACAAAACACACAAGAAACAGTCTGCAAAGCAGCAAGTTAAAATCCTTCCAAATGTCAGCTGCATCTGAAGAAGCCACTTCAGGACAGGATTAAGTGCAAAACAGGGCTGTAAAGCCTGAAGTCAGGTGACCTATTCCAAAACATAAAAAAAACTTTCAGTCTTTTGCAGTTCCAGACACATCAGGTTTCAGAGCTTCAGTTGCAGTGCTGGAATCTGTTTCAAGATAAACTGCATCCCAGTTCATCATTATGTGCCAGCCAAGGGACTCAAGTTTTATTAGCTCCAATTTTCAAGCAAGTCTGGACCTCATTGTCTTGCCAGTGGGTCCCCCACCAATGTCTTTGGACTCTAGTCCCCATCCAGACCCCGATTATTAAGAAAGTCTATCTGTCATTCCAAAGGAAACCTGGGTCTTCATTTGTAAGGAGTCCTGGACCTCATTTCTTAAACTAGCTTGAGCCCAGCTTCCTGAGCAAACACTGGATTATAGCTATACATAGTACTTCTCATTTCATCACAGCCCCAGGTACTCTGGATGGTGTTTTGACTGATATTAGGGGTGATGAATCAATCCTTGGAGGTCTCAGTTCCTCTCCACTCACTGAGGAGAGAGGTTGGAGTGACAAGCTTGAAATTCGTCCCTTACTTCTAGACACCTAAATTAGGGCAGATGATTCCGAGCCTAGCAGAGGAGACCAGCACCATCTGCCAGGCCAGACCCAAACTTCTAACCTGCCCTACTCCTAGTGCCGCGGGGGAAGCCACCATCCAAGTCCTGGGGCTTCTCTATCCCACAGATTCCCTTAAGGTACAGTTTCTATGTTTTTATTAGTTTTATTTCGTGGAGTTGTTATAATCTAGCTATCTCTTCCCCTTCCACTTGGTGGTAAGGGTAAAGCTAAGGTCAGGCTACTTTGCAAACAATGAAAAACTTATTAAAATTGTCAAAGAACAGTGGGAGCTTCACCCCAGTGTTCAGCTAAAACTCCTTTGGAAATGTCACCAGCCCATCGAGGCACAGAACCAGAAGGTCTCTGCTTAAATTATGTATGCAACTTCCTGATAATTATGTACCCAAGGAATATCACACTCAGAAAGATGAAGGCTTGGAGGATTTAGAGAGGGAGGGTGCTGAGAAGGAGTTTGGAAAGATAACAGCTTGATTTACTGAAAAGAAAGCACTCGCATCATGTGAAATTCTCTTTTTACAACAAAGTCAGCCTGCTATTACGCTCCCTACCACACAGAACATAATATAGAACTCGGCCATAAGTTGTATACTAGGTGAATTATCATAGCTACAGAGTCATCTGCTGGGAAACCATGCATTGCTCTGGGGGAGTGGGAAAGAGATCCAGGCGAGGGGGAGGATTTGGGCAAACGCCATTCAGAAAGTCTGCTGGAGAAACACCGTTTGAGCTGAAAATCAGCACTGTTCCTCCCAGTGGCACCCAGCGTGCCCGCAGCCACAGAACCCTCTCTTAGAGGAGCGAGGGCTGCAGCGAAGTCGTGCCGCCACGTGCCTCCTCTCCTCCGGGCCCACTGCTAAAGGTCACTGTTGAACACCAGCTCCGCACGCCTTGCCCGAACCCGCCATGAAGGGGTGTGAGGGACACCATCTCCCCGGACCTGGGAGTCCATCCTGGCCCTCTCAGGGAGAAGGAGCCACTCAAGACCAAAGCCAGGCAGGATTAGCAGAAAGCTCGAGCATTTCTTTGGACAGCAGGAACATCCAGCCTTGTAAGTAAAACCTATGCACCAAAAATGTGGTAGTGGTGGAAAAACTGCAAGGCCTAAGCCCAACTTGGGCTTCTTATGCTTTCCTCCTCGCCGCCAGTGTGGGCTGCAGGCAGATTTGGGCACTGGGATTAGAGCAAGGAGACAAAATTCAGCTCACCCTGTCCATCCCCATGGCCAGGTCTGGGAGGAAAACAGGTTTTGCTTTTGACTGGCTGGGTGTTCTATAGTTTTAGAAAAAGCTGATGCATAATCTAGTTAAGGGTTTGATCAAAATTCTCACATGTTCAGTGCGCTCAAAATGCTGAATTAAATATGGTTTATGGTGAGCTAGAAACGAAATGTTTTGTTTTGCTTCCTAGTCTTCTGATGACAAATTAGGTAAATGTAAAACAATTTCTGAAATGAAAAAGCAAAGCTCTGCAAACATTGAAGGCTTTCGAAATGCTACAGAATATTTTAAAGTGAGAGACTCAGTAACATCAGTGTGGATTCACCAAACATTTTGGTGTAGCTAAATCTGCTTCTTTTGCAGAAAAACCCCCAAACAAATCAGTGTTCAAGAATTCCCTGATGTCTAGTCTGGCATCTGGGCTGGCTTGTTTCCATTGGGAGGTGTTTCCAAAACCAACCACCCCATTGAGAACTCCAATAACCAGAACGAAGAGTCCTGTCCTCAAACTCATTACCTGCAAGGAGACCCTGGGAGAAGCATCGCTGGTGAACAATCCCCAGCATCCATCAAAGGCAGAAAGCAACTTGGTCCCACCAAGGAGAGGGGAGCCCATTCTCACCTGAGATGAACCAACCCCCTTTTCTGAACACAGCTGACACAATCCACACCTCTGGAAGGGCTAACCCTACCACTTGGCAACAGACAAAATAAATTTGGTCAAAACTTGTTCTTTCCAGTACAAAACTGTAGGTTGGGATTGATCAAACAGGCTCTGAAACTTCCCCTAAAAGTGGTTGAAAAAGAAATAGAACAGAAAATTAAAAAAAGCTTAAAAGAAAAAAGCAATCCGCTATTAATTTTTTCAACTTTTTGCTTCACTGGAAAAATTGAAAAATTTTCAATTCAGGTTAACTCAGAATGTATTTTTTTTCCATTTGGCCATTGAACCAAAAAATGTGTAGTCTCTTAACTCTTATGGCACCTATTTTTGTTCAATTGTTTTGGTTCATTGCCCATATTTTCAAGAGACAGCTACAGCTTTCTAATTGTTCTGCTGTGTTCGTGAAGGCATTCAGCAGAAGACTCTGGCTACTCTGGATGATTATAGGTTATTCTGTTTTAGCACAGGAAAAAAAGAATAATCATTGGTCCACGTTAACTATAATTTGTGTCTCCTCTCTGCGTTTGGATCCACCAAGTATTCACATTTAATGTCATTATACAGGAATCCCAGACTGAGTGCTCATTTTATGAATAAATGTTGATCTGTCAGAAAATGCTATTTTGTGATGAGTGAGATGTTGCTTAGGAACATGTTGACTTCAATCACACTTTATCTGAAAAACACAGAGTGGAACTGTTCTGATTTTCCATTTTGAAGTGATTTTCATTTGGGCTTGTTTTTTTTTTCCATTAGTATTATAATGACACTCAGTTTTAAAAAGTAAAACAGGAAGGAGACACTCCAGTCACTAAAACCAAAAGGTTTGAGCGGTCTCTGAAGCTTCTGCATTTCCTCAGAATTTTACAGGAAACGTGGGAGAAAAATCCCATCCCAGAATTAAAGAAAAATGAACCAGAAATTGTGAAGTCTCTCAACAGCAGGCAAAACAATTCCTACACAGGTTTAAAAATCCCTATTAGGAGAAAAGCCACTTGAGGTCCAAAGCCAACACAAGGTCTTTCCGGGTTTTTTTTAGCTTGGATAAGCTCTTGTGGAAGCTGCTCGCTGCCAGCGTGGATCTGGGGCACTGGTTCACCCAAGCAAACTGAGGTACTTCCAGCTACTCTCCCTCCCTCAATGGGATCCCCATCCTGATGCATGCCAGCGCAGCACCAGCGCCCAAACACCTTCCATTTTAGCCTGTACCCCCAAATCAGGCTGTGTTTGTGGGGACCCCAATGCACCAGCCAGAGGTGACCGGTGCCCAGCAGCGCTGGCCACAGGGACACAGTCAGCCTCCCATCACCCAGATTCAACCTGTGAAGCAGCGGCTTGCCAAGGGGAAAGCAATGGGGGATTTTCCTTGGCCTCTTTACATTCTTCTTCCTTGCTCTCCTGCTTAGACCTCCTTGCATTGCTGTGGTCTGAAGCCCAGCCCACCACCTCTTCTGCACCTCCTAAAAAAACAGCGCAAGCAAGCCACCCCCAAAACCCGCAGCCCCGCTCTCACTCCAGTTCTCTGCTCACTGCACCATCTGCATCATTTTCACGGATAACAAATGCCACACTTCTCCCCCCAGCTCCCAGATCCCTGCCTTTCTCTCTCCCCTTCGGTGCTTTGACAGCTGCGCTTCCCCCCGACCTCTTTGTCAAAACACCAGCTCTGATTTGAGCCATGTAAAATGAAAACTGACGTGTGATTGACAGCAGCCCGAACAGATGCACGGTCGGCAGGCTGAGGTTACAGCGAACGAGCAGATAAATAGAGACACCAGGGCGGTCAAACGTGTCGCTGACATGTCGAGAATAACTAGCTGGAAGAGTGGCTTTGTACGGGCTGGGTGTTTGAGGCTTCCGATTTGTACCCTCTGATCACCAGCCAAGCGACTTCAGTCATGTTTGCCTCTCAGGGCAAATTTTAAGTCCCACATTTAAAACCGGGTTACAACAGTTCCCTGCCCCTTCGCATTTCTTGTCCTTGATCTTAAAATTTGCCAAGTACTTGGAGAAACCCGTAGAAGGAAGACAGAGCAGAGCAGCTGCAGACTTTCTGCTCGGCACCAGCTCCTATTTTCCTTCTCTCATTAGGTGGGCTCAGCTTTCAAAGGGACCCTCTGCCTGCCAGGGACGACGCAAATAAGTCTGTGCAAACATTTGTGGGTGCAAATGAGGACTACTTCTGTGGTGAGAAGAATAAAGGAATGTGAAAGCTCAGTCTTCTCCTTCCTTCTTCAGAAAGCGAACGTACAGACAGAGAAGAAATAATTACCCATTCCATCTTAATTACCAAGAGTAGAGTTTCCTCTTTTGAGTCACAACGCATTAAGCCATTCAAACAATTCTCTGCAAATTACACAGTCGAACTGAACCTGAGCGACTTCTCAAACAGCGACGACCAGCTAAAGCCCGGGAGAACAAAGTCTTCCCTTTAATGCGTCACTGCCTCGTGACCAGCTTCAGATGGGCCCGTTTTGGGACAGAAGTGACATTTTTCATTCCAAAAGCAGCACCATTTAGAGATGTGTTGGGGTAAGACTTCATTCAGTCAAAGGATAACCTTTTCAAAAGATCTTACTGCAAGCCTCCCTGCGCCTGGAAGTTGTGATAGCTCATTACAGCAGTACAGCTCGATGGCTGCCAGCCCTGTTGCGTGCGTGCTGCTCTGTCAGGATCTGCCTGGGACAAACCTAACTGGGATTTAGGTGGTTACAGCGATTTCCACGCCTTCACAGTGAACTTCTGTCGGCGCCATTAACTGTGTGCAAATTAACTTTTAACTGATGGACTGACCTGTAGTTTTCATGTGTTCTCAGTGACAGGTTCTCAGGCTGGGGCTGGTCTGCGCTACGGACAGAGGAAGGCCATGCTCAGCAGCGGGACACCCGGGCTACCAGCCCTCCGCCCTCCAGGACTTACGCCAGCAGTCTCCAGGGAGGATTTCTTCGCAGAGGTGCAGCACTGTGCCAACGCAGCCAGGCTGCCTCTGGGTGGGAGCTGGCAAGCCCACACCAGCTCTGCACCGCACAGCCCAAAGGTGATCACTGACGCTGCGGCATCTCGGCGTGCTGCAGGGCACAGAGGCATTCTCATCCATGAGAAGCAGCGAAGGTGTGACTGCAGGACACCACAAAAGGAGCAACAGCCTTGTTGTTACTGAGGGACGGGGCTAAGCATCATGGAGAAGCTCTCCTTCCCCTCTCCCAGCAGCAGCCACTGCCTCGCATGCTGTCCCGCAGCCTCACCAGCATTCCCTGTCCTGCCCTGGGACCCCAGGCACTGCCCCGGTGCCAGGAGCAAAAGGATTTTTCAGCTGCACTTTCAGCAACAGGGCTTTTTCCTGTCAGAAACAGCTGCTCCTCTGGGTGTGGTTGACACCTTCACAAAACAGCAAAGATCTTAGGGCTTCCCAGGGTGCAGCAACAGCTAGGGTTATTGGGTTTTCTTAAAAACAGCTGCAAAGGTGAGAGCTTAGATGTCCTGGGTATCCCCGTTTGTGCCAGGCCTGGGGTTTCCCAGGCTCTGTGCTGAGGCTGGGGAGCACCGAGAGCCCCAGCAGCCTGCTGGCTTCCTCCTACAGTCAGGGCACAGATGGGCACTGGAGCCCTTCTACACTAACCCAAGCCTACGATCTTACTTCGCTGCCTATCAAAAATGGGATCTGCAAGCTGCAGCAGAAATCTTGATCCACCAGTTGTTCAATACGATCCCATTCCTCCGCGCTGCGGAAATACAGGGTGCTGCCAAGTGGCAAGGAGCAGTCAGTGGGCACCTCCAGCTCACTCCAAGCTCCTGATGTTCCTCCTCACGCACGTTTCTGGTTTGAAATAATTCATCAGATCACTTTCCCAAATAATCGTGTGTGAATTGATTCACCATCCCCAGACACAGGGTGCTTGGGTTTTTTGTTGTTGTCACTGCAGGTTTTTTAACAAGCATATGAAAGAAATTCAAGCTGTGCTGCTTAGTTTCAGAGACATGTAGGGCAAGCTAGTCCTCTGATTTCAGTGACTCCAACCCCACTTGCTGTAAGTGCTATTTGCAGAGATGCTTTTAAGCTAGAAATCGATGTGCAGTTACTACTTACCATGAAAACTAACATTCAAGTCTTACACTAAAAGGGAAGGAAATTTTCTAGTCACCTGCCATTTAAATAGCATCTCACACACAGTCACTAATTTAATGCAAATCTCATACAGCTTCCTTGTATTTGTCATTTCAGTGCATTTTTGTGCTTGTAGTTTTTATGCTAATGATCCCGCTCCATTGCTAACTAGGTCTTTATACCTATCATTTCAATGATACCAGTAATTACACAGTTACGTGTGTATACATGGGTGCATGTTCAGTGCACTCAGCTCTGTCACCTCTTTTTTATTGCTGCCTGAGAGAAGCGAGTTCTCACTGTCAGCGTGACAGTGGAGTTTTGTTTGCAGCGGTTTTCTGCAACTCTGAGTCCGATCAATATAAAAATTTCAGCAAATGTTCCAGGTGACAATAAACAGAACCCTGTGGATTTGGGTAAAAACTGCAAAACCCAAGTGTGGAACATATGGACACAAAGCCCTGCTCTTCGACAGAAATGGCTCTTCTGCAACCCACTGGTGCCAGGCATGGACCTCTTCCACCAGCACACCCCAGGCCTGGCTGTACCCAGGATAAAAACACTGAGACCCTCAGGATTTATTGCTCAGAATCCATTTGACCAAGGAGAGAGTGGATGAACCTGCACAGAGGGAAGGGGAGGAGATGAACAAGTAGTTCTAACCCCCACTTAGAAGTGGAGAAAATAAAAGAGGAACATGGAGAACCACAGTGGGAAGAGATGGGAGGGTGCTGAGATAATCCTTTGCAGAGGGAGAACAGGTAAAGCAGCGCACGGTGCCCTGGACACCCTGTGCTCAGTGCCTAGCAGGGCTTTCTCTGGTGCTTACTGCCTTGCTGCCCGCTCTTCCCCCGACTCATTGAACACAGGGTGTGCATCACTGGCAGCACAAAGTTTTAGCAGTTTGCTCAGAGCTGCAAGATGCAGCAGTCACGGGGTGCTGGGGTTTTCTGGGATGAGGAGCCGCTGGGGAACTCCCTAACGCACCCTGGCTATCCAGAAAGACACAAGGAGCCCACCCAGTTTTCTCGTTCCCTTCGGTCCCTCCTCATCCCTCAGCCAACACAATCAGTTTGCTCAGCATTACCAGCAACTGCTCTGCTGCTCCTCCCTATATAATTTCAATATAATTTCTCCCTGTGGTACCAGAGTGAATCCCACTGTTTACACTGATGTGAACGGAGACCAACCCCACCGCTTCAGCAAAGCTCTCCCAGCCCAGGGCTCTTGACGCAGCCCCTCTGGATCCTCCCCCCACGATCACACACGACAGCCATCGGATTGCCGCAGGAGGACTCTTTGCAAGGGGACTGAGTAAACTCAATGACAGCCCGAAACCAAACATGACACGCAATCATTTCCAAGGACGTAGAGAAGAGATTAGCGTGCAGCCCTGAAAAAAAAAAGAAAGTTTCATTTTGTCCTCAGTGCTCTTGACAGGAGAATCATCTGCAACTTACTCAGACTCTGGTGAAAGCTGAGATGAGCAGCTGATGGCTTCAGCCTCCTTCTGCAGCAGGCCACTGAAGAGCAGCCGGGGAGGAGGATGACTCCCCTACCCTTCTGCTGTGATAGAGATAAGACTGAAATATACTTCAGATTAGGAGGCATTCAGGCTGCTGGAAGGTGACTGGAAATGCTGCAGAGAATGCGAGTGCAAAATGTAAACAGCAACATGGGGAGAAAATAATTGAAAAGAGTCCGCCAGGCAGAACAAGCAAGCTAGGAGAGGTCAGCCCCGCGTGCTGGCTTCTGCTAGGGGTATGCAGAGAAACCTCAGGGATCCTGGCAATTAAAACACTGGCACAGAAGAGTTGCTGCCTGCATTACGGAAACATTTCAGAACTTGAAGCAAAATCAGGCACCTTCTGTACTTGGCACTGTACAAACATGGAAGGAGAGAGACTAAACAAAGCTTAAATAGGCAAAACCTGGGAAAACTGAGGCACCGAGCAGCAGGTGATTTGCTGAAGGAGTCTGGAGCAGCATATCTTTTTTTCCTGCTTCTCAAGCCAACGCCTTACGCATTTGTTCATACTGCTCTTTGGAACAACTGGGACATGTACCATCACCCCATCACCGTGCAGGCACACCAAGCCTTGGGAGGGCATGGGAACCCCACAACATGAGGTGCACCCATGGCATCTCACTGCAAGACAAGGCAGGGAGGAGACCAGGAGAGATGTTGAGACTTGGGACTGAGGATGAACTGATCATCCCGGCCCAGCTGGCTCCAGAAATACAAATCTCCAGTCTTTCAGAGGAGACAGGTCTTGCCCAGGGCACAGCAGTGCAGTTCAGCTCATTCTTGTTTCAGATCTTGCTCCCTGAGCCAAAGTTCAGACAGCTCTTGTGCTGTCAAAGCCATGTGCAAAAGTCGACCAGTGGGCTGGTGTGAGCGTGCAAGAGAGGGAGACTTCTAATCTGAACTGGAAAGCAGCCAGAAACCAGTGTTTGGGCTGATTTGCATGAAATGTAGATAAGCACCATCAGCCCATTGAATTGAGATGAGGCACTCGAGCTACTAAATGGCAATTCAGGGGCTACAGAGAAAAGACAAAGCAAAATATCCCCACTGACGGATGTTGAGTGACCCCACCTCCTGCTCTTCCACTTTTCAGGCTACACTGACCCACCAAAAAGCCACAGGTCTGTGCCCAGCCACATCAAGAGGGTACTGATCACTACCAGCGTGTTTTCCCTGCAGAAAGGGCCTAGTGCCTGCTGGAAATGGTTGGCAAAAGCATGCAGCAGTGGAGAACGTCACCCAGAACTGGGAAGAGGTCATTGAAGAGGCAGAGCCAGGGCTGACTGAGCCATCTGTACCCGCTATGGCCTTTGCAGCATCATTTCCAGAAGAACAGGCTGGGACAGTGACAGACCAGCGTAGTGTCTGCAAGCGACTCTGCAAAGAGCAGAGCTACACTACGATTTCCTGTAGAATCCAGCTCTTAAGTGGACTCTCTGGTGTCTAACATAGGCTCACACTGCACCATACACATTCTCGCTCGCCTCTACCAAGCTTCTCGGAACGGACCAACAGGTTCACAGAGCTGTAACGGGGAGATGTGCACACTGCACTGGCACAGGCAGGCATGGGCACACGCAGACACACGCAGAGCATGATGACACAGTCTACTTCTCCTTAGGCAATCATGTCTAAAGACTTTTTTTTAAAGATACCCTTAGTTCCTTTTGATTTCTAAAAAGGCATATACTGGTCAATCTGAGCAATTTCACAGAAACACAGAATATTAGAGGTTGGAAGGGACCTCTGTGGGTCATCTAGTCCAATCCCCCTGCCAAAGCAGGGTCTCCTACAGCACGCAATTTGCACTAATGGCCAAGAAACTTGTTGGAGAAAAAACCAAACCCTAAATCCAACAGTTCAGGAAATTAATCTGTTATGTACACATCCATAATTCCCTTAGCAAAAAGCTAGGTAATGTATCAGATAGTGTCTTTTGCTCATTTACTTAGCAAGTATAATTTATGTTTAGTATTTACCCTAATGTTTTACAGCATTCCAGCAAATGTTCTCCACTACACCCTTCGCAAAAGTTCATGAACATTTCACATCAAGAGACATTTTCACAGTTCTGTGCTATTGCATTTATGTGGTAAGAGCAGAAGGAAAGAGAAAAGTTAGCAAGAAAGGAGGACAGATTTTTGCGAGCTGAGAGGCAGATTATTAAGGCTTCATTGAATTATTATATTCACCAAAAGGTTAAAAAAGGAGCATCTTTAGAATACCTCCAAATCTTTTTTTCTTCTTTCTTGAAGAGGAGACAAAGAAAGAAACTTAACACAAATGAAATTAAATCAAATGAGTTCCTGGACTGCTTAACATGGTATTTTACCCCCTTTTAAAACATCCCTGAGGAGACTAGGCTGATTTAATAAGCCTAAGAGTTGTTGCGGTGAAGACTCAACTGCCTTGATGAAAGCACAACTTGGCTGGGGCTGCATTAGCCTTGGAAACTTGTTCGAGCTTCTTAAAAGGAGTCTTTTAATCCATTCTTGAAATGGAAAGATCAGGCAGAAGACATTCAGAAAGGGGAAAAAAAGGATACATGCACTTACACAGCTACGTGATGGCAATTGTTGTAACCGTAGTTTCTAGTTGCAGACCAAAGCAAACTCTGACAGTTTAACTGGTGAATTTAATGTGAAGACTGACTCTTGAAGCCAGAAGGAAGGACCTTTTTCTGCATGTCCAATGCTGTAGTTTGCAGCATCTGACAGTCTGGTTCTTCCCTGCCCAATGCAGCATTCCAGGCCTAGAGACAACTTTAACTTGAATTTTATCACATCAGTTGTGTGTCGTACCTGGGCCTCCTGCTCCATTTCCTCTGCAAGGCTGAATTCTGGACCCCCTGGCGAGCTGCCCCCTGAGATCCTCCTAGACAAAAGGAAACAGCTCACGTTTGAATATGTCCAAGCTTGCATAACTGTAAACCATCATGAACTCAACTCCTGGGCTGCTAACAGTGGTAGATGGCTGTGGTCCTGCTTTGATGAAATCTGTCAGACTCACAGCTCCAGCAGCTAGGTATGGGAAGGGCTCTCCTCCCTCCTTGCAGTAGAGGGGAATAACCCCCTCCACTTCTGTAGTGAACGCCGCTGGGACATAATAAACTTTCTGCAGGGTTAGTATCAGCTGTGAAGAGACAGTAAGTCCCCCAAGATCTGTCCTGAGCTGTGGAGACCACAAGGGACCATCGCTATGCATTTCCCCAGACTCCTGGCTGAGAGCCACCAACAGCTCTTGGAGTACTGCTCCAGCAGCCCCAGTTCCCAGCCCCACCTCATCCTGGTCTGAGCAGAGTCTGGGCAGGGAGGGGCTGAGCATGAACCACCCACCTGGACGGGGCTTGGAGATCAGCAGAAGAGAGGCCAGGTGCTTCACAGCCCTTTTTGTAGCCCTGGTAATTACAGCCCCAAATGATCTCAGCTGTGATCGCCTGAGTGCAAACTGCCACCCCTCCTACGCCCTCCCAGCTCTGCCTGTCTTACGCAGCACCCAGTTCCGAAACACAAATTTCTGCGAACGCAGCTAGGAAGGCGCATGCTCACATGCATTTTGGTTTACTGTCAGCAGACGCTTCGTGCGCCGTGGCTCAGGGAAACTGTGCTTTGGGGAAATTTGCCTGTCTGAGACTCAGGGGATGCTTCCGAAATTGTTCACATCCAGTCTTTTCTCGCTGATGGTGAACATAGGCTTCTCTGCACACACTGGTAAATTCCTGACCTTGGAATAGAAATATAGGAGCTGTTTTCAGCAGCTGGATGGGAAAACGTCTGTTTTTCATATGTTGGGCTGTTTCTGGCACTTCATTACTGCAAAGAAGCAATGCCAATATGCTTTTATTTCACCCAAATAACAAACAAGCTTCCACAGTCCACTTATTTTTATGTTTTTGGTAACATTTTCAAGAAAACGTTTCCCTGCAATTCTGTCGCAGGCACCGTTACAAAGGAAGAGGCTTTGGTGATGGCAGCAGAAAGGCACAGGTAGAAGATGAGTGTGCAAGCTCTGGTCCTTGGCTTTTCAGTTTGGGGGAGCTCAGACTGGTCTTGTGGGACAGAGAAGCTGTCTGGGCTTTGTCTGGGGGATGGCTCAATATCTTGGCTTCACTTATGCCAGTTTTCACCCAGTCAATATCTCCTGACACAGGCACATATTTCCTCCATAGAACACCATCCTATCTTGTGTCTAGACCACCCCTCTGTCCCAACCATTCAACCAAGGGTGGGGAGGAGGCTGCCAAACCTCTGCCCTCACCTCCGGAAGGGGCTGCGCTGAGCACGGGGAGAGGGCGTGAGGGGATTTTATGTTTACAGCCCTATTTTTAAAAGTGCCACTCAAAAGTAACGAAAAGCCCAGGTCAGCAAGGAGCTATTCACGTCCACGGCTTCTCTGAAGTCAGGAAAGCTGCTGGGTGGGAAACTTCCATTTATCTTCTCGAGCGCTCACTCACAGGAGGCATCCGAAGAGAGCGCTTGCACGGTTGGTACTTCTGAAATCAGGTTATTTATCTTGGTGGCTAAATGTGGATTGAGAGACCTCCTTTTCCCTCTAACTTTTTAAAGTTTTAGTGAAAACTTGCGATACTCCACAGGTATCCACTCTTGTAGACCTTTTTCATTTGTTAGTCAAATGTTTTTACCTAAAAGTTTTGACTGAAAAAAATAGAAAACCTGTGTCATGATTAAAGTTTCCATTGAAAAAATCAATTTCTGCTTGAAAATCTTAGTTTTAAAAACCAAAGTCATCAGTAAGTCCAGTAGCAATAACAGCAGCAAACTGCTAAAAGGTTTGGATTTGTAAATATACTTATGAGGACTATTTCAATTTCTAGCTCAACTTCTGTGAGACATATCCTCATAACAAAAAGCAAACCCAGACATACCATGAAAAATCAATGCCCGTTTCAGACTGCAGACTTTCACGAGCTCCACTGAAGTGAAATGTAAACCTGTCTATGCCAATGGTGAATTGTGACAGCCCTTCTCACCCAGTAAATGCAAAATCCTTCATCAGCTGGACGAGAGGCAGCTTATTTGAATTGCATGGACACAGATTCAGATCGTAACATGTAACAGCGATAACAGTCAGGATAGTGGAGAAAAGAGACCTATGGAGAATGCACTGCCTCCATCACTGAAGGGCTGTAAGAATAGTTAGGAAAAATATTTGCCAGGGACAATATAAGTAGCATTGACCCTGCTGTGGATAGAGAGATGGACTGGATGACTTTTTAAGGGTGTTTCCAGACTTGTTCACCTAGCATTTTATGATCTGTTGAATATCGGTAAATAAACATTTGATCGCATCAAGCAGCAAAGGAGTCGGGGTTAAGGGGTAAATCCCACACATTGCTCAGAGCCTCCGGGACAGAAATTCACGCGTTGCTTCATTTCGTGTCAGGACTACACAGTGTGAATGGCAAAGCACTCGAAGTCTGGGCTAGGACTCGTTTATAATCGAGATGTCTTTGACTTGACAATGGTTAATGATGCTTTGATACCGGCTGATTGCCGGTGAGGGGTGGAGGAGGCTCCCCCGGGCACCGCGCTGACGCACGCGTGAAAACAGGGGATTAATTGATGCTGTTACTCTTGAGGTGCTCAGTGTTTTGTCCACCTCCTCTCCCCCCCTTGCAACTTGGATTTCATACGACATTTCACTGCAGATACCTGACGGAGGTTTCTGGCCGTGATAGCTCTATTACTCCACGTCGCTCTCCCCACGCGGGCAGGCGATGCTGCTGCTCTTTTCGTCTCACCGCCGGGCTGAGTCACCGCATGACTGATGCCAGTGGTGAACATTTATTTCCTGGAGACACAGCAAAGCCCCCGCTGTGCAAACTCCCGTCTCTGTTGTCTGTCCCACGCTGAATTTAAGACGGGAAGAAAGGAAGGGCTGTGCTGCCCCGTGCCTCCGCGGCTTAATCTTGTAAGTCCCATTTAACGTAATTTAGTCCCATGAAGATTAACTCTTATTAAACTTCATTAGGAGCTGAGAGCTTTGAGCATCTTTGACACGGCCTGACACTTAGGGACCTGTCTGTCATTTTATGTAGCAAAATGCGTAAGATTTAGATGCTGCTGAGATCCCCACAAACACCATTAGCTGCTATCTCTGAGTCCATGGGGCTCCCCAAGGTGGGAGCCTTTGGTCTGTAGTGGCACTGCCCCAGACCTACCTCACCTCAGAGAGGTATTTCTGATTTCCTCTTAATCTGGGGGGGGGGGCAGTGGGAGGGAAACAGAGCCGCCCTTCCCCATCAAACAGCTTCAGAATTAGAAACCCCACGAAAATCCCCATCTGCCTAGAGGCTAAATTATCTGCAGCAGAAACAAACTTCGCTTTGAGAACATAAATGATCAGAGCTTCATAAAGACGGAGTCTAATTGTACAAAGCGGTGATCAGACAATTTCCTCTGGGGATGAGCGGTTTCCTTCCGAAAAAGTGACACTGGGGCAACCTCTAGTGGAGGCAGGACCCGGCTTTCTGCTGGGTGCCAGACCCTGCCCTGGCTCCCCCCAAAGCCTCCGCTCCTCTGTTTTTAATAGATGCATAAAAAAGAGGCGAGGTCCTACAAGAACAGAGCTTCGGTGCTGCGCGAGATCGGCAGCCGGCCTCGTTGAGGGCAAGTATGGCAACCCCCGTGTTCTCGACCACGGAAGAATTTCTTCCTTCTGGCTAGCCAGTCCTCAGAGCTATTTAAAGGCTGCTTCTATTTTTCCAGTTCAATTTCCAGAGTCATTTCAGGCCAAGTCCAAAGAGAAACTAACTTTGTCTTTAAACAAAAATCCCAACAATCCCCCCCAGCTGCGCTGACATGCCTGTTTGGGAAGACGCTCCAGGAACAACTGAAGCCATTACACAGGGCTCTGAGCACAAGACACGAACCAGAAGCCAGGCAAGAAATTATTACTTCTGCTTCTATTCCATTATGCTTTATGCTAAATAACTTAAATGATCAATGCTGTGTTAATAAATTTCATTTGGCTCATTTAATAGATGACTTAGTATAGGAGTGAGTTTGGCCATGACCAGTAATGAATTAATAACTATGCAAGTAGCACTTTCCCTTAGAGAAATACTTTATGTTGGCATAATTCTTTATTCCAAGGGAAACACAGCTGCTCTGCAGGACTGCGCTGCTTCTGTACGAGCATAGGTGTAGCTTTGATTTGGAGACAGGCATAAAATGTCCCTTTAGGACAGAGTTTGACTGAGGCTCTGCTACCAGACACCGCCAGAGAGCTGAACCTCTGAGCCAAGAGTTTCTGTCCCAGCTGGCCTGAGTCCTCCTGTTGTGTATCCTCGCTAATGACACTAATGTCCCTGTGCTTTGCCATGTGCGGTCTTGAGACGAGAGCTAAAAATGAAGTTTGTCAGCTTTGTTCAGTCGGATCGTAGGAGTTGCCGGCTGGCTGGCTGGCATTTGCATTGCAACTTTTCCGGCTGCTGGCCCCAAACTCCTCCAAGAAAAAACCAGCCCTGTGGACGATGCTGCAAATGCAGCTCGGGTCGGGTGGGGTGGGCTTGCTGAATGCCCAGATCTCAGTCCCAGTTATTCCAGTGTTGCCAGAAGGCTTGTGCACGCCGGAGGGAAAGTGCTCTTGGCCGGGAAGGGGGTTACGCTGACCACCCATGGTGCTTGCTGCTTCCAGCATCTCGTGCCAGCACTTCGGCAGCAGGAGGTTCTTTTAAATGAGGTTTGCTCTGTAGCAAACATAGCAGGCACCGTGCCACAGGCAGTGAAACAGCACGGATGAAATGTGGCGGAGAACACCGGCTGCGAAGTCCGAGGGAGGAGCTCCTTCGCCTTGGGGCACGCAGGCTGGACCAGCCGTGGGCCCCCCTCGCGTGTGCTGTGCTGCCGGCAGCAGGTCCGGACGTATGTTGGTACCTGCATCGCTGGTCAGCACGGGCAGGGAAGGAGGACACTGCTGCTGCTCCATCAGCGTCTCCCGCGTCTGAGAGAGGAGCTTTGCTTGGCGTTTCCTTCTCCCTAAGAGAGGGCAGAGGTCTGCCCAGTGCTGAGCATCTCTGGGAGCAGGGATGCCACGGACTCACTCTACCCACTTGAAATGCATCCATTTTTCTTAGAGTTATAATGTTTCTTCTAGCACTTAAACGGCAGTTTCCCTGCCACAGCCCCAGCCCGTTAGTTCTCACATAGTTGTCAGTGACTAATGAGGATAATTCCTCCCCACTTGCCCCGTAACAGCCTCTCCTCCAGTTGCAAACAGCCCTCCTGCCTCCATCTAGTCATCGTTTCTGCAGCCTGAGCCTGCCTGTCTCTCACAGGCCCAATTCTCAAAACCTTTTCATCATTTTTGTGGCTCCCTGACCAATATGTGCTGCTGTAGGTTCATGATATGCATCAAACTGTTGTAACTTGTGGAGGGCAGGAGAGGACCAAGTCAGCCGGCAGCTCACCTTGAGCAGCTCTGCTCCGGGGAGCTGGGGGGACCCCACAGCCGGTCACACCGGAGCGGGGACAGCGTGGGTGGCCCAGCCAGCAGCAGGGTCCGTTGTTCAAACCCAGCAGCCAGACCTGCTGGTGCAGGGAGTGCTGACCACAAAGCTCAGACCATGCTCGTCACATAGACGGGAGGAGGGGAAGGCAGCTCAGCAAGCCTGCGCTCTGCTGTACTGATGTCCCCTCAAAAGCCCTTCGGGCTGCTCTAGCCTGGAGGCAGAGCAACGCTAGCCATGGCAGAAATGATGGAGATGCTACTCCTACCACCCCGCTGAAGTGCGCAGGAGCAACCGTAGGCTGAAAGAGCTGTGAGGAGCAGGCAGAGAGGCTGCCTTCGCAGAGGCAGGTGAGAAAGCAAGAACAGGGTAGGGACCATGTTCCTGCAGTCCTTGGAAACATCCTTTCAGACGAACTGCATGTACCACGCTGGAGCAGGCGTACCCGTAGCTGTATCCCATACCAGCGCTGCCATTTCGGCATTCTCTGTTTGCTTTCTTGCAGCACAAATTTCTCCCACCGGTGGGTGAATTAGTCCCTATATCCTGCAGGTCTGCTGAGCGTTGCAGACCCTGTAAGTACACTGAGAGATCCCAGGGGGGAAAGTTGCTGAAAATGGGGGATTACAGTTATTTCCACCTGCACTTCCTGAGTATCAATCTGTGCCTCCATCTAGTGGTTAGAGCTATATAAAGAGGGTAAAAGCTGCCTACAACACCCAGCAGAAGACATCCCTCTGGTTGACAGCAGCTCCCACCACTCACCCAGAAGGTCCCAGCCACTCGTCCCACTGTTGGCCAACGGGACACAGCTTGTGTTTTGCCAAGTCGCATCCAACATTCCCTCCAGAGACAGCTGCAAACATTGGGAAACTGAGGCAGCTCCAACCTATCAGGTCATGTAAGCTTTTGAAAGTGTCCCTCTCCCCAGTCAAGAAGATCCCAAAGTGGAGAAGCCAGCTGGCTCTCCTCTCCCTCCCTGCAATCACTGCAGTGCAGTGACTATGTTGGCCGGCTCCGTTTCTGGGTTTCTTCTGGAAGGGGAAAAGGCACCATTTGAGGAATCGGGAGCTAGGGTCTCTACATGCATTGCCTGATCCTGAAGATCTGCGCCTGCTCCTTGCCAGCCTGGAGTCCTGGGACACCAGCACAGTTTGGGATACTGAGAACGGAAAACCTTGCCAGACCTGCTAATATCCAGTCACAGCCTGCCTGGAGGCCCCGTCTGAATATGCTGCTATGATACAGAATGAGGTTGCTTGCCTAAAACAGGACTAAAATTGTCCCTAATTAACAACAGGTCTCCCTCTACCTTAAAACACAGGGGTCAGACCTCCAGCAGAGATTTAGTGCCTTCAACAAAGCTATGATTTCGCAACTTGGAGCAACTGGGATCTCCCCCAGAAGTCCTTTTTGTCCCCCTCTCCCCTCTACTCCATTAGTGGAAACAAAATAGGGGGCAAGTTTCTGATTAAGATGCACAAACAGTTCTATTCAACAACTGATGCAATAAATGTGCTGAGTAAAACCACTGCCAAAGCTCGTTGCAGTGCTTTATGGGGCTGCTCTAAGAGTGTGAAAAACCGTTTGCTGCATATTATTAAATGATGAAAAATGCCAAGCTCGCAAACAAACTGTGCAATGAATGTGGCTCGACTGCCTCTAGTGAGACCATGATTGAGCCCAGGTAAGTGAGGTGGCAGGGAGAGAAGGGGGGGGGTCTTTCACCGTACTGCTGCCACGCTGTGCTGCAGTGATTACAGGGCAAATTGACCCAAAACAACAGCAGAGATTCCACCCAGCTCCACTCCAACTTCACAATTGATCTAGAGTAGGACAAGCACAAGAAGCACTCTGCCAGCCACAACCGCAGCCCAGGTGGCTCAGATCCGAAATGATGTTTTTCTCTACCTTTTGGCAGCTGACGTTCACCATCGGCGCGTGCAAGCAGCACGACGCAGTCACGCGACACACGTGGTCTCACTGCTCAGGATCACAGCACCTCCAGCGCCGCGCCCAGGAGCACCACAAATCTCTCTGGTGGCTTTTGTGGCAGGGCAGCGTGTGAGGGCTGGCTGGGCATCCGTCTCTTCGCACACCACGTTAGGGCTGGGGGGATTTGGACAGAAATTTGAGCAGGCTTCTACCTTCACTTGGATGGCTTGGGGCTGAACATACTCTCTTGTACCTTGGCTGTGAAGGGGGTCTGTGAAGCGGTCCTAACTCCCCAAGAAAGTCAGCAAACCAGACTTTCGGGAGCAGGAATTATTGCAGGTATCACAGGGAGTACTGAGCACCCATGGTGCCCTTTGGGCGATGCTGGAGGACAGGGTACCACGCGCTGCAAGAAGCCAGCCCAGACCCAGAGCAGACCTGGTCACGGCTTGGCTGCAAAAGCTTGTTCCGATACAGACCTGAAACTTCTCTGCCGAGGCAGAGGGACAGTTTTCACCCGCTTCACCAAGGCAGGAGCAAGTACCGGCGCTGCCAGCCTGACAGCAGACCTCCCGAGGTCTCCCCTGGTGTGGGCAGCAGCGTTGGGATGCTGGCACGGGTGTCCCCTGCTGAGGTGGCACTCTGCCCTGCTCTCAAACCTGGGGTGCCTACGTTTGAGGAGACACAGGTGTTAACCAAACACAGATTTTAGTGGGGCAGCGAGGAGAGGAAGAAATGGCATTTTATCATCAGAGAGCCTTCTGTGCCAGACAAAACACTTACTGAGCAGCACTGCAAAGGAGCTGTCTCTTGGCATCTTACACTCATGTGAAAAAAATCCCTATTAGTTGAAAAACACCCTTTCCCTGCTACCAGCCAGCTGGATATTGTGTATCGATGCTATTAACAGAGCAGCATCGCTTTCAGTTCAGACCTATATTCACCCTGGCCTTGGGTCACTCAGTTGAAACCTCAGCTATACGGATCAGAAGGTGCAAGGGTGTTCTGTTCCTTATCTTCTGCTCCTGGGCTGGGGCTTGTTTTCTCTATGCTAGCTAGAAAAAAATAAAGGAAATCACCCTGTACACAGACCAAAAGCTGCCATGAAGTTTTGTATGAAACAAGCAGTGCGTGGGTCTCTCAATGGCCTTTCAGATAAGAAAGAAATTTCACCCATGGAGCACCGAGATAAGCTGCCATGCACAGGAGATCAATGATTTTCTCCTCTCTGTGATCTAAGCTGGACTCAGAGGAATGCTGCTCTTCTCGCAGCGGCTGCTGGGACCGGGCCACATTTTGCACGCTGTTCCCTCTCCGAGTGAGCAGTGAAACCCCTCTGTGCTTTGCCGTGTCAATGAACGTGCAGGAGTGAAGATAACACAGAATCGGTCCCCAGGGCTCCGGGAGTCAGACGGACCCGCTCTGTGCACCAGCCAGCAGCACCCAGAGACCCACACGCTGTTGGACTGCAGCAGGAGAGAGGTTATCCAAGTATTCGAGAGGGAAACACTGCACCCCGGGGAAGAAGCCAGATTTAGTATTGCCCAAGGCGCTGAGCAGTGTTAGGCTGGCCCCAGCGCTGCGATGAGACTGCGCAGCAATTCGGTCCCCTTGGACGCCAACCGTACCCTTGCACTGCTGCTCAGCGGCTTTCGGTCTGATTTAGTGCCTGGTGCTGGGAACGGATCCGTCTGCCACCGGGGGATGCAGACGGCCAGGCTGCCGCAGCAAGATGGACTTCATAGGAAGGAGCGAAAATCCTCCTCGGGGCTGGCCATGCGGGTGCTGTGTGAAGAGGGAGCTGCCCTGGGACTGGGTGAAAGCCGGGACTTTTATTTTTAGATAGCATCTGTTAATTAAAAAAATGCAGCTTTGGCTCACCTCCTCATACCTTTGGCTTTCCGAAGATGAAGCGACATCTATGTTTCAGAGACTAAGATAGTTCTCAGGCTTCAAAATTCCCTTCATTTTAACAAAAAGGCAGAAAAACCTGAGACATCCTCCTTCCCTTCTTCCAAATATACACCTTTTTATTTCGCTTGGATTGAAGGGATTTTATTTTCAATTGCAGTTGTGGAGCCAAAAAAGTCAGCTACTCTCCACACTACAGCTAATCTAGAAATGCTGCATAAATTGTCACTTACCTCAGCGCCTAATATCATGTTGCAGCTAAGCACATATTAAAAATTAGACAGGTGCTAAACGCAGCTTTAATGTTTGCACTTAAATGATGATCTCCCTCCCACTTCTCTGGTCCCCTCCCTTTCCTGTGCCGGAGTGGGGACAGGAGAATGCTGAAGTGCCTAATTCAATACTGCAGTGCTTGACAATCCACCCTTTGCCTGCCAGCTCCTGCGCAGACACGGGGGACCCGGCTGAAGCTGTCGGGGCGAGGGATGTGAAGACGCCGTGAAGACAAAGGGGATGCATCTTGCCAGGCACCACCCTTTGAGTTATAATCCTGCATAAACTACATTTTCCACCAAGAAATGGATGCAAGCCACGTGCAGTTTGGTAGCTCAGATGGGAACAGTTGCTACAACCTCTCTGCGCGCAGAAGAGAGACGGGCTGTAAATTCAACGTGAATTCAGGTCTGTGGGTTAGGCTACTGCTTTAATCTAGATGGATGATGGAGCGCAGACAGCTCTCGGGGTTAACTGCGAAGGGGTGTTCTGGGGTAGACTGCTGCAATGAGAGGACCACAAGACTCAAAATTTTTCTCTTAGAAGATCTCCCTGTATCCCACAGGCTGCACGCAGCACCTGCTCTGCACCTTGTAAGAGGAATTCTCCTTGTACCCTCATGCCCACAAGCCCAGATGCAATCCCAACTTGCAATCAACACTGGCCCCAAACAGCTTCTGAATATCTTCTGGTCAAGTGACTGCGACCTCCCCACTCATCCTGTCCCTGCACAGGGCAGGACTGAGCCCTCTAAAAAGCAGCTATGGATTTTCTATCAAATTATGTTCCCCAAAAGACACAAAAAAGCCCCACCCCAGATTGATTTCTAAAAGCCAGATGAAGTAGTTCCTATAGATAATCACTGTAAAGATTAATGCCTTTTAGAACATGTTTATTCTTGGAGCTCAGCCCACCACCCCAAGCCAGCTGTCAGGAGTCAAGACAGTGGCCACGGTGACAAGGGGCTCTGCACACTGCAGAGGAGTAATGAATTTGGCAACTGTCTTCAAGCAAGAGCAGATTCCTGCTACTGCAAACTAGTCTAAGGGGCCAATACAGACGAGAAAATGAGCCCTGTGTTACCGGAAAATAGTTGAAAGAATAGTCAAGACTATTTTTGTATTTGTAGGGGTTTCCTGCAGTTCACTTCGTGTCCTGAGGCTTTGAGAGGAATGGGTTATTCCAGGCATTTTGGGAATGGTAATACACCAGCCTACGGAGTCCTGCAGTAAAGACTTAATTTGCCATTAAACGCTGTAGTTGGCTTTACAAATTCCACAGAAAGGCTCTCACTCAGTTCTATGGCTCTCCAGAGAACAACAATTTTATAAAGCATTTTTCATCCAGAGATCTCAGGGCACTTTTTCCGAAAAGAGATGGGCTAGAGACGCTGGTGTGCTGTACTCGGAGGGTGTGGATATGCGTGGTGGGGCCACATGGACAGACGTCCGAGGTCATACGAAGGATCAGCAGAGGAGCACAGGCTTCCTGTAGACAAGGAGCCATCGAGTGGCATGAGACCAAGGTTCACCAAAGTACCGAAACCAAAGGCTGACCTCAGGCACAGCAACATGTTGTGATCCGAAGTATCACTGACCCCGCGGACAAAAACAGAGAAGAAAAGAAGCAGGAAATGTGAGACGGATATTGTCCCACCTAGAGAACCCAAACTGGACAGATCTGCCTGAAAAGCTCGGGACCCAAAAAGCATTTTCTGGGGGGAAAAAAAATGCATAGTCACACGCACTGAGCCATGGTCCCCAGGGCCGAATGCAAAGCTGCCTGAAGCTGAGGTTGGGTTTGGCTGTGCTTACGGCAGTCTTTGGGAGGTAACCACTGGACATGTGTAACACACGCTTTATTTAGCCAGGATTTGGATTTTGCAAACTTCCAAAAACGAATTGTAATAAGAAGATTACTTAGTAGTGGAAGCAAATGAATATTTATAACTTATCAGACACAAGAATGGATCATCCCTTTCTTCCACAACTTAGAATTAGGAATCTTTTCCAAGACAGATAAATAATTTACTAATTAAAAGCTTTCTACCTATGAAAGATGATGAAATCAAAGGTTCTGCTGGAAGCTTTAGGGTTTTGAGGGGAAAAACCCTACAGCGTCCACGTTAGTGCTGGCAAAACTGAGTGCTTACAGCCCCGGTGCCAACGTAACATTTTTATTCTAAAGAATCACAACATACTTTATACCAAGAGTTAAAACTGAAGCACTTCTAAAAGCACAACTTGCTCGATGCTATGTGATTTTTACTTTGTTTTGTGGGCAGCTAAAATTAAGGTGTTTTTTCTCCTTTTCGTGCATAAGCAATTTTTAAATGGTGAAATTCCCCTAAGAAGCAGAAGCTGCTCTGGAACATCTAGGGAATTGCTGATGGTAGAAGTAGCAAGATTAAGACACTTTAAATGGCAGGAACTCCACTAATAAATCTGCCCATTTAGTTTGTACCCGTTCTTCTGCTGTTCCCAAATTCCCAGCTCTGCTAAAAGCTCCAGCTATTCCAGTCCATGGCCTTCTCCTTGGCAAAGCAACAAACCAAAGCTGGAGGAGTTTCTGGAGCAGCAAGGCAGACATTCCTCCTTTCCTCCCCTAGTCTAAGTCAGGGGCTGAAGTGACCCTTTGTTAAATGGGCTGAAGTGCTTAACCCCCAGCCACGGCACAGCGCGTTCTGCGGGAGCCGCAGCCAAGTGGCATTAGCTTTTAGCCCTCGCTGAGAAGTGCGCTGAATTGCTGTCCGCTGACAACAGCAGCAACAACCTCACCTTAAGCTCCGTTCATTGGTTTCTGGGCACTTTTAAGATATTGACAAAACTGTCAATATTTTATTTTTAGTTCTCCTTTCAGATGCATGTCGAGAGTAATTCTGGGAAAGCAGGGTTTAGAAAGAGAAGTTACCGTGAGCCTGAAAACTATTCTTCCATTTAGGATTGCTGGCACTGCTTGAAAGTTGCTGCAAAAGGAAAAGAGAAACCATTTATTTTCCAAGCTGAACACCGGCATGAGAAACCCAGCAGTAAGTGACTCTAAAACACAATGGACTTGTTTCGCTCAGACCTTCTCAAAAGGGTACTTAAAGCATGAGCTTGTGGGCGGCTGAAAGCTTACCGAATAACTGAAACAGAAGGCACGTCTTCACATCCACAACCTCTGCGGGCGGCCCAGAGCACGCTGCTGATCCCCCAACCACGTCCATCCGCACCCGCTGCTCCCCCTGCCCGAGGCTTTCCTGCCCCAGGCCTGCTCGGCTACCAAAGC
>Ga0065711_1026712_pt1 | contig 61650 bp, 25 predicted proteins | sample Hoacrofraction12_FD_59098 | JGI IMG/M metagenome (GOLD analysis project Ga0065711, IMG submission 59098) | Hoatzin crop microbial communities from Cojedes, Venezuela - Epithelial fraction 12 v2 (version 2) | ecosystem: Host-associated > Birds > Digestive system > Esophagus > Crop | place...
TCCCCTGCCATGAGCACGGACACCTTCCACCAGACCAGGTTGCTCAAAGCCCCGTCCAGCCTGGCCTTGAACACTGCCAGGGAGGGGGCAGCCACAGCTTCTCTGGGCAACCTGTGCCAGGGCCTCACCACCCTCATAGCTTGCAATGGGCAATGTCTTCACCAAAAACATACCAAACCCCACCACAAGTTCCACCTTCACTGATAGGCAGCATTCAGATGTCTGTAGAGGAATACACTCCAGTTTAATTTAATGCAGTATCATATTAGAAATGCAATTAGAAGTATGCCTGCTGATATATTGCAGCAACATCAATGAAAATAGAAGCTCTTCTGACTGGGGTCTCACTCCACCTGCTAAAGAGCAAAGTCTGAATGTTCGGAAATTATAAATATTATGGGGGAAGTAGCAGAGCAGATTACCTGTCACATGAAAGATGTATGACTTACTTCTGAATAGAATTGATTACTCTTCGATTTGCTTTTCAATGATCAGAATTGGCCATAATTTAAGTTAAATATATCAAGTGAAGATTTAAGTTACTGAGACTTAGTAAGACTGTCACCATATTTAATACTAATTTTTTATTTCAATATGTGGAAATTATCTGTTATTCAGCTTCCATAATTAGTTAGATGTTAAAACCAAATAGACATGGGGATTGAAAAAAGTAAGTACAAAATACTAAGTTGTCTAGAGATTTATGACTGATATCAACTTTATAGGGGATCCAGGCAGGAGTAAAAACCGCTTCTCCCCCTACCCCCAGTGCAGACACCCATCCCCTTCTATCCCAGGCAGCTGCCCTAAGTCTTTGCCACAAGACTGGCTCTTCATGTGGTACGGACATTAAACAAAGGGGACATATAGCCACCTTCTGCACTTCTTTCCAACACTGGTGCCAGTGCTGGGGCCTGCTCCTGCCCAGCACCAACAGGCAAGTAGCTGGGCCAGGCAGCTTTCTGCAGCCCCCAGCAAAGGCAACGACGAGGCTGTCAGGCACTGGAGGTGGCCACATGACAAGGGGGGAACGACACAGAGCATGTACTGTCTTCATGCCAAGTTGACGTCAGGACAGTCAACAACACAAGGGAATAAGCAGAAGACCTCTTTGAGGGGAACTGGAGGAGCACATCTTCCGGGGGAGAAAAACACCCTAGCAGTGATTGAAGGCTTGAGATGGGAAGTGAGTGAGAGCCTATGTCCTGAGGACGTGTTGCACATGGAAGGGGATTCTTCAATACATTTAAGATGATACTAACAGCAGTATAACATCAGGACAAATAAGAGTCTGGGGTAGGAGGAAATGAATAATAAAGTTAGCTCGGGTACAAGAGGGATGGCTTAAATCTGAAATGTAACTAGCAATGCACCAGCTGCAAAACCAGATCAAAGAAGAGAAAGATGATGAATGATATAGAAACAGGAGGGATCAGGAAGCATGCCTGTTGATTTCAGTGTGGCTTACAACAAATACAAGCACTAAAGACAAAGTGCTCCAGTCTGAAATTGCCGATCCCTGATAGGGAATAAGGAGGGTAGAAACTGCAGCTCTGCTCCTGTTCTTGTACTTCAGTGCTCCCAGACTGACTTTGCTACGGTGAGAAGGAGAGTACGAGGCACTGAGATGTTTTTCTCTCTTCGGATCTAATAGCAATTTTTCATCCAGGCACCTCTGAGCTATTGAACTGTAATTAGCAGTGACTGATACTGGAAGAAGTCAGTGCCTGAAACGCTGAGCAACAGTGACCCATCACCACACTCGGCTGCAGCCTGGGGAAACACCACTGATCAAAAAAGCAGTGAGGAGTATCCACAGGCAAGAGGTACAGCCAGAGCAGAAGGAGAGGACACGCAGCAGGTGTGGGGGAAGCGAGGGAGGGGAACAGAGAGGAAATAGTCCACAACACTGACCTGTTTCAAGGTCTCCAGCGCTTGAGGAAACATGTCTTGACTGTACTGCAGCTTGCCCACTCGCATCAGCTGGACAGCCCTCAGTGGATGGAAACCAGGATAATACAGTCTGCAGAGGAAAAGGAGGAAAATATGTCACTGACAGCTCTCACCTTCACAGTCACTGCCTCTGCGGAGAGCTATTAGGGTGGGACTGCAAAGTCGTTGTGAATGTTAATAAGGTACTCAGAGAAAATTAGCTGCACTACTGAGAAGCATGAAATACTGAGGGGAATTAGCAAATTATTACTCTCTATCTCAGTGGAATTCCTTTAACATTATCCTGTTAGAAAGTGACAGGAGTGGGATTATTTAATTCGCTACTGTTGGATCATACAATAGCATTTACTGTAGTCAGTGTTGCAAACAGAGGTCATTCACAATCCCAGCTCTCTGGAGAGGTATAATTTTGAGAGGAAGCTTCCCCAGGGAACCCAGTCTTGCATCTTCCAGGATGAAGGAGAGGGACTGCAGGGAAAGCAGATACATAACATCGAGGCCGTCATTTCTGAGGGTTTGCTCGCTGCTCGCTGTTGCAGAAAGAACTGGTGCTGCACATTCAAGGAAACATCTCAGACTTGTTTTGTGCATCTAGACAAGGTATCTTCTAGTGTGAGGATACACTCCCATTCTTATTCAATTAATTTCACAGAAGCAGACGTTTTCCATCTATCTCGTTGGAATTAATGAAAGCAGAACTATGCTCTATTTTTTTCTAGGAAATAGATGGACAGCAATGTTGTCATTAATTCCTCTCAAGATCCTCTTGAAATGTCCTCTCTTTCATGGTGACCACTCCACATCTCCAAAGCCCTCTGGCCCTTGGTTCACAACAGCTGGATCCCACCCCAGCCCTGTGTCCTGGATATGGAGAGCACAGCATCTCAGAAGAGCAACCTCAGGGCTGCAGAAAGCTGGAACTGGCCAGCAGCAAACACGAAGTAAAGGGACACACCTGGAAGTTAAATCATCTGCAAAAGATCTTAGATATTTTTTGACTAACTACACAAATCAAAGAATAAAAACCTTAAGCACGACTCACCAAAGACAAACATCCTATTGGATCAAACAGCATTTTATTTTCTTGAGTACCCCAGCGGTGTACTTGAGGAGTGTGTAAAAAACTACAAAATTTGTCACAACTGCAAGAAGAAGAGCTGATAAGCTTCCCAAAATCTACTCTTTGAAGAATTTTTTTGTGTGTTTATGCCAAACCTATGATCATTTGACTTGAGGGGAATTGCTAATGAATGACACCACTGCAGTCAGACAGACACTTAAATCTGCATGGATATGATTAAATGCATGCTAAGTCATTAAATGATGTAAATTTGTACATTGTGTAGGAATCTTCTGATAAGTCTGCATGCACATGAACGAGTTCTCTTTCTCCATTATTTTTCACTAATGACAATGCAAACACGATTAAATACAAGTAACGGCAGTGTATCTGGCTGTCCTTAACAAATCTCAAGTGAAGATGTGTAAACATCATGGAAAATATTTTCACACCCGAAAACCCCTGCTCTGCTGATCCCATGCATTTTCATCGAAGACACACAGAAACACATGGGAAGCATGCCTGGCAGGATCTCAGGAGCAACAGCTCTTGATCTGCCAAAGCCTCTCACGATGCAGCAGAAACCAGCTCCTCAATCAGAATAATACATCTTGAATTGCCACCAGCACCACCTGTTCCTGCCCCTTGCAGGCTGCAGTTCAAAAATCCTGGAGAGCCAGCAGGCAAGATGGAATAAAAATGATGGTACTTAGTCCAAACTGACCACTCGGGAACTTCAAGGATTCGGTTACACAAGCACTGGAAAATTATCAGTAGGTTTATTTTTAGATTTTATTTCTGGTTATTATATAGATATTATATATATCAATTAACATGGCGCTATCTGGTACAAGTTAAATAGGGATAAAACGCTACTAAATCAGAGATTTTGGTGTGAATTAGTGCAGAGAAATAGAAATTGCAGCGCTAACATGGGACAAAAGGGAGTAGCGAGCACTTGCACAACTTTGTAAAAATTGCAAAAAAATGATGCCTATGTGATTGCATACTTCTCCCCTCACCTGTGGCTGCTGCAAAGGAAGGAGTAAAAGGGTCATTCCCTCTCCTCTGGGCCACCAAAATGCTAGGATGCCTGGGACAGGGATCACAGCCACAGAAAAAGGAGGCAGGGAGGCAAAGACTTTTGCATGAGATGATAACTTATCTTTGCAGTCCCCACTAGACTGTCTCTGCTGTACCCTGACAGCTCTGATTCTTTTCCCACTGCTCCTTCACGGCCTCTTCACATCTCCTTCGTTCCACACCTTTACCTTTCATCCTGTCAACCATCTTTTTAACGTCTCTCCTTTTCTTCTCCCTCATGAATAACTGGCCCCATCCAAAATACCAACACAAACGGGGAACTTGGGTCCTGCCTCGCCTGCAGCCACTGCAGAGATGGCAGCTCAGTGGACAAACCAAGGCTATGCTTTAGTTCAGCAACATGGTGCCTGCTAAACTTCACATGGGTCCACCAGAATTCAGAATCTGCCCCTCCACACAAACAGATTTCTTTCTATGGATCATATGTTAACCTGCAGTCAATAAAGGATTGTGGTATATGCAATACCAGAGAAAACAGGCGGCAATTTAGCAATGTCAGGTACTTGGCCCAGACTACCAGTCATAAAGTAAAGCAGGTGAAAATTTAGTATGAGGGCACACAAAGAGTAAGTGTGAAACAAAGAGCCTTGCACTCATAAATATTTACAAAGCTGTTTTACTGAGCTGATTTATGCTCTGATTTTATGCATGTACATAGTTGCATTTTGCAAGCCTTAAAACTGACATTTGAAACAACTGTTTATTATCATATTCTGGAATAAATCTATTAAACTATTGGTACACCTTTTGTGAAAGCACATCCATTGAGTCAGTTTAGCAGAGAAATCCAGACAGCTGGCAGCTCTTCTGGGAGATGTGTAAGTGGGAAAAATGCTGCTGGCTTCTTCAAGGCATCCCTAGGATTCAGTATTATGAAAAACTGGCATGATGGAAAGAACTAAGATGCAGTGTCAGGTACTTGTGAGCCAATTTATTATCCCCACGCATTGCTCTGAACAAAACACAGTGGATAAATTTAAGAATAAGGAAGACATTTACCAGACAAGGAACTGATACCTAAAGACCGGCAACAAGAGACTAAGACAACTATAGAAAAATACATGCTGTAAAACATGTTACATCTTGGCAAGAGTAAGATTTCAGTCTGAAAAGGATTTTATGAGATTTACCAAGGCCTGAGGAACAGGAGGCGGAACAGCAACATACGAAAAGCTGAAATAAAGATAGTTCTGTGGAGTGGTTTCCTGGCCCTTGGCACTGGTCAATGCCCAATAGTCCACTTGAAAAGAGAGATTAAACAGAATACAACAACTAAGAAGTAAAGCTCAGCTATAGACAAGAAAACTGGAGGAGGCTGAGAAAGATCTGTACATTTTGTATCACATCCTGTGCTTATATAAGACGGCACAACTTTGTTCTGATCTATGAACAACAGCATCCATACCGGCCTGTCCCTCCAGCCTGCCCTCCTGCCTATCACCTAGTGCCCCCAGATCCCTGTCATCTGCAAACCTCATAAAAGTGCCTTCTACCACATCCTCCAGGTTGTTGATAAAGGTGTTAAACAGGATGGGTCCCAGGACAGACTCCTCCGATACCCCACAGTTACTGTGATCCAAATGGGGTATGACGCAACAGCCATGTCCCATACTCTGTGAAGCAACAGCTGCTTCTAATACACCATGAGATCGAGAGCTCCTATTTGTTAAGTCAGCCACAAGGTTTGCCTTGATTAACCCCCCAGAACAGCCACTGGTCTTATACTTTATAAAGAAAAAAAAAATTCTTGTTCTGTATATCAGTTCTGAATCTCTTCAAGCAATCCCTTGTGTTCTCATGTAAATAACAAGGTAAAAAAGGCAACTCTTGACAAATTTTAGCCAGTTCCTTCTATTTCTTAATATTGTACTAATTCCACTCAATTCATCTCCCGTTACAAGGTAAATAATCAGAGCTTTTGTGTTCTCCTGTGAATAAAAGCCTAGTATTAAAAAAAGAGACTATGCAAAATCACTGCCTTTTCTGATGCCTCATATTTTAAAATAAATAGATGCCTGCTATTCCCTGTAAATCACTCTGTGGGGATAACATATACACAGTTGTCTTCAGCCTGATGTAATCAGAAGCAGGCAGGATTTATAAAATCTGCAATAAGGGTTTAAAATGGAAATGCTACAAGGGTCTTTAATATGGTGACGTAAAAAGTGATGCAATACTTAACTGTAAATTGGTTTGCAGTACCTTTTAGTGCAAGTAAATATGACATCATAAAAGACATAAAGCAGTTATAGGAGCTACAGCAACAAAGAAAGAATCAAGAAGAGGCTCCTGGGCATCAGGAAAGGTGGTGAGCAGAACACAAAGGGGACAGCATCAGCCTCATGACAGAAACCTACTCGCTACAGCTGGTAGAAATGATCATCACAAATATAGCACCCAATAAATGCAATGTTCTTTACCTTCTTTTCTTTCTCTGACTTATTCTTGATTTCTGAACTGCTCAGTATTTGAGTGTGTTCATTAAAGCTGTTCACCAAACTGCAGCCTAGGAATTATTTTTATGTTGTCCAGTTATTTGTTTTTTCGTTACCCAGTGATGTGAGACTGGCTGTCTAATTCGCATGATTATTTCCGTTCCTTGGCTGGGATGATCAATGGGTTCTAAATATGGGAACCACGAGAAATTTTAGTACAAATTTAAGGACAAATTATTATTTGTGCTAAAAAGTATGAAGCATTTGGTATCTATCAACATTCCTAGGGAGGAACCAGTTATTTTATGAATAGTCAAAGAAATCATATGCCTCAGGAGCATAAGACAGGCAAACTAACTGTGCTCATTTAGGAGCTCACAGATCTTAATGCCAAAGGGACTGTGCTGCAACTGCTCAGTCTGTGCACAGAATTTCACGTAGCAATTCCTGCTCTATAACCAGCAATTGAAGCTGAAACAGTGCTTATTAATGCTTTATTTATAGAAAATAATCTTAAGCAGCTTTATACACAATTTGTACAATATTAGTGTTTTTTAATAAGCACTAGGCGTACGCAAGAGTTTTGCTGGGGATGGAACAAGGTTACAGGGTTATTTTTAGAGGAAGTGGGAATGTGTTATTGATACTAAATGACTCTGCTTTGCATGTTCTGTATTAGAAGTCTAGTTGGAACGATGTAATTTCTAAGGGCAACGTATCTATATTAACCTGTGTATAATCTTTAGGGTTCCCTGTGAAAGTCTTCCAAAAGAATACTGCCCTGGTTTTCATGTTAATAATGTGTTTTTTCTTGGAATAATAATGGTGTTAACCTGTTATGCTTTCTGGCTTCTTTTTCTCGCTTTTTCTCCTCCTTTCTTTTTTTATCTTAGCCAGTGCCTATTTATCATGGATGACCAGATAAGTTTAAATCAGTTCAGTACCTTATAACTCCCCTTATATTTTCTGCAGCAGCCATGTAATTTTTGCAGTAGCAGACTAAATCCCTTACCTGTGGCAGACCTGATATACTCCAGCTGCCCTGAAATGTTTATTGTCCATTTTATCTCCCCATCACAGTGTCTCACTGAGAAGATCAAAGAAACATTGAACAGTTTAATGCTGGTATTACCCTTTTCTATTTCTTTCCAGATATGACCTCTCTCACTTGGATTTTGGGATCGGCTCCTCAGCTCTAGCAGGGAGGTTTTCCTGGAGGTAACTGCTAGTGCACATCCCTAAAGCATTACAAAAAGCTTTGCCAGTGATGAGAAGACATTATTATTAGTGGAAGTTTCATGCTGGAAAATCTCTTACAAACTAAAGTAGGAAAAGTTACTTTCTGTCAGAATTACATAAAACTATTAATTCTTCCCAAGAGACTTCTTCTTCTTCTAGTTTAAACAAATAACAAGAGAAAGTCAGCATAATTTTCTGAGCCAGCTGGGGTCTGATATCAGTAGAGATGTGCAGATCTAATACCTCTCATCAGAGTTCACTTTGAAGTCTCTGTACTCTTATAAACAGATCCTGTTTGTACATTTTTTCAGCCTAATTTACATGCATTATCTGTGTTAGTCTTGTTTTGGCAAAACTCTGAGTATCCCCAGTACTGAAATTTTCACCAATGACCACAACTCATGTACGAGCCTCATCACACTAAGCACCAAAAGGCACGGCATGACAGCCTTTGTTTTGCATAGAGAAGTAATGGAGGCCCAGGCAGATGAAGTGGTTCATCCAATGTTACAGGAGAAAATCTCTGGGATAGCCAAGAGTTGAACCTAGATCTCACCGTGACTTTAGGATGTTTTTTTGGTTCATGCAGAGCCTCGTTCTTGTGCCTATGCCATCTCCTCTATCTGTCTGGCTCTGCCAAGCCAAATGAAAGTAAATGTAGCTTTGAAGACTTAAAAGGCTTGCTGTACTTTGCAAATGAAAGGTAGAGACAGTAACCTTAGTTCAGAAACTTTTCTGCCAGACCGACAATTTATTTTTCTGTTTTTTTGGTGTTTTTTTAATTCTGCCCTCACTTAAGAAATGTCCTGTTATTTCAGTGAAATAACCGCCTCTGGAAACAGTTCAGGATTTACATCTCTGAAATTAGGGCTCAAAAGATTTTTCACCACATCTGCATCTCATACTGTTCCATTACTATTTGTTTCAGTAATTTAACTGATGTGATCAAATAAGTAATCCCACTTCTTAATCGACTGAATTCTCAAGGAATGTTAGTTATCCATCTCAGAAATCATTTCTCTCTGGCTGCTGATCATTCTGCCATATTCCTTATGGTGGTAATTTATGTCACATTAAAATAGATATTGTTCCAGATGTTGGGTCTGCCAAGATTTGAATGATAGCTTTAATAAAATTACAAAGTGGTATAAACTGCAATTTTCATCTTGGCTCTTGATCTGTCTAACTCATCTACTTAAAATGCTGACACTGTCTGTTTGAACTGTCCAAATGTTCTGTCTTCTTCTGGTGTTAAGAGATGTTAAGGAAAGAAAGAGTGCTCAATCTGGGATGGAAGTAGGAAAAGATTTTATATAGATTGTCCCTGTGTCCTGGCTGATCTTCAAAACATCTTGTAGCTCTTGGGTTTTTTTTTGTCATGGGTTCACCATCTTTAAAGCTAAATATGGTAGGATGGACTGTCACTGCATATAGGAACATACTGTCTCAGTTCTTGCATAACCAGAATAGTAAGAGATTAAAGTCAACAGGTTAGTTCAAGCTATGAAAAGATTTTAAAAGCCATATAGAGTACATTGGAAGAATGCCAGAACACACAAGAAGTGTAGGAAAGACAGCAGAGGAAGAATGGGAAAGCTAGCTAAAGAGAACATGCATGGGAAGAGAAGTAAAATATGGAAGGAAAATGTACACTAGAGACACTGTAATTTGTGACAAAGACCTTGGTGTCACCTTCTCCTCCAGCAGTGGCTCTCTGACTAGCTGTTGATGTTAAGAAACACTGCCCACCCTCAGTATCTTGCACAGCTAAGAATACAGCTACAAGGCTGGCTACAGATACAAGCAATGCAAGTTCAGAGTCCAGTTTTCTTAGAGCAGGTCATGGATCTACCTGTTTGCGTGACCTCTCTTCTTCTGCCACAGAACCAGAGGATGACAGGAAAATGAAAAGCACTGCTGGATCCCTTATGTGAGTTGAGGATGACTTTCCTCTAATTGATTCCCTGTCACCTCTGCTATGATATGAGTCCTACCAGTATCAGAGCCACACACATCTAATTGCTACTAGTGTCAGTAAACTTCAGAGAGGTTGTGGGATCATGCGCGTGCAAACAAGGAAGGACACAGCTGCTAGTATTGACATTTTCTGTGCAAAATGTCTTCACTTACCAGTATCTCAGATCACCTCAGAAGCCTGTTGTAACACAAAAGACTGATAATGTGTGAGTTAGATCACTGGTTTAATCAATAGTATCAAACTTCCTTGTTTCCTTTTCTATCACATCTCCAGAGAAACTGTCAGGTGCAGTGCAATGACTCTCTCTTCAGAGAGACGATTACAAATACCAATTTCAGATAGGATGGCTGAAATCTGGAGAGACATAGCCATTTTCCTCATGAGAGCTGTGGGTCAGGAAAGAATCAAAGCAGCAGGTTCTGTGGTGGGATTTCTGTCACTTTACACTTCCAGGGACTAGAGAGTTTTATTTTCTTTCTTTTTTTATTCTTTTTTTGTACACATAGATCAGTGTTTTAGTAGGCATTTATATAAACAGTCACATGTTCTAAATTAACCTGTATGATTTGGGAAATAGATCTTGGATTTATAGTGGATATTTCTGAGGAAACCAGCTCTGTGAAAATTATGGTGAATAAAGCAATAAAAATACTAGCATATTTTTAGGAAAAGAAAAAAGAGAAGTGCTGTAAAAATACATCACACCCCTACATCTTGGATATTGTATGCAATTCTTATCCTGTCATCTCAAAAGAGTTCAGCAGAAAGGTACAGGCAGGGGTGATGAGGACAGTTAGAGGCAGTGAAACGAAGGAATAAGTAAATAGACTAGGACAAGCCTGCAACACAGATTATTTTAGCAGGACTTGATAACGGATCTATGAAAGCATAGGCTGCATGGAAAAGGCAAATGAGGAATGATTACTGTCTCTCATAATACCCAGAAGATATCAGATGAAACCAACAACGGGCGGGTTCAGAACAAATAAAAAGATGTTCTGTCTCACAGAGACACCGGTTGAACCCTTAACCCAGTACCTCAAGGTGCAGTTGATTCTTAATCAAAAAGCAAACTAATAACCAAATCCAAGTTCATATTTTATTCCTCCATGACTACATCATTTGGCATGTTACAGTCATCCTGTGACCACCAAATCTTCTTCTCTGTCTGCTATTTCCAAGTTATAAGCTTCCAGCTTAGAACAGGTGGAAGACTGTGAAAGGACTCATAGGAATCTCCCTCTTTTTTTGAAATCTCCCAAATCTGCCTCTTTCTCACCCAGTTTCTTATCCACCTTATCATTTTTGCACAAACGATTGACCAGAATGACAGTAACTGTAATACTCCGTTACGTTCTTTATTGAAGCTTAGTTCTGTGGTATTTTCCTTCCTTTAGATTATATTGTCTTATAAAAATGCAGTCTTGCACAATCTATTTTTAGCAAATCTACTCCATTTTTCTTACAGCATTTTCCATTCCCTCCATTGTTTTCTCTCTTCTGAATTTGACCTATATCTTTGAGGTGATGGCCCTCTAGTTTCCCCTTCTAAAGTATTATGTTTCTTATTCTTCAATTGTTTAATGTCACCTCTGATGTGAGGATGCTCTTTAAGCACCATTTTTACTTTGGAAGTGCAGTGTACCATGTCCATAGCTAACAATGAAGCTAAGCAAATATGGAAAGGGATTTACTCTGCATCTGTTTAGGAAGACGTTCCTTTTTGCTTTGTGATATATCGTGCCATTGTTGTTTCCTGAGTAAACACCTTCTTGTTTGCAGTAACTACCACTGTGGCATTGTGTTTACCAACAGGGTTTCATGCTGATAGCAATATGGCGGTTATGGAGAAAAGTAAGACCAAGGATCTCTCCTTTCCCCTCACCATGTTCAAACCAGAAAGATGCTGGTTCACTGTCATCCCAACAGCAGACATCTGATGCCGCTCAACATGTACAGGTTTCTGATTTGGATGGGTAGCTTTTGAACGTAATGATATTAATCTCAATGTCCTGCCAACATCTGGATGGCTCATTCCCTCATTTTTGACCATGCCTTCCAGACTCACCTCTCTTACAACTTTTTTTGCTTTTACCCTTTCAAAATTTGTCAGGCCTGTGCTTTACCAGCTGCCATTTCAGTTTTCCTTGCTTCTTGGATACTTACCATCAATAATAATAGCAACAATAACAGCTGAAGTAGCTTTTACAAAACTTAGTGAGATTCTTATGCATAAGTGTTACCAGCATGTCTGAACAGGAACTCTATTGCCTGATGTCAGATATCTCATTTAGATATCTGGCCTTACTCCTCGTGTCTCAGCTTTTCCATCTTTAAGATGAGAACAGTGACCTACTTTGTGGAGCTGATATGAGGCTAAACTCAGTTCTGTTTGTGAAGAGCTTTGAGAGTTCAGTAGGAAGATTCTGTAGAAGTTCCAAATATTAGCACTAGTTCTGAGAGAATTACAAGTCCTTGGCAAGCTACACAGTTAAAGTGTGACAGCTAAACAAGACCATCTGGCTGAACTGGAGAACACTTCACTTCCACCCAGTCGCTCAGCTGGCTAGAAAATTTCTTGCATGACCCGAAAGGCATGTAAATTGCTCCAGAGTGTCCTAAGAAATAAAACAAGCTGGAAGAAAGGGGAGGGGGAAAATAACAATCTTTACAGAAAAAAGGAGACCTGCTATGAACTTTATGAACAGCAATCATAAGCAATAATCTCTCCCAGGCTCTAAAGTGCTGCCTGAAATGCTGGCTGAATATAAAAGGGAGATTATTTTCAAGTAACACTACTATGCTTCTTCATCACATGGAAAATGGTGTGCAACACTTCAGAAGACCAAGGCATGCTTGAACTCTCTGTTTGTAATTGAAAGTAGCATGTTCACTGAGCAAGCATTTTTCAAGCAAAGCCAGGTTTGCTGTACACCTTGATTAATGAGTACATTTGTACCTTGGCAGAACAGGCAGGGGGTAAAACATTTTTAAGAGAAGATTGCTTGAGGAGGAAATAGATCCAGAAGATAAATATTTCAGTTCATATAAAGTAAAAAAACTCTTGAGTTTTCATGCTTTACATGATATCTCATATCAGTAACTAGTTTGGTGTGTGAGCTACTGTCTCCAATGACTAAACCCAACATGTATGTTACAGGTAGTGGAACATCTCAAGACATTTTGCACTGATGTACAATGCCACTGATTTTAATGCTTGATGCATAGACTGCCATGGTTATATCACCTTTTGCTAGCACATGGAACACCATGCTTCCAAGAGCTATAAAACAATGTTATTGTCAGCATCACAGAATCAACCCCAAATTTCCAGAACATCACTCAGAATTCACAATATTTTGGATTGAAAGAGTTTTGTCTCACTTTTTTTGCTCAAAGGTTGTTTTCTTCCTACAGTGTTCTCTGTGAGAGCAAAATTTTATGCCCAAAGTTTGGCTCAAGATTATTTGTGATCACAATCTACCATTCTGTAATGGTAGATCTAAAAGATTTTGAGGTTTTGCAAAATTATACCTAGCTATAGTTATACAGCCCAGCCACTCAGAGCTTGTTTAGAGATGTGTGAGACAGAAGGATGAAAGATACTCTCCAGTAGGCATTTTGCATTAAATTTCCTCAGTATGAGGTTTTGGATTGCATTTATAGATGGGGTTATTGGAGGTTCGTGTGTTGACATGACAAGGATATATTTCTATAGGAAAGATAAGGGATTAACATTTCATTTAAGCTAAAGTGCAATGCATTCAGGAATGAACTGAATAAATCTCTTGAGTAAAAACAGAAAAAAATAGTTCCCAGACTGAAAATACAGGGCATGATAAACAGGAACCCAGTTCCCAAAGAATTAGCTTTTTTTTCTCCCACTTAAAATATATGATGGGTCTGTTGGAAGGATAACGTTTCCTCCAATTGTGGGAACTCAAGACCTTTTAAGGAGACCCATGGAACGGTGGCCGCCTCTCTGGGCCAGACCACAAGTGCTGTGGCTGAACATGACACTGAAGAATATGGCCATGAGCCCATCAGAAGAAAAAAAACAAGAAAAAACCCAAAGAACCCCCACCCCATAAGCTGCACAGGAAATCCTGTGGAGTTACTTGAAAGGGACCTGATCAGCCGGACCCTTACAATGGTACTTGCTCAGGCACCAGTGGAGGCGCAGGCATTTTGTGTCCAACCCCCTTTCCCTAGAGGTTGCGGGTAGACATCCCATCAGCACAGCTCACTTCTGACAGAAATCCTCTGAAATGATCTGGTAAATGTTTACCTTGCGCACTGTTGACTGAGAGTGGCAAGCACAAAGGAAGAGCTACAACTGCACTATCATGCCTAAAGCACATGGATATACGGCTTGTAGCAGTCTAATATTACAAAACAGTGAGCAACCACATTTCTCTCTCAGCCAGTTTTGTGGAGGCAATTAGCACATTGATTTATGGATGAATGGAGGAGGGGAAATGAGCAAAAGAAGCACATGTGGACTCTATCAAGTATTATTTTTTCTATCAACTCTTAGTTGCATCCCACTGAGCTAAAGAAAGACTCTGTAACACTTGGCCCACAGTTCCCAGTAGACAATTTCTGTGCGGTGAGACACGGATCACAGTTCTAGCTGAGAAATAATAGTCAGCATGTTGGGAAGAGCTCCAGCAAGCCATTGTGCAAGTGCAACAGAGCTGCCAGGGTAAAAAATCTATAGGTCCTGGACTACTGTATCATCTTGTGTCCCAGGTTATACCCCTTTGTCGGCTAAAACTCTTTGGCATAACATTTACTATTGGTTTCCCATTACATGTACCAGCTGTGTCTGTGGCAGAACCTCCAATCCATCTCACAAGTCATTATTTCTAACAGTAAGAAGAAATTCCCTTTCCTCCCTCTTCCCAGATACTTGTCTCCTATTTTTTCTCTGTTTTTCTCTTCTATTTTTTCTATCTTTCTTTCCTAGTTTCTCTACCCTTACCCTTACATTTTCTTCTTTCACTATTCTCTACCACACCAAGTTGCTTTTTTCCCCTCTAACCTCCTGTGCCGTATTTTTATTCATTGTTTTATGTCCTTTCCACTCCTCGGTCCTGTCTACTTACACATAACCAAAGCCTGCACATAACCTGTCTACCTACACATTATCACATAACCAATCCACATCTTTGAAGCAACTGTTAGACCACTAACAGCTGTTTCACAGTAAACCCCCTATACACACTCCAAATTACATGTTAAGGCATGCAATGGTGTACTGTGCATAAAGCCTCAGGAAACTACCCATTGATCTATGATCTGTCCATTAATCTCTGAGCCTAAAGGGCAACTTTCTAAATTGGTACAGGAGGCAGCCATGAAAAAAAAAATCTGTCAATACTCTTTTGTGAGGCATAGGAAAACAACATACTGAGTCTTTGCTGTTAAATATGAATCCTTGGCAAAAAGCAGGTATCAAAATCTAAAATGGCACTTACTTGCCTCAAGCGAAAACAAAATGTCATGGCTCCATCTGATTTTGCAAAGTAGCACAATGGGACATCATCATTCGATATGGCTTAGAGATCTCTCGGCTTTCACAGCATCCACTCTGAGGATTTTTTGTATCACTTCCAGTTTGCATTTTGTGCTGTACCAGATGTATCACAATGGAGTGCAGAAAAAGGGCTTTGCTAGGTGACAGTTTCTCTCCTAGAAACAAGGAGACCTTTCCTGGAGTCACCTTCCAGATGTGTATCATAGCACTGCAAGCTTTCGTAATAAAAAGGACTTCATGCTTTTCCTGGGAGCTGTATCTTCTTCCTCTGCTCATGGTGGTAAATGAAGTAATGTTCTTGGTCCACTTCCTCCCCTTTTTCATAACACCCCGTCAAAGGACCAGCAACTTTGACTCACATGAAAGACCATTTCTCAGAAAGGGCTCTGTTATTTAATTACTTACTGGCTCTCTGCAGACTTTTTTTGGGCAAAAACCGTAACATACCTTGTCACAGTCCTTGATGTTTAAGGCAGTTCTTTACATTGTCCTTTATCATATGAACAACTGATGAGAACTGTACCTTCATATAAGAAGGTATATTGCTCCGTTCTAGCTCTTGTTTCGTGCTACCATCAGTTGCTGTCCTTAGCCTTGAATCGACAGATGTGCTTCCATCCAGATCTGCTGTGGATAGGCAACAGGGTGGACATATTGATGGCTGAGCTCCTGCTTTGACTTTTCTGAGCAGCTTTGCTATGTGTGCACGTTCTAGATCCCATCCTAAAGCTGAGTGACCACTGCTTTAGTGTTTAGGCCATGGGTTTGACATGTAACATTGCTCCTCTTCAGAAAGAAAATGGATTACTGTTGCAATTTTTTGGTATAAATTTGATTTTAAGTTAAAAGATAATACTTACATGAAAAGGAAACCCAAAGTTATGCATTTCTAGATGCTATTAGTCTTTTTAACAGTGCACTTTCAGAACAGAGGTAAGAAGCAGCCCACTTGCAAACACAAGAGTTATTTAGCTACAACACAGCAGAAGGCCTGGGTAGTTTACCCATATAAATGACGATTTTTATATGTCACTATAAAGTAAAAATAATGCTAACCATGCAAGCAAGTTTAAGATTCTTTAAAACTGCAGAGTATTAATTTCTCCATGACATTTGTCTATGAATAGAGATGAGCCAAAGGGAAATTTTGCTGTGCATGGAAGTACACTGGCAGCATGAGCACTACTGTGTAGTAAAAGCATTTCCACCATGACATAAGTAGATTTAAAATTAATGTGTGCAGATATGCAGATTGCTTTAGCATTCAAAAATATGAACCCAGACAGATTAAATATAACCATACCACAATTTTCTGGATTCCTATATGACAGAATATAGATCAAGTTATTTCATACAGTATGTCATACAATACTATACAACACACAAGACATAACATTTTAAGCCTGATTCATGTGGAGAAATATTTATATCAGAAAACAACCATTGAAAAAAGCTATCTTTCCCTCAACAGAGAAGCAATAAATGGAGAGATTACTGGGTTACAGAGCACAGGAATGCCTTGTTTTGTCTCCACCCCAGAGCACATACACTCATCTCTCCTTTCTCTCTCTTCTTTTGCCAACCTTGTCTTCTTGTTCTGGGAACAACCAAGCCACTTCTGAACCCTCCTCCACCAGTTCTCCTTTAGCTTTTAACATGGCTTGCCCATGCCCGAGGCTCCTTCACTGAACATCTTACCTGTGCCTTTGCCTGCAAAGGGCTCTTGACAAGATCACTAACCTCCATAGTCATCAGACTTAGTACACCATACCGAACTACTTCCATCACCTACTGTCATTGTCAGTGCTTTAGTAGCATGACTCTACAAGCAAAATCTTTATTTTCAAAAGAAGCAAATGACTATTTACATGAAAAATAGATTCCATAAATCAGAGTAGTGAACAAACTGGTGGCAATTTGGGCATTTAATATCTGTAGAGAAGCTTACCCAGATTGTCTTTGTCACCCAGTAACCATTCCACAACATTGTTATCAATTACCTCACTGTATGTGTATTACTGTATCACTTCAACACTTTATTTAAAACTTCATGAACCCTGAAAAATCACTCTACCTTGCACACACATCAACAACTCAAAATAGATTAAAGACAATTTACATATACTTTAAAGAAAGGGCATTTGGTCAAACCTCAGTCCTACACTTGCCAGTGTACATAGGATATCCCAGTGAACACTGAGTTGCCTTGATTATAAAGTATGACTGCAATATGAAACACTTTTTGGATTACAATTTCAAATTTTCAGCATTCATAATACATGTGCAAGCACAGTGATTTTCAGGAGGATTTTGGAAATAACTGCAGTTCTTGGGTAGACATAATTCTTCTGTGTAATACCAGAGTTAGACAGCTTCTCTACCTATGGACCTTCAAGGTTAATTTGAATTTGTTAATGGTGTGAATTTAAAGTAATCACTTCAGTCATGTTGTAGATACTGTCATTGAAAACTAATGTAGAGTTATTTCATATTTAGCTTGATTCATTTCCAAAGTAAATTGGGCTATACTGCATTAAATTGAGAAAAAACACAGATATTTGAAAAGATTAATTAAAGCACTTTAAAATCTATTTGGGTTATTTACCCTTGAGGCAGAAGCATTGTTCAAACGAAAATGGTATGCTTAAAAAACCAAAAGCCCATGTTTCTTCTGAACACTGGACCAAAATGTATGTAAAGATAAAAACACATGATGAAGATCATGTAACTATCCTCTCTTCAGAATAATATTTGATGTTTTCTGTATGACTTGCTCTAAGTAGACAGGAGATAACTAGAAAATTGGTTAACATGGAGGAAAAAAAAAGATTTGTCCTTTCAGATACTAGAGAAAATGGGGCAAGGTGCAACCTAGATACAAGAATATATTTTGCATTATTAGGTTAATAAGCTGATTGTGCTACATTTTGATCCAAAGTTGATGGTACAATAAATATAAATTATGAAGTATTAATCAGAAATGGCATATTGTGCTTAATGTACTAGCAAATACTAAGCTACCAACAAACACATAATTAGTTGCTATAGTAATTCCAGCCTCCACAAACGTCTTACAAATTGTTAAGGGCTACGATGAATTTTGTCCTTTACAAAATGTGTGCTTCCCCATAACAATGTTTAGTGGATTTTCTGCACAATCCCCATGTGCATACTGCACAGATCACACAGTGCCTAATCAGATCCAAATATCTGATTTGAATTTTTATTGAATGCTGACCTTTCCAATATACATCTCATTTGTGATTGTATCTAATATATTGCGATCTCAAATATTCCACTCTGCTTGTGTTTAAACAGAAGGCAGGATGAAAGCAGTTCACTAGGAAAAATGGAAGCAGATCAAAAAGAATAGAAGAATTTTTAAGTAAAGTACAATAGCTAATTATTGCAAGCCTAAAAATTCTCCCATGTGTGTAAGGGCCAGTACAGGTCCCGTACATCAATTAAGGCCACCCAAAGCACATTTTAAAGGCTTAGACAGGATTTATGTGGTGCATAAGCCTGGGGCTGTCTGTCTGCACGTGAATTTCATCCTCTATGAATATACCTGTCAAGATAGCTGAAACTTGAACATTAAGGAGGTTGTTAGCAAATCAAAATCAAAATTCTCAGACATTGTCACCTCAGTTGTATTTGTCCCTCTTCCCTTTCTCATAGCAAAACAAAGTGATTACAAGCACAAAGTAAGCGAATGCAACTGTGGCCACAGTACTAAATTTTCTCATTTAAGCTGCCCTAAAGAGGAAGATGGATGGTACTCTCTGAAGGAAAAGATTGTTTCTCTCTCTTGCTCTCTTTAAGGGAAGAGGTTTTAGTAGTACTCAATAAAATTCCTTTCTATGTCAGGAAATGCAGGGCAGCACAAATACTGTACAAAGCTCCCAAAATACACAAACCTTTGATTACCTGTTTTCTTCACATAAGACTTTAAATGCATGATTAAAATGCATTATATAAGGAGTTGGTATTTGATCCCTGATGAGCAATTATTTAGGATTCATGCATTCTTAATATTTACATGTTTCTCCATTCCTTTACATTTCTGCATTAGTCATAATTTCTAAGGAAGGTAGAATCCTCAAATCTGGAACCTCTACTTGGCCCCAGAATTCAACAGAAAACCTTTTTTATTTGAGACATAAAAAATTTTGACAAGTATTCATTTATTTGGTTCCACGCTAAACTATGAAATAAATGAAAATCTACCGGAATACTTTTCCATGTAATTCCTTGAGAAAAGCCACAGATACTTCAGGTTGGGAATTTACACTGAACGTACTACAGAATTCAGGTTTTATATTCCACTGGACTTCCTCCTGTCAGATCCTATCTGATCTCTTAATGATACCAGATTTGAGAAAATTTGTTTTTTTCCAATTTAATTTCGGGGCATTTTTTTCTGTATCTCCTTATGTTTCCTCTCATGCCAAATTGCCAAAATATCACCATTGCCTCATTTAAATCCCTCTTAGGAAAATACATGTACTGCAGTGCCTGAAGAAAGCAGAATTTGAACTTTTTCCTACTCTAAGAATCCTCTAGCCACCCCTGCCACTGGATTTTTTTTTGGAAACATTGTATTCTGCCCATCTATCTTTCAGTCTGTGCTCTGAGGTCATTGCATGTCTTTGTACTGTACATTGCACTGCGTCTTCTAAGCATTTGAGCACTAATTCCTTCTCTATTCAGGAAAGCGTTTAAAGCAAGTGCTTAAGCATCCATTTAGCTGACTTCTGTGGGCCTTATGCACATGTCTAAATCCTTTCCAGAGCTACCTACAGTTGGTTCTAAATAGTTAACAATAATCAATTCTGTACGATACTTGAATGTGACTTTAGAAAACTCTTCAACAGCTATAAGAGTAGGATTTATCCCAACAGTATATTCACGCTGTCAGCTCATGGGTATCTAACTTTAAATGCTTGGACGGGAAGCTTAATCTACCCAGGTTCCCAGCACAGGCAGTGCAGAGTCAAGTGCTCCTTGAGAAGGAAATTCAGAATGCCTAACTCATTCTGCTCAATATTCCCCAGCATTAATAATTCAGGATCACCTTATGAGCTCAGTTTTCTGTCATGTTGACTCAGACTCCTAACTGTGGGGCAATTTGTGCCACATTTTGATTCTCCAAATTGAAATGAGAACACAGACATTGATTTTGCTCGTAATTTACTAATCTTTGACACATATGGGAAACTTTAGAACAGCGCTTTTCTATAGGAACTACACATTTCCAAAAAGAGAAGCTGCCTAACTGCAAACCTCCTTCTACAAGTATGCTGGATGTGCAAACTTCATCAATAATTACATTTAATAAATGCTGTAGGAGTCAGTGTCTATAGACTGAAAGCATAATTATCAAAGGGCCACAGTTTCTAATTTCTTTGCAACACAGACACAATCTACACCATGAAAAATCTAATTGCACTTTAATTACCAGTCAGCTGAATAGCAAGAGATACGTATGCCTTCATTTTTTAACAGCTTCTGCCACTTCCAGCAAATTGTGGAAAGAAATAATGGATGCCTTGAGTATTCTTTCTGTCTGCTTCTACCAGAATTTAAAAAAAAAAAAAAAAATTCAACATGAAGATGCAAATTCTTTTGGATCAGTCATAATCCAGGAAGAATACCAGCAATATGTGTATGGATACACAAACGCAGCGGCAGCGTTCACATCAGTGGCAAGGTAATGCAAAAATTTGTCCCTCTGGTTGAGTTCTGCTACATTAAACTGATAAAAAGGTCTTGGCTGGCTGACTCAAGGTTGCTTCTTTGTTTTATAAGGTCGGAGCTTTAAGATTTGAAAAATATTTTGTATATTGCAATATTTACCTCATTTTCTTCCACAGAGATGTTCTAATCATTCAGGAATAGCACAGAATATTGCATATATAGAGAAACCCTTATGAATAAAAACATACCAGTGTTTTGAAGTATTTTATTAAACGGGTGTATAGCCAATGAAAAACGTTAGGCTGGATGCACCACAGTCTCAGCCTGGCTTTTGTGTCACACCCTACATACAGTGGCATTTGAACAGCACACAAAACGACAATATGTTGACAAAGTCTCTGTAGTGCTTAAATCTTCTCATAACTGAAAACAAACCTACATTAAGAAAGGGTTTCTGTTTCGAGTTACGGGGAAACAGGCAAACCAATATGTCTTCATTGTGGCCTCAATGTCTTTTTTTCACACTGACCTCAAGCACAGGAAAGCTTCCTAAGTCTAAAAGTATTGCTGAATTATCTAATTCAATACATGCTGTTGTATTCCATACATACCACTGGGGAATTAGCACGAACAGGAAGCGTGTGATAGGGAGAAATTATTTGTTTATTCAAGCTCCTAGAAAGATGATGGAAGGAAAATGCATGGGTGAAGCTTTGTGCTCCTTACCATAATAGATTTGTTTGACCACAGGACATGTGCATTAGCTACAAATGACATTAGTTACAAACGTAAATATCCCTCTGGGGATGAGGAAATTTTATCTTTGGTAAATCTGTATCAAGCACAGTAATGGGGACTGTTTACCATTATTATTATTAGTAGTAGTACTACTACTACCACTACTATTATTATTATTATGTTTTCTATTTTAAGGGAGGACTTAAATAGTGAAACAGTCACACTGTGCATGATAGGAATTATATGGAGAACCAGTGCTGCTCACTGTGATAAATCCTTACTGCTGTTTTGCTGAAAAGATACATCACACAAGAAAACATTTGGCCTCTAAAGGCACAGTACTGTCAAAACCAAAATATCAGAATGCTGCCACTTTTTTATCACATCAGGAATCAATATTATACTGAAAGTGTTAATGAGGCAGAACTAGGTATTTTCGTTAGCAAATTACAGAGGAGAGTAAAGATCTTGAAAGGAAATCCGCATTTCCTCCGTATTAGTTATGCCATATTATCCTATGTAGCATTTTAAATGACCTGTTGTGATGAAGAGTGATAACAAAAACCAGGAAAAAAGCACATGCTTAACTATGGATAAAGCACCTATTAAAGCATAGTTATCCAACTTGGGAATTCAGTAGATATGGAACATTCACAGGAAGCAAGGAATTTTGCTCTGCATCTTGCATGTTTATACATATTTAAAACCCTCAACTCTGCAATTATGATAATGAAGACAGAATACAAAATAAAAGAAATCTGCTATGACATCTTTTTTTTTTCTGACAGGTGTGAAATGTGGGCTTCTTAATATTAGAATGTTATTTTTTAAAATAAGAACCTGGAAAGCCTTGATGTTTCAGTGTAATTTTAAAGTCTGACTAGAGGTTACAGGGAGGTTAACATTAGTCATCGCTTTTTTACTGTTGTGCTCCTTTATTCCCACAGGTTTTCCATAAACAGCATGAATTTGCATAGGCAATAACACAGCACTGAAGGAAGAGATTAGAACACGGGTAGCTGAAGAACTGCTGTATGAAAATTCTGAAACATTAGCTGGTGTAGCACAAGTGTTTGTTAGAGGATTTGCATTGGAGAATAATATTCTTCTCAAGCGCTTGCTCTATTTCCCCTGTCTGGGATGACTAATCACAAAAGCACTGGTATTAAATCAGTCAGCAGAGCTGAAACCCGGCAAAATGTGTCAAAAGTAGATGAATTTAACCTTGCAGTATTCAAGGAATGGAAACTATACCCTGGGGCACATTAGAGAAGTACATGGATAGTAATTATCTAAAAGGAGATAACCAACATAGATGTAGAAAGGCAAGAGCCTCCCTAACTAATCTACTTGACCTTTATCATGAGGCTAAAGACAGGGTTGATAATGGGCTCTGCAAATAAAAGAGTGTGTTTGTATTTTCAGGAGGTCATGTGGGCATACACAACAAATAGATGAAAGGGGTGAGAAGAAAATGGCTTTATAAAAAACTCTGAAAACTCATAAGAAAGCACGTACTGCAGGGGAACACATTTAACCCTCCATCGTCCACTGAATGACATGCACACACAATTTCTGTGACCCAACAGCAACACAGTGGGAGCATTTGTTGCATCATCCACACGGTAAGTTTGCACAGTAATGCAAACCATAACCAAGGAGTGTAGTTACATGGGAGCCGATGGTCCATTTAAATATAAGTAAAGGGGAAAATTATATATAATATACAGGGATCTCAGTATAGGTCAAAATTTGATTCAACAGACTAAGCAGCCATAGTACCTGAAATCCCTTTCTACACTCAGCTTTTCTTATTACATTTCTTTTTTTCATTTTTCAAGACAGTAGATGAAGCTGGGGAAGGCAATGCTGGAGAAGGGTAACAAAGGTAAAGCTACTCCCCAAAAATGTGTCTTGAAACTGCTCTTCTAGCTTATGACAGTCTGGAGATACTTTGGGTGGGAAAAGCTTGGGCCATAGTGAAGGTCTACCTTCTGACAACCAGATCCAAAGCTCACAGAAATTAATGAGGTTTGGGATGATGTCCTCACAGTTTCGGTTCCCTCTAACCAGGTGCCAAGGTGCTCATCTGTCCATTTAGAATGGAACAGCCAAGCTCTAGCAAGCTAATTATTTTCCTCATTCCTGCAGTGCCTGAGAAGGGGAGGTGGCTCCCCTTGCACTTCCTGGAAGACAGAAAAGACCCTCTGTTACCTTTGCTGGAGAAATGACAGTTTATGAAAGGAGGACTTTGTGTGAGAGGAACAGCCTCTTCCTTGGAGAAAAGAGGAGTCGAGTTATAGGGTCTTCATCCTTTTTTCACAGGAGCTGCTGAAAGGAGGACTGGTTTTCTGCCTCCTGTAGTGAAAGGAGAGGCCACCAGTGACGACACACATTTGTACTCTCAAGTTGCTGAGGTAATGAGGGATCAAGGAAAAGAAATTACAGAAATACACACACACACATCCTCCAACTCATTCTCCACCAAGGAAAAGAGTGGTGAGCCACAGAAATTAAGATAAACAGGTCAGAGTCAAAGAAGCAGTAAGGAGTGTAAGAAGAATTTGGGAGAGGAATGAACCTGATCCACAACACCTCGCTGAGGTTAGCTACTGAGACAAAGAGAAAAAGAAGAACCTGAACCGAGGAATCCTAGAAGATCCATACTGCTTGTAACACCAAACATTCACAGATCTTTAAACTCCAGAACGAAAATGCATCATGCTCCTTCCTGGAACATTTTCTGCATCCCCCTGCCTTCTTTACTGAGAAGATAGTGGCTGTCATCAGCTCTCCTCCACCAGGTCATGAGTACTCTTGCATGTTGCCAGTTCTCTCTTCTTAGGCAGACAGGCAAACAAAATACATCCGAGTCAGTGATCTTGCATAGTAGTGGGTGCCACTGGTGAATCAACACAACACTCTCAGGACTAATGCCAGGTTTTGCAGCCTCAGGAGGAGGCTCGTTTACTGCTCTGACCTCACCCACAAGTTAACTAAAAAATTTTGAACAGCTGGATTTTGACTTGCCGGATCCAGCACAAACACATCACATTACTATCTTCTTGTCTTTGTTTCAGAACTAATTGCTTAGATGGAGTTATTTTAGGTAGGTGCGGGAAGTCACGAACCACTCAGAAAGTGTGAAGTACCAGGTCTGGGAACACAGAAGAGGTAAACTTGATCAGTAGACTAGACCACACAGTAAGCTAGACCACATGGGTAAAAAAAGAAATCTTCTACAGATAGCATTCATTTGTTATCACGAAAAAACCCACCTGCACTTAAAGTATTTGACCATCTAAACAGCATCTGGAAATGTACACCTTGCTTCTTTTTTTTTCTCTTCATTTCAGAAGTATGCTAGAAGCAGCACAAACTATTCTGTTCTTTGCTATGCAGTGGAGCATATTTGCCTGCATTTTAACTGAATTTATCAGGTCCCTGATCTTGTTTCATAGTCCATGACAACTTGAATTCTACATAAATAAATATTCATAGCATGCATATTCCAGTCATACGTGTGAATTTGTGAAGTTAAAGCTTGGTTCCCATAATTAAAGCTATTACTAAGGATTCCAAGAAGACTTTGTGCTTGTGCAGAAACTAGCAGAAGAATTATCTCATTTTTTTAACATCATCACTTGGCTGAAAGTGCCTTAACACTCAGCTAGTATGGAAGCAAGCATTTCTACCTGAGGGACAGAAACTGAGCTTTGGTTTTCAACGGTTCACAATACAGTACAAAGTAAAATATTCTAAAATATTCTAAAATACATTCATTTAAAGAACTCCACTAAAAATAAATCTGAGAAAATGTGCAAATGTGCTCATGGCTGTTCTGAGGGCATAGAAGAAATGAATATTGGGAAACAAATTAGTTGTTATTCATTGCTTTCTCAGCTCTAGTCCTAATTTGCTCTCTTCAGGCCCAATTCTAATGTCAGTGATAGAGGCCCATAACCTCTGGCAGAGTTGAATCATGCTGTGTGGGATTGGCACACTTTCAACTGCTGAAAAATCATTACTGGGAACTAAAAAATGCAAGACAGTGATACATCCTAATGTAGCAATTCCCAGGATGTGGTCCCGCAAGGATTGCTTTGGGTTATGCAAGGGTCTCCCCTTGAATCAAATAACTCAATTTTAAATGTTGGGAAAGCATCCAAAGGTGAATATTGTCTGCAGCAGGGGCACCATACGGGCAGTGGAAGTGCAGACAGTATTTGTGGGTAAACACAGAGGGAGGAAGGAAAATCCCGCACTGCTGCTTGTCATTTATAGCTTGTCTTCTTAGAGAAAAAGGTTGGCATTTGGAAAAGAAAATACATGCCTGTAGCTGAGTGGGCGGGGGTGGGAAGGTGTCCTGAGATGGGTAGGAATGTGGGGAAACAGGAAGATAGTGTTTGGTGTTATGTGAGATAGGGAAATGAGAGTCCAGTGCCAGGTGGAAAAGAGAGTAACTCCTGGAGACATGGCAGGTGCCAACTCTGTCTTTGCAAAAAGAAGTTGATGCTCCACTGCAACCAGTAAACCAATTAGCTAAAACTCTCCAATCAGTGCTAGGGTACCTAACAAATGGAGATGTTCAATTGTCATTGCTTAGCTACGCTAACAGGAGAAACTTCCCCCTCCTGAAGCCTGAACTTTCCATTTCTCCCCACTATACTTTCTCTCCAGCTGCCCTTCACACCTCGAAGAAGCTTCCTATAAGCATCCATAAAACTACTTCGTTAGCTTTCAGCAAATCCCTCATTAAAACTCCTCCTTGTCTGTTCCTGGATAATGTCCAGATTATGTGGAAACTGGTAACATGTCGCTCATGCCCAGCAGTAGTCAGACTGTCTAAAGCTGGGAAGGACTGATGTCCTGGTCATACTCTATCTTATTGTTAGCCTGTCCTTCCCTGATCTGCTGGCTTTATCTTCTTCTGTGACAGCTCAGGAAAATAATCCCTTTTTTAGCCTGATAACAAGATTTATGGAGCCATCATCTGTCTGCCAGTTATTTTCTAGTAACTTCTGAATCCATTGGCCAATTTTAGCTAAATTTGGCAGTGAAGTAGAAATCTCAAAGATGTTTCAGTACTCTAAAAAAACAAGATAACAGAAGGTAAAGATACCAATACTACGCTCCCCAATGTAAAGAACACAGTGTGAGCTTGCCTCGAGATAGATATGATGGAATGCATGCAGGAAAAATGTTACAAATTCTCCACTTATGGGAAACTCTGGTTTGTGCACTAGAAAACCCATTATGCTGTCTCTCTAGTGAGTTCTCTGATGTTTAGTAAGCAGTGCATGAACACTGCAGCACAGCTATCATTCAGTCAATCAGCATAAAAAGTCAGTCAGTCAGAGGCAAAAATCCAATGGAAAAATAGTTCCCTTAGTTCTGGAGGCCAGTGAACAACTCGCTTGCTGAGCGTTGGCATGGTGGTAATTTTTCCTTTAGATCTGACATGCCACTGCCCAGAGCTTCTTACATCCAGAAGTTGTCCTGATGTTGCTCACAGCTATCATGAAGGACTTGTGCGCTAACAAGCAGTGAAAGGCTACAAGCAACATACTGAGCTAGGCTCTGAAATGCTGTGATTTGAGGAGTCCACAGACTGCAGGTTTCCAGTATGCTCATTGCAGATGTCTGAAGCCAAATTTTCTGTATGCTTTTACATTTATGGATAGCACTTCAGGGAAATCTGTGGCTTACAAAAGGCAAACATTTAAAATGTAAAGAAGAAAAACAGATCTCCTGAGTGACTGTTGTTAGCAAGCTGTCTTCAGGAAGAGAATAGCCAGACAACACTCTATAAAGCATGTCTATTTAATAATATTTTTTTCTGAAATAATGTAGCCTTCTTATTAGACACAGAGGGCTGGATATATCTTACATAAGTATCAGTTGAATGGTCACTGGTATGATTTGTATCAGCAGAAAGTTAAAGGTCAGCGACATCTCGGTCAAAGGGCACACACAGGTTGGTGTCAGGGATGAAACAAGGCAACCCGCAGTGGCACAGAAGACATGTACAAAATTGGGGATATTTTCACACTAGAGAAGGAACAATAGTGGCAGCTATTAAAAGCAAGGCAGTACGTAAATCGGGGCTTGCTCCTTCAGACTGTGATGAACCATTCCCAGCACTTTCACCACCAAATGTATCGCCAGCGTCAGCCTGAGGCTGGACTTATTCTCACTAACTATTCAGACTTACACTTACACTACACACTGACTTCATTTTTCTATCACTTGAAGTTAGATAGTATCATTACCTCTGGTCCCTCCAATCCACCAGCCTCTCTTTGCCTTCTTTTTTAAAATATTTTGAAATCAAAAGTCACTGTACTGAAGTCAATGAAAACCAAAAGCTGTGAAAGTGTAAAGAAGAGGGCAACAGTCATGCAAGTATCAATCTTAACAAAATTGGATACACAGTCTTATGATGTTTCTGGCCCCACATAATCTCCATGTAAAAAAAAAATCTGACAAATGTTAAGTACATAAATATCAGCTTATTAAGGACTGTGATTCAAAAAAAGACCATAATTTATGACAAACTCCTACACCGCACAGTGTGCTTTTAAAGATGAGGGAAGTAATGTAGTCAGACAGTTTCAAAATTATTATTTGTAAGTTCCCTTTTCATTTCCCTGAACTCTCACTCAGTAGTTTTCTTCACTGATGTTAAGTTGAAGAGTGAAAATTAAAAAAAGAAAAAGACTTGATAATGGTTTTTCTTTGCATTATCTAAACCCCTTTTGCTTAGCAGAAGAGTGTGCATTATACAGTGAAGAGCATTCTATTGATGCCTCACAAAATCTTCTTAGCTCTCTAAATCACTGCTTTGTCTGGGTTACATGATAAAATAATTTGTAATCTCCATCAGACTGTGAAAAGCAGATATCTTCAGCTACTGAGAATAAAGTAAAACTGCAAAACGTGGTTACACTAAAATTAAAGGGCAGATGATGCTTCATTGAACTCAGGGAGAATCAGAAACATCTGTCCATGTATTGTAACAAAAACTCCTACAGCGAACAAAAGTCATAAATGCAACTCTCTTACTTCCAGAGAAGTTTGTTAATTTAAAAATTATGTACTTGAAAGAGAATCAGGTCTTGCATTTTTGAAAGTGTCCTTACCCATAAAGAACTGAGGAAGAGAAACACGCTACAGCATCCACACACACAAGATTCATGCACTGGATGAGGAGTGTGAGCGTGTAACTGTCTGCACTTCCAGGCATGTGAGAGAGGAAGACTTGTCACTGCATTGCTCCTGGATAATGAATCCTCTAGCAATAAATTATTCCAGCTGACTTTTCCCAGTGACCCTCACTGTCAGCTGTGACAGACATGGAGATGGAGACCAACAACAGCCACTACACCGGCCATGGGGTAGTACGAGGGAGAGGTCAGAAATGCAAGTTTGCTACCCAGCGTGTGAGACTTGACAGCTCTGGAGATACTGGGGACACTTCCATATGACTCATCCACAAGCCATCTACAGCTGACTGATCTACAACCAGCTCAACAGATGAAACTCCAGCCCTAAGGAAGCCAAGAGAATAATGCCAATAACTACAACAGTGCCAAGTATTCCACCTGATGGCTTTGAGTATTTTCCAAGACATTAACCAAAGATTGTGTTTACTTTGATATATAAAAGACTGCAGACTTGACAAAATCTCTCAACTCCATTCAGGCAATGGATTAAGAACTGCTGTGTATGCAATGACTTTTTTTTTTTCTTCCATGTAGTGTTCAAGTAACATTGAAATTGTAGACAGGATTCAAGATTTTCCCTGTTTTTAAAATTTTTGCATAGTTTTTACTGTGGTCATTTTTTGCTCCATACATTATAAATAAAACAAAATAAACCAAACTAAGTCAACAAATCTGTAGCACAAAAAGCAGACAGGAAAGCAAACGTTTCCACTGATACTGTGCAAATTCTGTTAATCTAAAGCATTCATCGAGATGTAAAATTACAGAGTACTATGCCTGTAAAACGCACATGTTGAGCTCAGATGACATCATTGCTAAGAGAAATACGGCCCTCAATAAACAAATATATTGCCTGCTATTTCTGGCTGTCTTTCACCTCTTTATACCTTCTTTCTTTCCCCAAGGACAGTGAGAAATGGCTTAACTCCTGTCCATAGCTGTGCCACTGAAGTGAACAGCAGAATGAGAGAGTTCAACTAGTTGTGGGAGCACCAAAATTTACCAAAATCCTTGTGGCTCATGGTTGTTTTACTCCCCACAGTAAGTTAGGCGTGAAGCTTTTTCCCCACAACTGGGACATTAAAAACTGCATTTTGCTATGTGGATCTTTTGGTGTCTAGTAATACATTTCAATATGAGCTTAAACTTCTCTTTACAGGCACTCTTTATCTGGCCTCTTATTACGTACAAACTTGTAGGAACTTCATATGTTTGACGTCTCTGTATGCAAGTTGCCAGGCAGCACTAACAAGCATGAGCACAGACAACACAGTCATACGAGCCTCACTGACGCCAAAACGTCTTTAATTTCTAAGCAGTCGCTGCAAGACCAATGTATGGCATTCTTTCAGCACGTCCCTGACCCTTACTGTTCTGCTCTCCTGTGCTCTGGGCAGAACGAATATGCATGATATGCTGTTGCTGGGAAAGGGGAGGGGTTTGATCTGGGTCTTTTTGCAGCTATATGGGTTTTGCCATAGTTGTTTGCATAGTCAAGATTCACTTAGGTTTGAAGAGGTATGACCTTTACTGAGCCTTTCAAAAGCATGCTAAGGATGTGTCCTCCTACCAACAGTACATGCAAACTAGCTCAATAGAATATTATATACTATAGTCTGAAGAACATATACAATGCAGTTTTAAAGTTAACTAGAGACTGCAGCACACATAATTGACAAGAGTAGAATTATATTTCCAGAGACACATTTTTAATATTATTTCTCACTCTGCTCTCCCCAGGCAAATTTCTCGAAATCAGCTGAAACAAGATCTCTGCTACAGGTATAGAAATTCTGCACTACACAGAAAGCAAGACGTTAGAAATTCACATCCTCTATTTTAGATTGGAAGACATATTGATTTGATTGCTTTCAAAAAATGAAAAAACCCCAAGCGTCTGAAAATCTGGCCTCTCAAGTCAGTTGTTAGGCTGATTTAGTTCAGTATAAAACAACAGGATAAACGTCAGTGTAGGCTGTCTGCCTACATTGGTTCAACTTGGTGCAAATTCTGGAATGCAAAAACTAAATTGTCACACCCACAATGGCACACAACTCAAAATCCATGCAGTAGTGACTGTGGTGAAGCTTCGCACAAATATAGGGGTCTTCCAGATCTTGATACGGGGATTAGTATTTCTTCAGATTAGCAAGTGGTGGGGCTCAGAAAGTCACCATTAAGGATACAAATGTAGTGTCTCCCTTACGTACATACCCTAGTGGAATTCAGTTGGCAACTGTATGCATTGTCTGCAGAGTTTTACAGTATGCTTCTACAGTCCTGCAGGATGCTTAACATTTTTCTACTAAATGATATAGATTTGTATGCCATTTCCAGATAACCCTAACTCATTTTTATAGATGTTATTGATTTATACTAGAATTTTAAGAGATGCCTGTTATGGACTTAATTTTCCATTGAATTGTAATGAGACTCCAGCATCTTATTCTTTATGTTGTAAACCCCCTAATTCTTTCTTCAGATTCTTAGGATATATCCACAATGACACTTTACTTTTTACCCATCTCATTATTTTAGGAGAGAAGCATGACTTTTAAGTAAAAGTCCCTTCCCGATGAATTTCTGTGCACCTATTAATGTTGAATTCCCCACCTGCAGCTACTGGCACCTTACTGAAAATTCAAACATATGTGGCCTGTGTTACTTAGGTTGAAACAAGGAAGCATCCAACCAATCTGATAGAAGTTGCACACTTTCATGAATCAGTCTATTTTACAGGTTCCATCTGCTCTTAAGTGCTTCTCAGAGAACAAACACTGTGTCACTACACTGCATATTTCCATTGCACTATCCCAAACACACTTAAGCTGCTGACAGATTAATGCTCAGTTCACTTGTGGCATACATTCTTGGATTCTTACACATGGTCTTATAAGGAAATGGAACTCACTAAGCACTTAATCACAAGTTGGGGTAGTGTTATTGTATTGAATACTACACGCTAACTTTGCTTCAGGAACAGGCTAAGGTATCTCTGTATAAGACATTGCTGTCACTAGCACTGCCAAAGACTCTGGAAATCAAATCACTTTTGTCAACCTCAGTTAAGCAAAAGCAAACAGAAATTTGCCAAAGGGTAGCCCTGGGGGCTAGGGATGAGCCACCTGAAGAGTGTGTAGAAATGGCCACAGGATTGCGCTGTTTACTGGAATGCAACTTGTACGGCTGAAGTATGCGTGTATTTGCTTGAAGCCATTACAAACAGATCTTGATTACATGACTGCAAAGACAGGGAATAAGAGGCAGATATAAAAAACAATAGCAACAAATCTGAAGCAAAATGCAACCCAACTTCCTAAAGACATCAGCGATCCAATTAATTGTGGATTTACCTAGCTAGGAAGCAGTAATAGCAAGACAAATTGGTATGAGGATAAGCAAAATGTGAATATACACCATGAATACCTGCATTTGTGCCTGGGAGAAACACAGAGTTTCATGGAGAACACTTTACATTCTTACCTGATGTAAAAGAAGTTCGATTAGTTCAGAGCAGCCAAGAGCTTCACCTTGTCTTATAATTAAATATAGAGCACAAAAAGGAAGCAACAGCGTTTTAGGGTGAATATCAGAGAAATTGTTAGTAAATTTTCTTCCACATTCAACCTGGCAAATATTTGTCCATTTCTGACCTTTGAAATAGATCTTGTCGAAGAAAACTGAGTGCTTGACTCACTAAGTAGACTGACCCCCTGTGTTATATACACCACACCATGTCCAGCTGCAATATCTGGAGCTGGTTGTTCGTCGATGGACACAGTTTAACACATCAGAGGTGTATAACCACCGTGCTTGTTCTCAAGGTATCAGAAGACAGGAGTACTCTCCTGGGACAATGCTGCTGTCAGAGCAAGGCAAGTGAATATGCCTTTGTTTCACAGCTTAATACTGATGCTCTGTTACATGAAAAAGACCTTTTTTTCCCCCCTCCCTCTCTTTCCTTCTCTCCACTGGCACAAGCAACCTTGCACAATTTGATAGCATCTCTTGATAAATATCCAGCATTGGTAGAGATCACCTGCACTGCAAACATGCCAGCAAGACAATACACAGATGAACTGAACCCAGACGGGTAGCAACAGATAAAGCTTCAGTATGCATTTAGGATGTTATCTCGCTGCAAGCATGTAAACCTGCTTTTCATCTCAAAATTCTGAGATATTGAATTGGTATAGGTAATATTACCCAACTTGGCTACACATTTTGAAATCCCTTGAAAAATAAAAGGCCTTACGCTGGTGCAGTACTGAGACAAATATCTAAGATAACTTATCTCTAGCTATTGTCATGAGAGCAAGCAACTAACTAGCAGGACATTCCCCTGGTCATAAGTTACTTTGTGTAATTTTTTGTAAGATTTGAGATTTTACATCAGAACACCACAAAGAGTACAAATGCAGCAATTTCCCATTCTTCCCAAGCAGGGTCTCCAGTCATATTTACATACACATTTTTAAAACATGTATTTTGTGCCATTGTCTAAAGCAAAGTTCTCCACAAAATGCTGTGGTAAATCTTGAAAATTCCCTCTATGAAAAGAAAATTAATCTTCTAAATGTTTTTCCTTTTTATGTCTGTATATACTGAGGCTTTTGTTTTGTAGCAATGTAGGATCTAATTGCATTTTTCAAAGTCTGCCAAGCACACTATTGCATGAAAAGATTTTCTTTTCTCTTTCTCTTTTCTATTTCATCAGCAGTGAATCGATTAGAAAGACCTGGTTTAGGATGCTTCTGCTTGTTGGCTGTCACTTTTGCCGTCTTTCAGAAGACTTCTGAAATGCTGGCCAGCCTTAAAAGTATATTAAATCCTTGCTGTGCATGATTCAACATACCTGAATTAATATGGAAATGTATTCATGAGGTGGCTGTAATGAGCACACTTTGATTCCAGAACTTTATCTTCACTTCTGGCAGCCCATCAACCATAGCTTCCAAGAGCGCACTGCACAGCTAGAGAAAGCTGATTTTTCTCTTGGGAAAGTGTTTGCAACTGTGGCAGTATCTGTTATCTTTGCCCTTTCTTTTTTACCTTTTGTGATAATAGCGAGAAGTTAAAAGGAAGGTTTTTGCTCCCGAATTTTGATATTCCTGGGCTTCTTGTAATTGTTCTTTAGTTGCCTATAGTCTTCCCTCTCTCCTTTTACTGGTCAAGGGTGCATTGTATTCCTCAGTTTTCATCCAAGATGACTTAATTTTATTTGTAAAATGCATATTTCTTTATTACTCATTAGTTGACATGCATCATTTTCTGAAGGTGATTTTTTTCTCTCCGATACATTTATCTTGCTCTCATTTTTGTCAGCTTTCATGGCCCTTTGGGCAGCCTACTTTCTGCTTCTCAGAGTCGTTTTCCTTAACAGTGCTACAGCCTGTCTTTTCTTACCCTTCCAACATTTGCAATCAGTTACTCTCTTTGTTCAGCTTTCTACCCACAGCCATTTGCTTTTTGTTTCTTCCTTCATACTTTCATCTTCAAAGTCACATTACTAAAGGTGATTCAGGCTTCTGTGTCTTGCTTGATGATGAAATGACAAACTGAACCTGAGAAAAGGGGTTCCAGTGTGCACAAGGGAAAAAGAGAAGGGCATCTGAGAGAGGTAAGGGGGTGAGAGAGAAGCACTGAATCAGCTGCTTAACGACAGGACTGGATTATCTAGGGCTTGGCAGACATCTCAGATACCAGCAGACGGTGTTTGGGATTCTGGCCTAAAGTAGAGAGATTTTCTAGGAGAAAACCAGAGTGGAAAGGAAGGAAGAAGCAGCCTCAGTGGCAGCCAAGGGAGTACATGCAGGAGGGTTTTGCAGGTGAGCATAAGGTCACATTGCACCATCAACCCTTTCACTCTAAATTGCATAATCCAACATTTAGGTGCTGTACAGAGAAGTAAGAGAATATCAGCCATTGACTAAACTTCTGAAGGACAGTAACTGTTGTGTTTATGAGGTAGTGCAACCAGTGTTGGTGTAGCAGCCAATATTCTCGGCATTTCCTTGAACAGTCCCCCATGGCACATTCTACTGCTAATTATATGAGGCAGAGTGCTATCCAAACATGACTGTGTCATTTCTTATACCAGGATTAGATCATTTAGAACTAGTTCTGGTACCTCCAAATGTTCCCTGTATAGAAGGACTGGATTTTCTGATTTTATGGGGTTAAGGAAAACTGGATAACAGACCTTGACCAGGTCAAGAGAAATATGCCTCACAGAGATTTCATAGAATCATAGAATCATTAAGGTTGGAAAAGGGCTCTAAGATCATCAGATCCAACCGTCAACCCAACACCACCATGCCTGCTAAACCATGTCCTGAAGTGCCATGTCTACACGTTTTTTGAACACCTCCAGGGATGGGGACTCCACCATTTCCCAGGGCAGCCTGTTCCAATGCCTGACCACTCTTTCAGTAAAGAAATTTTTTCCTAATCTCCAATCTAAACCTCCCCTGATGCATTTGATACAGTGGACAGGAGCATGCATGAACCTGTTAACCAAGGCAGCATTATACACAAGCTTAGTAAACATAGGACCTGAAAATAGTGATATTTCTCATTTTCAGGAACGTCTGAGAAATGCATTCCTAATAAGACCTACCATTACATTTTAGCCCTTTTAGTTAATAACTGGTAAATTCAAGAGCTAGTGAGCTTGTAGTCTACCATCACACCAGTAACTGTGTGGTCTGTAAGATCTGCTCACTGCAGTAATTTACCTTTTCCTCTAACCTGTATGTTCAGTTCTTTCTCTTCCTTTCCTGTCAATATCAATCTGGGAAATTTCAGCTTTACTCAGCATCACCTATTTTGCTGCAGAAGCTCTCTGATCTTCATTCTCCGGTTTCCCTGCTGGATGGATCATCTCACTAGGAATTTGGATATTCATTGGCACGGTTCTTGTTTGACAATACTTCCTTTAATTTTCTGGTTCTGCGCACCTCTCTTCAGAGCACCACCTTTCCATCACTCACTCACCCAGGCCATTTTCATTGACTCACCCTTTAAAGAGACTCCATGTTCTTCAAGTTCTTTTGCTCTCCTTATCTGCTGCTCTTTTCCTCTTTCCTCCCTCCCAACTGTGTTTTTTCTTTTCAGTAACTTTTCCACTTTATCAATAGAAAAAATTATTGCTTCTTCGTCTTTCCCAGCCTTTATCTCTAAGGTTGCTTAGACTCTTTTCTTGCTTAAATACCACAATTTTCCTTTTTCATGACTGTTCACATATCTACCACTAGGAACTCATAGATTTCCTCCTTAGAAGTCCTGCCAAGTTTCCACTCCCTGCCTCCTCAGCTCAAATTGACAAGTTCTTCAAATAAAGGAATAGATATATTCGGACTAAAATCAGACTTTTCCTAATTGTCCCTCCAGGGGATGCATTATTCCTTACAACTTCTCTGCTACTATTTTCTGCGTGTCCTCTCTTTCTTTGTCTCTTTCATCAGAGATAGTATCGTAAATTTATCTTTCTTTTTTAATGATTCTCCTCCCCTTTATTTCCCTTTTCACCATGACTTCTGCCTCTAAAATAGCTTTTTCAAAGCAATGCTTAGCTACTGTTGAAGGATTCCAAAACTTCACATATGCTTCATATGTATCTATTTATAACTGTTAATTTTTCCCTTGTTACCACTTCCCAAAATCATTTTAGCTTAGGTTCTAACCAAACCTTTGTTTAGAATCTGTACATCATGAACTCCCCTTTTTTCTTCTCAGCAAAATTCACATAGACACTGTGAATTCCCAGAATCATTCTCAAAATAGTTCCAGCTGAGTAACTATGCTGCATTTTTCTCACTGCACACAGGTCTTTGTAATATCTACTCATGCTTTTGCAGATTAGTATATAAGCGCTTTGTATTTACTTAGTACATGTTTAATACTTCTATTTTATTCATGTGTGTCCTTTAATTGGTGTGTGATAGCAAGCAGACTAATGAAAAGAGCACAGGTAAGGACTGCATAAGTCCTTACTTTCTAAATTGCAAGTATGCATGTATTAAAAAAACAAAAAGGATCCCCTGATTACAAGACAAAGACATCGACTATTATGGCGAAAGTAAAAAAACCAAAACTAAACTGAATGTTTCAGTTCTGGTAGGCAAGTAGATTAGGACTGAAATCCTTACTCTGGACAAAGCATGAAGCCCTGAATGATCTAACATCTTAATCTGAAAGGGATCCTATAGTGTAAAAAAAAAAAACAAACCTCTACAGATGAAGTTAGCATTTACAGAGAACACTGCTCTTTCAAGAAGTGTCTTAAAACACCTTGGAAATGCTACGTGAGAGATGGAGAAATGAACATTGGTAGTTATGTCAGAAAAAAATGAAACTCTGGGAAACTTGGTGATTTAGCTCACTAACATCACTAGGAGACCACAATCTGTAAAATTCAGATTCAAACAGCTCTTGGCATAAATGAAATGTGAAACTAGAAACTAAAACTGAACTAGAAGCTAAAACTGAATCTAGTAAGCACTGGTATAAAATACAGAGCTACTGGATGAACACTGTCAGAAAAATCTTTCAGCAATGAAGCTATTTAAGAAAGTCTTAGCCAACATAAGAAACGTGGTATTTACTGAAGCAAGTACTGCAAATTAACACTGATGTTGCTCAACTTCTACTCGTGTGACAGAGTATATTGGACAACCTAGAGACATCAAAACTGTGCCTGAAAAATAGCTGGCATGACTGAAGAGAACAGTAAGAAATTTTACCCATATGCACAACATGTGAAACTGAGGAAAGGTAGATGGTGGAGCATTTGAGGGAGTGTGCCCCTACAGAAGTCACTGAGGATTACACAGCTTTGAGGACAACACGTGGTTGTAATGGAAGCATACCAGAAAAACAATTAGAAAAGAACCAAAGAATTGAAGGTGCTGGTGCTATGCAGACGTACGTAGCAAGCAAGCAGCAAACCAGAAAATCCATTTTCTATGTGAGAAATGGATTGATCAGGGCACAGACAACTTAGGCACCAGACTTCAGACGTCAGACATTTCTTTTTCTTTTTTGGAAAAGGCTGTGGGGATTGGAGGCATCTGGAGGTGAGGAAATAGGGAGGAACGGATGATACGGGTGGGCTGCTGAAGTGCTTTAAGGGAATCCAAAAGATATCAGGCCAGGGACAAGCATACTCCCTGTTTATCTATAAAATAGGTACATTGAAGCCAAAAATTGTGCAAATACTGCTAAAAACATCTCTTTTGGAAGAATTACGTACAATTAACTAGAGACATTACACTCTCCAATTTATACTGGGTTTTCCCCCACAGAAGGCCAACAACAAAGATGTGACTAGAGTTTACAGTTTTCATGGTTTTGTGATGTATATTTTTGTCCTTTCAGATATGCACAAGAAATATTCAAACTTCTCCAGAACACAAACAATCTTTAAGTTTCTGATTAAAATTACAAATATGCAACAAAAAATTTTTACTATGAGGCTTGTGTTATCTCTAATAAAGGATATAGGAGCTAAAGTGGAGATAAAGTCGGAACAAAGACAGTTATCACACAAATGATATAAATGTTCATATATATCCTAATTTTTTAAAAAGCTGTATAACATGACAATATACAGGGTACACTGTATGGCAATGTCTGGATTACCCTAGGAGATGCATGTTCAAGTGAATATTTTTGTTAGACTACAAATATAACATCAAGAGTGTCTCATGAGGATTTCTAACTGCTTCATGAGCTGCAGTGGTTTGTAAAGATGGTCTGACCTCCACTGACTTGCACTAATGGTGTCAGCTAATTTCATATAACTCACTAAACACAAGTAATCAAGAGCGATCTGCTATCAATAACCTGGGAGGAAAGTGGAAAGGTGATCTTGGCACCGTCCACTGTTTCTACCTGCTTTGGCAGTTTGTCACTATCAAGCTCTCGTCCCTCTGTTGATTTCCTTACGTTGAAGGTGCACCAAGGCTGCTTAGTGCTCTTCACTCAGTTTCTAGCAGCAGCTCCCTGAGGTTCCAATGAGCTGTGATGGCCCCAGACTCACACATTTGCACAGGCATAACCTACACTTTTAAAAAACGTACCTCGTTCTTTCCTTTCACAAAGCTCTGGTATTTACTTGGTTCTACTATGTTACTTATTGCTAGATGATAAATCAGTGGAACCATTCACGAACCAAATATCAGTTCCTAAATCTTAATTCATACCTTCTTGTTTAGACAATGTAGAGAAAGGGCACCCTAGTTATTCAGATTTTCCCATGAGCCGTATTTTTTTTTCATCTCTTACAGTTCTTTGATAAGAATTTTTTTCCTCTTCTTTCCACACATTTTGCTCTAAACATTAGAGATGAATGCCCGTGGCCATGTTGTAAAGCCCCAAAAAAGTGAGCAAGATCGATTTTATTCTTTCTGTTCTTTGTTTCATTCTTTCTTTGAATCGTTTTCTCCACCTTCACATTTTTGTCTCCCTCTCAGATGATCCCAGAGGTAAGATTTATGTTTACTGCTGATGTTTTATGGTTAAGACACTGAACTTTGGTCACTGAATTACTACTATCTGTAGGTTCAGAAATCTGCCAGCCACGCACAAGTCCCCAGGGGACCTGCCACAACCCGGGTGCCGAGGGGCGCGGAATCCAGACTGTAACCCTTAAGCACCAGCAGCCCCCAGTGGTCCTGTCTGTCACTGCAGGTCACTTCTGTTGAGCTGCGCAGGTACTCTTTCAAGGCAACTGTAAAGTCAAGTCAAGTGCCTCAGAACTAGCCAGTACTCAGGAGTCTGATGAACTCAGTAAAGAGCCATAGGTAAAGATGAAAAACTTTAATTTATTTCCAGTCATTACATACACCATGTGTGTATTACAAGACACATACCTGTAAGAGAAGGATTTTTTTGTAAAACACATTTGAAAAGGGGGGAAAATCAGACCAAAAGAAAATCAGACTTTTTATAGAAGAGCATATTTGAAGAACAGAAAATAGGTTCAGAGTCTCCTCCAGGAATATCAGGTTCTACAGCTATTTTTGACTTTTCTACAAGATCGTGACTCATGGAAAAGATACTATAGCAACCATCAATTTTTAATCTGCCTTTTGATTGAAGTTCACATACGTGGAAGCTACAGTCCATCATATCTATTGAATCAGAATTCTAAATCAAAATTTCCTGGCTGACATTTCATTCACATAATGCAAATTCAACCATGTTCTCAGAAAATACTCAATAAGAAGCACATCCCAGCCATGGTTCTTAAACCCAGCCCATTGCAAAACAATTCAAAATTCTGTTGACTGGGATTGTTTTTCCTGTTCCCTAAAAGACCTCAGTCACTGAGGAGACATGAAGTAAGGGGGTACTGCAAAACATCACTGGAAGGGATAGAGAATAGGAGTGAGAAGAGCAGACAAACGATGCATGTCTAAGACAAAAATGGGATGCTCACACCTACCCAGCTCCCTCCCACTCCAGAAGCAGAACAGTCACATCAGCACAAGCCCTGTATCGGTGCTGACTCAGCGGAGGGAGGACGGAGGAGGAAGGATGCACCAAGCTGCCGGGGGAAGAAACACCACAGCACTTCTGCACAACACTTTTGTGCAGGATGAAAAGAAGGAATTTCCTCTCGCTAATGTTGGAGCCCTCCAGTAACTCCTAACATCGCAGCACTGGAGATGGACGGTTGTTAATTAAAACAGCCCATCTGACACTCAGTGGGACTTATACTTAGCTTTACATTCAAGCAGGAGATTATAAGCAGTGCAGAACAAAAACAGACAAACATGTTTGTCCTCTCCGTGCCAGAATCTCACCAGACCTGACGCCTCAGGAGCCCAGAGAGGTGACATGGCTTTACCCAGCCCCTCTGCTTCCAGAATCCAGTAGGCCGGTGGTGTCACTTAGCTCCTTCTTTTCATCCTATTACTCTTGTTGCAATAGCTGAGGACATCTAGCAGAGTCTTATAACAGACGCATACTTCCACGCTTTGTCTGCAGTGCAAGCACTGAATACTTGAGACAAGGGAAAAAAAAAACCCAAACCCAATCCCCAGAACATGTGTGCCTCCCCTGCAACTGAAGGGCTAAATGCCGGGGTCCTTCCTCAGAGGCAACCTAAGGGAAGTCTGCCTTACTCCGTATCTCTGAATCCGATCATCACGAGCAGCAGTCAGCCCAGAGTGTGAATGTGCTAAGGGAGGCACGACAAACCCATGTAACGCCTCTCCCTGATACTCTGTTATTCTGTGGTTAAGGCTTATAAGGATTTTTGAAAGGAAGTTTATTTTTGCAAGCTGCTGAGTGCTGACGATGATGTGGGGCAGCTTTCACTTAGGCAAATGTCTTAACTTTTGTTAAGGCTCTTGGACAGACAGACTATTGCTGTCACATTTACAAGAAAAGCTGTGTAGATACATTTGGCTTAGGCTATTCAGTGAAAGTACACGTTGTAGCTTTTAACAAATAATGGACAGTTATGGTTTAGCACAAAAGGAGAAGGCAGCTTTTCTTCTTGACAGCTGCCATCTCCCCCCATCTTTTGGAAGTTCTAAAAATATTTGAGAGGTCCTAAACAATGTTCCTCATAGGTTGTCATCACTACCTAAAACATAGAGGTTGGTATTCAGTATGACAAATCAGTTTTACGTAGTTTAACCTTCTGTCTCTGCCAGTTACATGAGGTGGATGATTCTGAAAAAGTCAGCAACCATCACAATGAAAATATATATTACAATACAATGTGTCACACAGCACTGAAAATTAATCCTGCTGCTAAAGAAATGGAAAATGCACAATAAACACATTACCTGAAATTAAAATTGGTTTTGACCGAATCTCCAGAGCCTTTAAAGTTGTAACAATGATTTCCTAGCTATATGGACTCCTCGAATTCTCAAGTGATTCCCTGTGGAGAGCTGTATGAATACTTTTTCCAGAATTGAAGAAAGGAAAATAGATAGCTATAATGGAACTGCAGGAGCAGCCAAGCAGTAGATTGATTCAACAGGAGAAATTCAATGCATCCTGAAAGATTTCCTAGGATTTGCTCTCCTGCTGCTTAGGGCACAATTTGTTGTAATGAGAAACTGAGGATTTTGTTTCAGGTGTGTCAAAGCTTGTAGTGATGACTTGAAGGTACAAAGAAAAAACAACTGAAAATCTCTTTTAAATAATGCTTTTGGATGAGGAGAGAACAAGGGCAAGCTCTTCAAGGCGCAAAACAAGTCAAATATCTCATGTAAATTCCTTAAGAGATACTAATTGAATGCACAGTTGAACTCTTTCCTTCATCTCCAAACTCCTGCATTAAACAGCCTGAAAACCACAGTACACTTCAGTAAGCAAAACGTAGAAAGCTTTATTGCCTTATCTGGTAAAATTACACTTGTTCTCACTGTAATCTCTGCTCTCAAACATGTCCATAGAAAAATCCTCAGTTTTAAGTTATGAAGAGATGAGTTAACAAGTTATAAAATAAAAAGCAAGTGAGGGGTTTTTTATTTAGTAAGGGAACATTTAAGCAGGCAGACAACTCTGTTCAACTGGAGCATGCCACACGGTAGAAGGCTGGCAGGAAGAATGTACTGCTAAGCACTACATAAGTCATGCATGATGTGAAATTCACTGTGAAGAAATCAGAGTTTGTAGGCACTCATGCCCTCCTCTAGGAGAAATAAGAGTCATCATGAACACTGAGCTACTCTACAGCTCTGGTGTACCTATGCAGATTTCTCACTAATTACTTTGTACTGAAAGCTCTGAAACTCTTTGTTTTTTCTCAAGTAAAGCCCAGAGTTTTATTCAGAAACACACTGCCAGAAGAAATTTCCTCAGGCAAAATGCTCAATGCTGATGGCATCCTGGTTTGATTAGGGAAGACATGTAAAATCTGAGATGTTCTCATTCACAACAGCACATATTGTTCAGCACTAGCATGACCCTCACACTTCTGAACATCACACTATGTACTGGAACATCACATGGTGTAGAACAACCAACAGGGAAGAAATGCATGCTCTAAAAACTACCTTACCAAGAGTGAACATTCATGCGTGAATGACATTATCTCTGGACATTCAGCACAGGATTACATTTTGTTACAAACCATGCAAATATCCAGAACCCAAAGATTTGAGTCAGAGCTTTTAGAACATCGACCAAATCAGACAGCACCTACCCTTTCTCCACTAGACAACCAAAGCTGCATTACAGCTCGAGGCTCCAATCAATTTCAAGACCTACCACATGAAGTAGGATCTCGTAGAACATCCTTCCTTATTGATAAAGGGCCATCAGACTCTCCCAGCACACACAGCATAGGAGCAAGTAGTGACCATAAGAGAAACCAGCAAGTGCTTCACAACCTCAGCCCCTTCCCAAAATAAGGATGAGGGTCTTCTTCACTTCCAGTTGCAACTGTGTTTTGCAAGGTTTTTTTATTCTTTCTGTAAACTATGTATAGAGTATACAGAGAATATAAATTATTTCAGCCAGCTACCTGACCCTGAAGCTTGGCCTAGCTCAGCACAAAATACTAATACCTTCATGGCAATGGAGTTTGAACCAGAAAATCAATTCTGAACAGGGATGGGGCAGCATCTGAACACGTGAAACAGAGAGGAGCTAATAATCAATTATTGTAGTTCCTATTATCATTTTATTTGCTCTCAACCTGACTGTGGAAGCAGAATGGGAGTTCTGTCTCACTCATTAGCCTGGAAAGCAAGGCAAGATCTACAGCAAAAAATAAAAACACTAAGTAGCATCTAGATGAAACACAGTCTTTGCTTTTAAATGAGACAGCCCCTCTCCCCCCATCTTTGGAAGCAGTTGAATCAATTCCATCTCTTACCTGTATGGTCCCAGAGTCCTGCTGCCATAGTACAAAGCTTCTTCCCAGGATTCAAGGTTAATACAGGCATCCATGGCACAGTCAAGCATTTTCAGCTGATAGATATTTGTATCTGGAAGACGACCGGTATTGCTGTTCAAGAGACTCTGGCATCTTGCCAGAACCTGCTCCCACTCTGTTATTAGCTTTAGTTAAAGAAATATGGTTAATCAAATGAAAATACAAGGTCTAAATGTTGTTAGCAAGGCTTAAGAGCCACAAGGCATTAAGATAAAAAAGCTGCCATCATTCTAGACTCTGCTTCAATTCTTGAAAACATACTTGAACTCAGAAGTGGTAGCTTAGGGAACTATACGTTCTCTACACTCAGCAAAACAATTTCTAAAGAAGGCAGTATTTCAGCAGTAAGGGGTAAAAGAAAGATGACAAAATAAAATGATATTATAATATGTAACAAACTAAAATTCAAATACTTTTTATTTAGCTGCTGAAGCATTATTATTTACTTAAGCTTCTCCTCCAAATCTTAACACCCAAGGGCAAGAACCCATGGAAAGGTGTCTTAACAAAATGTCTCAGCAGCTAAAAAAAGTAATCTAATTTTTTGTATATTAAAATAACAGCATACTTCTAAGCTGCCCAAGATTTGGCTTAGAATTCTCATTAAATTAGAACCTTTTCTTGAAATTAATCACTCTTCTTTCTCTTTGAAACAGTTGTAAAGAGCACTGTTTTTTTTCATGTACAGCAGCATGTCTCATGCATGAGAAAGAAAAGCATTGCAGTTCTGATGTCTGACTGTAGTTCAGGATTAAGGATCTTGGCACTAAAGAAGATTTTTACCTTCAGTGCTACAAGAAGATTTTTTGTATGTTTGGAAGGAAGAAAAAGTAAGCTGGGGCTTGCATTCACTTTAGCTGGATATTCTTTACCACAAATAACTTATTTTCATTACATTCTACACTGGTTTAACTTTTCTGTGGACCAGATTCTTCCCTCTCTAACCACACCCAAGCTGAATATCAATACTCCCACATTTTAAATTAGTACTGTCATCTGGGACTTTATAGGAGTCCCAGAATGCGAGCAGTCTAAACACCAAAAAGATACCACACACATCAGTAAGAACAAACCAAATTTTTTAAAAAATTAGACTTATAGTAAGAGAAGTAATAACATTGGTTGTTTCACAGTCCTTTCCACACAATCAGCTCGAGGAAGTTCAGCAGTTAGCTTCACGACATCACTGAAAATTCTGTTCACCCCAGTCCAGCAATGGATTTAAGTGTACAATGATAAACCTGTGATGAAGTAATTAGTCCTTCCTGAACATGGGAATATTTACATACTTAAATTTAAGAATGTGACCACTATGTGGCTGGGCCAGGATTTATAGCATGGTTGTTACAAGGCTAAACTAGTTATTTGTGAATTGCTCCCATGCCCTTGGATTGAAAGAACCATATAAGGGAAGGAATGTGTTATTATAAAATTGCACCTCAACCTTTATATCTCTGGCAAACATCCATGTGTTCTTTACAACTGATTAAGGACAGACCAACAGAAGAATGAGGGTTATTATTTCCACTTGATACAATTTTTGTAGAAAATACAAAGCACTGACATTCTTGAAAGATTATGATTTCAGCTGATGCACAGTGTTAGTCTGTCCACTTCTACATCTTATTATACCGCTTTGTTCACTCACTAGCATCTAATAGCAGATGTGCTATATTGCAAAACCCGTTGGGACCAAGCTTTCAGGTAGGTAAACTGCAAACCAGAAAACCCACTACCAGCTGCAACAGGACAAAAGAGAACCTGGCTGTCCTGCATCTGCCTGAGATTAGAGGAGCAGACCTCAAGCAGCTCTGCTCCTGTTGTGTGGCCTGCAATATAGAGGAATGTTTAGCATTACAACACTGTATCAGTTATCACCAGTAGCTCAGGTTTTGGAAGTCACTAACGTTCTCAATTGTAGGAACTGTTGGTTTAATTTGCTAGAAAAATTACTTTTGCAGCAACTAATGACTATGTGCCTCAGCCAGCAAGGAAGGTTTTCTATTCATTCTTGGCAAGCGGACAAACATCAAGCCCCCTCTTCAAGTACTCGTCACTGTATGCCAGTTAGCACCGGTGTTGTGGTGCAGTGGGAGGGAAGATGACACATTTCGTATAGCCTATGTCAGAGAATAGAAGCTGAACAGACAACGAAGACATTTTTTTTCAACCAGTCCTGATACCTTTTACTACAACGTGTTTGACTCATTTTAAAGTATCAGTTAAATGAGTAATCTTAACTAAAGATCCTAGCAAAATTCAGTAGTTGCAATTTCTCTTGCAATTAAATATAGGAATATTAAATAAGACCAGTATTCTGGCTCCATACTTTTGGTATAAAAATGACTGCAACTGCATGTTGCATATCTATAATTTAACTTTCGGGTTAAAACATGGGCCCTGAAGTACAGCAGAATGCCTGAAGATCTATTTCAGTGTTGTCTGTCTCAATCCAGTGACTACAGAGGAACACAAGACAGACTAGAAACTAAATGAAGATTAAAGTTAGATGAGAGGAGTGTTTTCCTTGTGCTAACAAACGATATTCTTAGATTAGAAAGAAACAAACTCCGTTTTTTTTGTTGTTGCAATAAAAATTGTGATCACTTGTTTCCAGCCTGGAATATCACTATGCAGACTTTGTTTTTTTGCTGCTGAAAAGGAGTACTGGAAGATTTAATTCTCTCTAGCTCCAGAGAAAGCCCACGTTTCTGAAAACAGTAAGGCATATTGCTACAATACGCCAAATTCAAGTCAGTGAAATTCCACTGAATAGACTAAGATGAGAGAGGGATCAATATACTCGTAGTCTTCTAGTAAAATTCTCCACCTCTCTTTTGCTCATCTTTTTGTGGCTGTTGCTGTTCACTAGTTTTTTTAATTGGATTGAATATCTACATGATGGCCATTAGGCTCCAGTTCTGTTTATTAGTGTGAGATCATCTCATTCAATTTGCTTAATTATCAGTTATTATTATATATTACTTGTATTATAACTTATTATAATGATTCTATGATGTTTGCAGTGAACCTGACTGTGATTATGTCCTTGTTATTGCCATTGTTGTGCAAAGAATGAGAACCTGGAAATGTTCACAATGGGAGCAATGGGACAAAGAATTTAACATTTCAGTTTAAACTTTATTTCTTTTAGAAGTGGGTTTATATGAAGTGGTGGGCTGTGATGGCAGGAGTCTAAACCTGAGTCAAAATGCCATTTCACATCCTAGGTACCTACTCTCCCTGCCACGAAGCCGTTCCTGTCCAAGTAATCAGAGACTCTATTATTACTAATACAATTAGGAATATTACACAGTTCAAACATCAAATTAAAATACATTATAAAACTATACAAAAATGTAAACCTTTATGAAATAAATCTCAAAAGAATAACTGCGTATTAAGGGTCTGTCTGGATTGTTTTCACAACTGGATGACAGACTGCAGCCTGTCACTGAAAGGATACCTTCTTTCGATTTTGGATATCTCACTTCATTTACAGCATCTTTGACTTCTTTCCAGAAATGCTCTTCACCGGCCAATTTCTCAGCATCCTAGTTAATGGAAACAAAAGCATTTGACAAAAAAAACATTAAACTGAGAATGTGCAGTAATGACGAAAAACAGGTTTAAAAGATTACACTGACAAAAGCTACTTGTGGGGATTGTATAAAATAATTTCACCTGGGATTCATACTCACCCTGTGTTTGTAAGTAAATGAAATGATATCAAGAAAAATGAATGCAAGCTTGGAAACATTAAATACTCAAGCCATATATTAGGTTTGCAACAAGAACTATGATCAACCAGAAAAGAGCAATAATAGCATGTGATTTTTACTATCAAAATGCATTGAGCAGATCAAATTCTCTCAAAGACCTGCCACGAAATACTTCACAAATGCTCAACTACACTGTAGAAAGGATTTAGCAAATGATTTTGATTAACTTTTTGGTGATTATAGAGACTTTATAAACCATGGGAGGTTATCTTCATCCATTACAGTTATAAGCATGTGCTTACAGGAGAAATCGACTACTCAGAAAAAGCTTAAATCTGGTTTTCTTTCATAACTCATTATTTCTTCCCTGTTCCATCAAATTCTATAAACAGTAATATTTTCCCATCAGTTTGTCATAAAGAAGGCAAAAATGATTAATGGCTACAGCAGTAGTAGAAAGTTTCCCTTTTCAACTCTCTAACAGTGACTAACTGCACCTTAGGCAAACCACTTGGAACCAAATTATTAAAGCAACTGCAGATACAGTTAAGCATCTTGAGGGATTTCCATAAACATCTAGATATTCAATTTCCATTGCCATAAGCACTCAAACACCTTTAAAAATCTGGCATTTAAGACACAGCAGTTCATTATCTCTCTCTCATAAAAGGCTCCGCTACTCACAAAAGAGTTTTGTAAGTGCAGATTCTTTCAGGAGTATTTTAAAGACAGTTCTAAATATATTAGCCTCCCGCAGGGCAGGAGGTCTGGAGATGAACAGGGGCATGTGAATATGTAACCAAGCACTTTGTAACAAACAGATGCTCACTGGACATCAAAGAAATACCTGTATTAAAAAGCCTGTAATCTGTATCTGTCTAGAACTGCATGATTTTCTTACTCTACTGCTGCTTTTTTACCATAAATTCAGAACAGAAAATATTTATAGTGAGAATCAGCACTCACTTTCACATTTGATTTGCAGTTTTGTCTTTCCATCTGCTCCATGAAAGAGCAGACCTCTCTGCCTTCCTGGGATGATTAAATCAAGATTGGTCTCAGCTGCCCCACCATTCTGCAGGGCCTTACAAGGAGGGCAGCCTGACCCCAGGGCATTTTGCAGGGGTACTTGCCCTGCAATCAGTTCTCTGAACAAGATCACCTGGAAATAATTTTGTGCATAGCCGAATTTGCGATCAGAAGGCATAAGATGAATGTTAGGACAAACAAGCTCATACTGTAGAAATTTTATCAGCACAGTTAGTGTACATACCCAGTGCTCTTACAGCTTCGTGACAGACTTACACTGAATCTGTTTGCTTCAGTGTAACCTCTACCAGTTCTTACGGGACTACATCAATTTCTGAACTCAGCCTGTTAACCTGTAACAACCCATCTCTAAAACATCTTTGTAGATCAAGTGCTGCTCACTGGTTGATCTAAATGATAAATCTGGCCTGTAAGATACTAATAATGATGTCTGTGAAATTATAGGTTTAAGGAGCTACCCGAAAAAGAAAATTTGTTTTAAGCTATCTTTTCCCACTAGCCAAAGTATAATTCTCAGTATTGCTGTAACATGCTGTAAGCTTTCCAGCTAAAACCTCAGAAACGTGGGAATTGGGACAGATTTAGAAGTGAAAGAAAAAAACCCAACTGTACACCAAGTTGCAGGCCAATGACTGATGCACCATTAGGGCTCCCTCTGCACACAGTGGGACTGAGGGATGAATCAGGTTAAAGTGTTCACTGACATGGGATTAATTTTTCTCTTTCTTGTGCAGTCTTTTGAGTTGCTTTCCACTGTCTTCTAACATTTCATTAACAACACAAAGCGGTACAAGGTTGGGGTTTCCACTAACCTTTACATTAGTGCATAGGGTTGAGTCATCACTGGCTTCATATCCAGGTAGAGAATAGGGTGTGTGTCAGACCAGTAATCTCCCAGTCCTCTCTGGATTCATGGTCTTTATCCCTTTTGTAAGAGTATTTAGCATGCAGGGAGCTGGGCAGGATGCCCAGCTCTGGGAACGATTTAAGTCACAGGTTTCAATGAGATGTTTTCTATGTTCTCAAGATGAGGCATTTTGGGGATTGGCTTACATTAAGAACAAGCAAAGACATGGCTCGTTGGGCCTTTTACACCTCTACCGTTCATCAAATTCCATACACTAAAGACATCCTGCCCTTTCCTAAACACTCTAGTTCAAGGCACGGAGGCTGCTTCCAAACAGGCAGCCAAGCAGTGGCTGCAAAACAACCAGGAGAGCTTCCCACTGAAAACAATTCTGCCTTCCAGCTTAATAAGCTTTTTCCAAGCAAGTTGTTTCTCTCCCTTGGACAATGCCTTGAAAGTCATGGCCATGTGATATTACTAAGCCAGCTAAAAATACAAAGCTGCCTTGGAGTTGGAATTATGGAAATAATTGAAGTGATTAATAATTAAGTCGAACTGTTTAATTTAATCTAAAAGCATGGCAGTAACAGCTATGGGAGATTTAGCTTTCCACAGTCACACACATTCAGAGCATCTGTTTTCAGAATACGTTACAGGTCAAACATCCAAGTGTGCAAAGCTGCCAACAATAAAGAAGACAAGCTTTTTTCAGCTGCAGAAAAGGAGAACCCTAGCTGAAGAAAAGGAAGAGGCTTCTGAAAAAGAAGTAAGAGTTAGTGACTTTTGTCTAATTATTTTCCTTATTTTTAACATTGACACTAAAAGTAAGAGTTTGTCCTTTAGAACAAGAAAGTACTTGTGTTATGGTCTAAAAAATAATTAGACTAGATAACCTAGTCACAAAAATGCATGACAAGGTTATAATGGCTGAAGTGGGCATGCTTTATAATTCAGCTTTCGCACAAGGAGGTGTGCTGGAGAAAACTGGGAGTAGAAGTGTTGAAGGTTCACAGGGAAACCAGAAAACACAGCTGCAACACAGTTTTTCATGGCAAGAACACAACCTCGCAATACTCTTAATAACATAGGTACAACCCATCGGTGGCAGAAGCGTCACTGGATGTGCTAGATGAACCCACTATCTAGGGCACACGGAAAGACAAAATTGATCCTATGACTTATTTTGAGTGATTATTCCAGATGGAAGATGGTTCCAGCACCTGCTTTCTGCTTACTCCAAGTATGTGCAGGGGAAACTTGTTCATCCAAAGGTGAGTTAAGATGCAACAGCAATATTTCAATTCCATCTCTCCATTCTTCCAACACCATGGCAGGTGTTGCTCTGGCTTTCTTGATAAAACACACCTGGGGTTTCATCATCTTAATACTGAAGCTTTTGGTATATCTCCGTGGATTACCTATCCCTTGGACTACCTATCCCTGACTGCTTAGACCTGTACTTCAGATCCTTTAGATGGAAAAATTTCCAGTTATGTTTAGTTCTTCTAGTAAAACAAGCTATAAGCTAAATTCTTCACATCTGACACCTCCTAAAAGAAGGACACTGTGTACCTTGACATCTTCCTGAATTTAATTAGCGTGCATAAAACATGAAGGCTCACCTACATAATTCAACCAGACAAAACTCTACACTTGAAATGTGTTTGGCTCTTCAAAATGGGCAAATGCAAAATATTCTGTAAAGCAAAATTTTCATGCTATAAAGAACCATTCTTCCTCCCCTAAATTTAATAATAATTTCACTGGATAAAGGATTCTGGAATAAGATTAATTTTTAAAATATCCACTTGAACATTAGAATTTCTATAGCTTGTATATCAGAGCAACATTAGTTGTTGTTTTTCTTTCTGAATACTTCTAGCTTTTATGTCATATTATTCTCCAGATTTTTAAATCTGTAGATACTCACTGCAATCTATGTTTCAGGGGCCTGAGGACAGACATGATCAGCTCTGCCCCGTGCATCCTGTAAATGCTCATAAAAATAGTCTATGGTACACAATACACTATTAAATGCCAATATTTGCTTTAAATATTACACGGTTTTCCACAGTTCAGGTTCCATCAGAGACACTTGTAAAAATGAAGCTATAACCACTTAAAACAAAGCTATAACAGAAGAGAGAGAAACAAGATGCACAGAGGGTATCTGATGAGGATTATAATATGTTTGCATAGTGATCAGATGTAAAATGTTCTACGGTTCTGTCTTGAAGTGATAGGAAGATTTATACTAAAAGCACTGGCTGCTGAAACAACTACAGACATCAGCCATCACAGAAGTAAGCATCTGAAAACGTTCACCTGTTCCATTCCCTCCTATTCCTCTGCTCCCACTTTGTCTGTAAGAATTAGTTCTCTCCCTATCTCTACTGCTGTTCTCATGTCTTGAACACATCCCATCCTTCACTGAACTCTCCTTGGAAAGGAGCATAACCTTCGATGTACAGATATATGTTTCTCTTTCCTTCCCGTTACTTTACACCACTCCTCTTCCCCTGACTACTCCTCTGTTTCGCACACTTCCTAAAAGTGCTCCCTACCTATTCAAGTGTCACTGCTTTATGTTAGCAGGCACTGTTCTTTGCTAGCCCAACATTTGAAATCCTAAAAGACTATAAACTACAGTTCAAACAGAAATTAGGGGTTTAATATGAAATATTATTGGGTATGATAGTTTTTCAAGACAAAGAAATCACACTAAATACTCATAATAGTTCCTTCTGGACACAAAAATCTATGACAATATAAGATAATCCTGAGAGACAGCAGCATATAATTCTGTTCTTTTTCTCTTTTTGTGGAAGCTTTAAAAATATATTTAAAAAGGAAGTTTTCTGGACTGTTATATTTTAACACTTTAAAAGCTATGGGTACCTCAAATATCTGAACATTTCATATAAATTGATGAACATTACATGATTTGCTTAATTTCTAAAAATTTAAGTGGCAACTACAGATGTGCATCTGACAGAACAATTCTGACCTACTTGCTGGGTTCAAATCAGAAGAGTTTTTCTTAGGTTTTATTTGAAGAACATGTCAGAAGAGCTCAGACACATTCAAATTAGGGCATGACATTTTAAAACATCTCTGATATATTACGCTCTGAAAGCATAAATAACAATTTTCTATTTCTGATTCTATTTAAAAGTGTAGCAACTACTGAACTTACTTTTCTAGTAAACTCAGTAACTTACTGGTTCATACTTGGTCATAAAAGGAAAGCATTAAACACGTAGAAGATATTGCAGATCTTCTGAAGCTCCACTTTCAGTAAGATGAAGAAAAATGTCGGTGAGCAAATGTGATATGTAAGCTGCTATACTGTGGCTAAACTGAGCTTGCGACACGAGTGCTTCAGGGCAAACAGGGTCCGAGGGCCTGCCCCGCAATCGCAGGTGCGTGCAGCTACACGCACAGCAAGAGAAAGCACGCTTGAGTGGTTTCCCAAAATATCTGAGATCATGTCTTATAAAAAATTTTCCGGTTTTCTTGTTTCCATCGATAATTTGTGCTCAACTTTGAAGCTACAGTTTTGTGATGGGACTACAGTTTGTAACAGAGGATTGTACAGCTGAAGAAAAGCTTGTACTCCCTGGTAAGCACAGGCTACCGCACAGCAAACTGTAGTACTAGAGTTTGACTCCACACTGGAACCTGGGCCGGATTTATATTTGTATATTGGATGAAGTTTAAACTCAGAATCAAAGACCTCTCATCTCTTACTATGAAGGCTGTGGTTTATAGGAACCTAGATGCTCAGATGAGGATTTCACTCACCTTCACTCTTGTCATTGTATTTTGTTAAGAACTGTGAATATGTGAAACGATCAATGCATAGAACTCTGTCATGATTAAAGATTTATATGTGATTTCTGAAGTTTCGAAAGCTCCCCTGCCCTGCCCCAGGAAAAATAATGCCAGCTTCATAAATGCCAGTTCAGCTACCCTTTCCAACCCACATAAGCTAGTCCTCACCAGAAGCTGAGCTGTCAGAAGAGACGACCTTGTGTTTTCTGTCATATAACTCTGAAGACAGTGAATGGGACACATGGCAATTCCAAAGCTACTCTGTCTGCAGACAAAAAAATGGGTTCCCTGTGGGGTTATTGCGAGAGGGGTGAACCTGACTGCTGAACAAATTGAATTCGTACTTTTTATTTTTGAATTCTGAAAGTAAAACAAGACACATTGCAGTTGGGTGCCGTATTGCAGCTATGCAGTGCATTGCTCAGTATCAGGTAGGCTGCATCACCTCACATAATCGATATTAGTTCTTCATGGATTACTGACTCTGGTGTCTGGAAGTGCATAAGAACTGCACAGGTTTGTAGTACTCTAAATTGTACAGGTACTGGAAAATTTAACAGTCATTCACACCACTCATGTTTAAGTGCTCTGCTTAGACATTCAAATCAAGATGAAAGTTTCCCCAGACCTTGTGTACAATTGGTGCAAAAACCCAAGCACCTTCACATGGTAGTATGAATCATCTTCCCTTAACATTACTCAACTTTGTTACAACTTTACAATATCTACTCGGAAATTTAAAAAGAGGCATCAAAAACAACTGTGGGAAATTTATTAAAATGAGATGCTTTTAATAAGGAGAAAACTAAGATCAGCAAGTCCATTTTAAGAAGTCAGTTTAATTTAATAAAATCAAATGGGACTAAGATAAGCTAATCCCAATAACATCTTAGATTTAATTAAGTCTCAAAGTCTAAGGAAGAGAGGAGCTAACAGACCAACAGTTCTCAGTCTCTCCAGTTGCAAGTTCAACATCTGTCAGGCTCACAACTCTGCACACTGAAAATAGTAATTGCATTTTGGTCAGACTCGTACTCCACTGTTCTCCATTTCAATCCCACTTCAGCTATTTCCATGATTTTTTTTCAGGCACACACATTTTTAAACAGCCTTTTCAAAGATCACTGCATCTGTATACTGTATGTTAGAAAGGCAATTTCATAAAATGATTTATATTGATGCGAAATGACATTCCTGTTCCTACTGACTCCCCTGCCTATAGATTCAAGGGTCACATTAGCCTTCTTTGCCAGAGGAGAATGCAATGTTTTCCATTTCAGTTCAGATACCCATGCTGAGATTCATCTGATCAAATGTAGACATTTGGGCTACCCTTCTAGCTTTCATAGAAAAAGAGGCACTCTCAGGATGTAACTTGTATTATCCTAAAGCAGACCTCTATAATATGTCAGATGAACAACAAAGTGCATCCATTTTTCTCCATTTTATCCATAAAGGAAGTCTAGAGTAACTAGCTCAGATGCCGACATTTACACCGTAGCTGTCTGAGATGTGGTGAAATAAATCATAGCTGTAGATCTCCATTTCAGATGTGGAATATGTGTTCTACCTTTGCAGTGGTGGCATATTTTATTTCAAAAGGTCTAATCTACCAAGCAATTACAGTTACTCTGTGTTATTTACCTGTCCTCATAAATGTTTATTATTCTCTCAGTCTCTGTCAACCACAAATTTTACTGGCAATGATTTTGCAATTACTTCCAATTCATTCATCAAAATGCTGGGTACTGTAGAAACAGCGCTATTATGCACACACTCTGAAACTATTTGGTAAGCATTATATATAACTGATGATTACGGGGATTCAATGTTTAAGTGTGTTGTCAGAACAATCTTTGGAGTTTGTATTGGGTTTGCGTGATCAGGTTTTGGTAGCGGAGAGGCTACAGGGGTGGCTTCTGCGAGAAGCTGCAAGAAGCTTCCCCTGTGTCTGATAGAGCCAGTGCCAGCCGGCTCCAAGATGGACCCACCGCTACCCAGGGCTGAGCCATCAGCCATGGTGGTAGCGCCTCTGGGATAATGTAGTTAAGGAGGAGGAGAATAAAAAACTTGCAGCAACAGCAGCAGAGAGAGGAGTGAGACAATGTGAAACGAACAACTGTGCTGACACCCAGGTCAGTGAAGGAGGGGCAGGAGGTGCTCCAGGTGCTGGAGCAGAGATTTTTCCCCTGCAGCCCGTGGAGGTCCACGGTGGAGCAGATCTCCACCTGCAGCCCAGGGAGGACCCCACACTGGAGCAGGTGAATGCCTGAAGGAGGCTGTGAACCCTTGAGGAGCCTGTGCTGGAGCAGGCTGCTGACAGGACCCATAGCCCCATGGAGAGAGAAGCCTACGCTGGAGCAGGTTTGCTGGCAGGGCTTGTGACCCCATGGGGGACCCACACTGGAGCAGCCTGTTCCTGAGGGACTGCACCCCATGGAAGGGACCCATGTTGGAGCAGTTTGTGAAGGACTGTCTTCCGTGGGAGGGACCCCACGCTGGAGCAAGGGCAGAGTGTGAGGAGGAAGGAGCGGCAAAGACGTGTGATCAACTGACTGGAACCCTCATTCCCCATCCCCCTGCGCTGCTCAGCGGGAGGATGTAGAGAAAATCTGGAGTGAAGTTGAGCCCGGGAAGAAGGGAGGGGTGGGGGTAAGGTGTTTAAAGATTTATTTTTTATTTGCCATTATCCTATCCTGATTTAGACTGGTAATAAATTAAACTAGTTTCCCCAAGTTGAGTCTGTTTTGCCCATGATGGTAATTGGTGAGTGATCTCTCTCTGTCCTTATCTCGACCCACAAGCCTTTCATTATATTTTCTCTCCCCTGTCCAGCAGAGAAGGGCAGTGACAGAGCACCTCTGGTGGGCACCTGTCCTCCAGCCAGGGTCAACCCACCACAAGTGTATACATATTTAAAATGTATATGTATAAATTCCTGTGGTAAGAAAAAAGACGGCAAAAAAGCTCAAAGCTTTTGCTAGTCTCGAACATCACAGCCCAGCTGAACTTTTCAAAGATGAATAATGCTCACAGACCAAGTGTCATTATTAAAGTTTTTCTGTTTTACATGCACTCTTTGTGATAAAAACCTAAGCCAATAACATTACAGACAGTATTTCCTCTCTCAAAAAGCAGCATACAAGGATGCTAGGCTACTTAGGAGGAAAGCAAGATAGTCTCGAAGGAGATCTGTCAAAATACAAACAATACACAGGGCTATGCAGCTAAACTTCACCAGCATCTTGCCTGGACGTGGAGACTCTTCAAATTAAAGGCACAAGTACTTACCACTTTGTGAAGTCATTTCAGCTAAGTGTTGGTCATTCTGGTTGCTGACCAAAAAACATTTCCCGTATTTATTTCTAAACTAGGTCCCTTAAATACTCCTATTCTTTTTTGTGAAAAAGGAGTCATAATTACACTAGAGCTACCCTAGTTGCTTTCATTGCCCTTTCTCCATACTGTTTCACAAAATCCTTTGATACACAGAGCTCAGGCCCTTGGTGATGATCGGCACTTTGCAGGCCCGAGACGCCAGTGCCTACTTCCAGTCAAGACAGTGGAAGTTGCGGTTTATTCCATGAGCAACAGGATTGAGTTTCATGTCTGTGACAGCACTGCCTTTACAAACCTCCTAATTTCAGAGTTTAGAGATGACTGCAAAATTCCCATCCTAGCTGCATAGGTTATGAGCTGAAATAAAAATTGATCGGAGCATGGGAAAAGCAATAAATAGAAGTTCACTATTTATCAATTCATAGAAGCCAGAGGATGGGAGGAAGGGAGGAAAAATAAAGTATTTACAGCTCACCATCAGAGAAATAGGACCTTATGCCAGACCACCCAAAAATTCTTGTCACATTTGTAATTCCACTGCAATTTCCAGCATCAGTCCAAAAACACCCTGTGGGTAATTTGGTTACGTGAGGAAGTATACTGTTCAGCCTAATCCCTGGCAGCTATGAGGCTGGTATTTCAAACTGTCTTAAATATTACACATTTGTTAAGGCAATCTCTAAGTCCATCTTACCAAAATAACTGATAGCTATAAAGCGAATCTACTTTATTCCTGAACTCTTCAACCTGTGGAGACAGAGTGCCACTGAGGACATTTTGTGGAGATACGGAGGTATGAAATCCTCAGACTGTTTAGGTATTCACAATGCATAATCCAATCCACATTCATCAGTGCATTGAAATATGTACTTAAGCTTAAATGCATGCATAAATCCCATTAAAGTTTATGTGAATGACTAAATACTTCGCTAAGTAGAGGTGTAGTTATTTTTGTATCAAAGTTCAGTTTATGCTTCAGTGATTCCAAGAATTTGTGCCCATTGAATTACTGGTTCTAACTGAAGATACACTTCGATAAAGTTAGACATTTATTTTGAACACTAATATCAAAACAATTTAACAACTTAATGCATGATATATCACATGATAAAATGGTATCTATAGTAGTTATGCTTTTTAATGTATACTGCAATGTAAAGTAACAATATTTACTGCAGCATACATTTTCTGAAAGAATGGGTATAAAATACAGGGAATTTAGGGTTTAGAAAAGCCCATGCAACATGGTTAAGAACATACACAATTGATCAGTCTACTCTGTACCTTGAAATATTTGACAGATCTCATAAGTGAAAGTGGCAATTCCTAGAGCGCTGATGAAAACTCACCAGCATGTTGCATGGATATTTAGTGTCAACGCTCAAATCCACACTGACCAGTCTCCCCGTTTTTTAAAGTCCTGAATAAAAAAAGTTTGAGTTGATTTTGTACAACTGCAGATCTTCAGAGAGCACAGTATCTGGAGTTTCCTCCTCTGGAATTTTGCCAACAAATTTCATCATCACCTAGCTGAATATTCGTTTCATATAATCAAAGGAGAGGTATGCAAATACCTTTCAAAGATGTTGTACAGATGATGTCATTTCAAGAACTTCTACTTTGGAGAATTATTATTGACTATCCTTTAACTAACACCAGTTTAAACCAGCAGAGGTTCTTCCAGTCTTTAATGGCCACAACCCAGAGAGAGAAAAGGACATTCTCCAAGGTGTCATAATGTCATGGAAACTATTCTAAGACCCTTGAATATTTCTCAGGGCCTTTATTTACTGTTTGAATAGCTATCATGCAGCTGGTTCCTGTTGACTGCCATCGTTACAAGCTTTTACGTGCCTCAGCAATCAATGGTGATTGGCCAAGGTGACTCAAAGCAAGGAGAGGTAGCCCAGATCACGAAACATGTACTGAAAGTTAGACTTCTTGACTCACATGTAAACAACTGTTTATGGGACCTGCTGGAACAACATAACTGGCGATACATAATCTATATTGGATTTCTAATTTTCCCAAACATTTCATGGTACTAGTAATCTATGTTTCTGTCTCCTGATCAGTACTCTCCAGTCAGTCTTTCCCTCATTGCTTAAAAAACATTGTTCTCCTAAAGGATTTTTCCCAGTCAGATGGATGAGTGCCACCCCTCTGAAAGGCATGCTATCTCAACCCCTCCGTTTGAAAAATTCTTTTGCAGGTGAGGGTTTGGGATAGGGGAGAAAAAGTTCATTTTGCACGGATCCCCACCTTCATTAACCACATACAGTGGACTAGCAAAAACTTCACAGTATCTTTCCATCTTATATCAAACGTCTATAGATTCAAACTACTGCATTATTAGGCACTAGCTGGAATCATATGAAAAGCTTTCAAAGCTCAAAAGGAATCTTTTTTGTTCATGGGAATGATGCAAACTTAACTTAAAGTCCTACACCAGAAATATTTTGAGAGTAAAATTTAGTTGTCTAGATACTTTGAAAGGAAGAGCAGAAACTTTAGTTTATATCCAACACTTGTCAGCACTAAGACAAAGATTCATGCATTATTTTTTTTAAGGCAATAAGATGCAGCAACAAATATTTCTTAATGACCATGGTCAGGTAAATCTTGGGCAGAGTTGTGATACACTGTTTTACCATGCTCCCCAACTCAAATCACTGTTTGCAGTGTAGTCAACGGCTTTCGTAAAATTCACTGAGCACTCTTGTGGAAAATAGCAGGATGCCCCGCAACGGGTCAATAAATTACACAGCCCTTTTCTGTAATTCATGTGGCCAGAGTAAATTCAGCCTTTTCAAGCCTGCTGCCTTTTATACAACAAAAAATTTCCTACTCATGTCTAAAAATAGAGATCATAAATGTGAAATTTATAACTACAGCTTTAGTTACTGCATTGTTGTGATATTAATTAAATTATTGGCAAGAAATTGATATGGTACATTCGTTATCATTGCAATTTTGCAATCCAAAGCATTCAGTCTGCAGTTTTACAGTCTCAAAAGTTATAGACTTCACTACTATTCAGATGATCTCATTCTTGCTTTAATAGACCTCAGAGGATATTAGTTAAGGACTGGAACTGATTTAGGCACTGAAGAGCCTGATTTTGTCTTTCTTAAGCAATGGTGCTTCCTATGAATTCAGCTAAAGCCCCAAACTTTGAAGAATTACACTACCAAAAAACAATTAAAATGAAGTCATGATACCTGATGACCTTGCCAGAGTGTCCTAAATCAATCAACCAATTAATCAATCAATCTTTCAAAAAATAAAATTAAAAAAAACATTTGGCTTGCAAAGAGTGTCTAAAAGTTTAGAGGCAGATGACAGGAAAGCCATCTTTCCTCATTTAAATAAGAAGAGGAGAGTGAAAAATGCACTTCCACAGTATGGCATGGGAAATAACATCAATGCGAGTCTTTGTAGTAAGTTTCATACTGAGATGTTCTAAAGAATAATTAATCTTTTTAACATTACTTGTATAACGGGCATTTCTCTATCTGTTTTATGGAGGGAGACATGAAACAAGGCTGTACATTACTTACCAAAGATCACAAAACAAATAGTAGCAAAAGATAACAACCACCAAAATGTACTGCATGTGCAATATATTGTTCACTAAAAAGGTATAATATCTTTAAAATTTTCCCTGTTCCATACATGTACCAATGTACATACATTTATGCATACAATATTGCTTTTTCCTTTAATATCTCTTTTTGTCCAGTGTAGATACAAGTCCACTTCACAAAAAGTAATTGCAGTGAAATGGATCACAGAATACACTGTTCCTTGTAGGAAGTAGACAGACTAAGGACATTGTTTAGTTCATAGATTTAATGATGGGGCAGATTACCAGATTAAAATCTGGACAACTAGATTAATTTTTTTTTTTAGTAAAACAATGATCTTACTTCAGGACTCATTGTGCACAAGTCTGCTTTACAAAACCACTTATTATTCCTCTCCTCTGATTGGAATTATCAGAAAACTAGGACAACAGGCATAGCAATGAAGCTAATCTTTTCTTTTACCATGCATTTACAACAACTGTACATGCAGTACTTCATTCTAGTGATTTCCAGGCATTGAATGGACAGTAACTGATCTCAGAAAAAAGATACTCTAAGAAAGGTAAGATTTATTAGCACAATTTTTCAGCTAAGGAAAATAAAACATAAAGACAACAAACTGCCCAACATCATAAAGAAAGTACACAGTATACTATCAGGATGGCATCAGGAACCAGGATTTTGGAATATGAAGGAAGTACATTCAGAATCGGAAGAGAAAGACACAGGATGCACTGATATGAAGGAGCATCATAGGAACAGCAATTGAAAGAAGTTGTTCTTCCACAACAAAAAAGGTTCCTCTGGACTAGTTTTGGGTAATGTTTTCAACAGGGAATGAGTTTGGCAATGACAAAAGCTTTTGCTGAAATTATTTGAAGATGGCCTATCGTAAAAAAACTTCAGTGAGACAATAAATTTGTGTGCTATTTCAAGTTACTCACAAATTTGTTGATAGTCAAGAGTCCTTTTCCACCTTGTTTTCTGCCTCCATGTCAGTGTGAGTCAGAATGTTTGTATTTACTGTCGCTATTATTTATAAATCTGGCAGTATCAGAATCACAGCTACACTCTTTTACAGGTTTTTAGGCTGTGCAATGTAAAAAGAGTAATCACTCCAAAGGGCTGAAAGTCTAGCAGGGGAGAAAACAGTGAAATGGAGGGAGGAAAATATACAGCATGTCAGCAAAGTCTGAAGTTATAATCAGCCCATATATTGTTGGTTTCCTGGTTTGGGCTTTTAAAGATAAATGGTAAAATTCATTCCTTGTCAGAAAGGGATTTAGCTTACATCCACAGAACTGATGAGAAAAAGGTATTTCCAATCACTTTCTTTTTTTTTCTTTTCTTTTCTTTTTTTTTTTTTTTCCTTTTTTTTTTTTTTTTTTTTTTTT
>Ga0065711_1026713_pt1 | contig 61641 bp, 32 predicted proteins | sample Hoacrofraction12_FD_59098 | JGI IMG/M metagenome (GOLD analysis project Ga0065711, IMG submission 59098) | Hoatzin crop microbial communities from Cojedes, Venezuela - Epithelial fraction 12 v2 (version 2) | ecosystem: Host-associated > Birds > Digestive system > Esophagus > Crop | place...
TCCTGTGCAGCCTACTGTAGGTGACCCTGCTTCGGCAGGGGGGTTGGACTAGATGACCCACAGAGGTCCCTTCCAACCCCTACTATTCTGTGATTCTGTGATTCTGTGATTCATTCCTAGTGATCAGTGTTAGTCATAGCCTAACACTATGAGCTGGAAGTCACTATGTGGCACTCACTCTCAGTGTGAGCACATACATTTCCATTCAGACAAATTGCTTAGCTCACAACTCAAAGTAAACATTGTTTGGCTAAAAATGAACATAAAAAAGCATTTGCTTGCTTTTGGGTACAGCAAATTCACCAAATTTCCAATTAGCAAAGACACTAATAAGCCTTGAAGGTGACATAGATCATAAAAGACAAACAGTATTGCAGAGCCAGATGCAATAGCTGTGAGTAGGCAGATTCTAAGAAACACAAAACCCTAGAAAAACATACTGATCAACTAAAGACACTTTTTATATAAAATCTTTTTTAATGATATCATGAAAGATACTGAGAAAATGCACCAATTCTGTCTCTAAAAATGAAGTTTTGTTAGAAGCAGGGTCATGTAGGTAGCATTAATGTTTTTATTTTTACAATAAGAAGCATACCATTTAAATAATATTTCCCATTTTATACCATGTCACATCACAACAGTGCCCTTTTTCAATTAATAGGAAAATACAGTGGGAAATAGCTTTTTTTTCACTTCAATGTTGTATACATATTTAAATCTACATGACAGACACTTCCTACAGTATTCATTGCGCACCAAACATACACACAAAAAAAAACCCAAACAAACATTCTGAGTATAACTCTGCAAATATCCCTTGGGGTTTTTTTTCATAGCATTCAATCCATGAAGCCTGATCATAGTCCATTTCTTCTCTTTAAATGATTTATACAACAAAGCAATATTTTTTAAGAAATAATCAGAAAAGAATACATTTGTGACCTAACAGCCTAATGCTCCTTAGCAGCCAGCTATCCAGCTCAATGTCTTCCTGTGGTTAAGATCCAGGTGCCACTGAACCTTACCGTAAGAAGAATATACCATATTCTTTTAATATGTGCCACTGCTCAAGCAATTGAACGTGCACTGCTTAGACTCCATTTCTACTGCATAACTAGAATGCAAGTAGTCAATAAACCTTTCCACATAGACCTGGATGTTACCATTAGAACAATAAGAAACTACATAAAACATCCCATACTTAGATTTCAGAAGTGTCTAAAAACCTGTGACATGAGTTTTAAAGCAACAATATTTTTAAAAAAGCAAAACAAAGGAAGAAAATAACTTTTGTCCCTATGAGTGCAGAGTGTACAAATGTTTCTCACCATGCCCAGATTTCAGAGGGAAAGGTTGGTTTTCACAAGCAAGTCCCCAAATGCCTGACAAGCTTTGAGATGGCTTCTCTGCCCTTACCTAGAATAAAAAGCTGCCTCTATTAGTCACTTGGAGCTTCATTGCTCACGGTAACATGACCACTACTTTGACAAGATATCCAAACATTCTATGGAAATGAAATGAAATCTTTCATCATGAAATGTTTTCTGGACATGACATTCCAGAAAAAGGGATTAGTCAGCTATTTGAATTAAGACACAGCAGTATGAAGCATACTTGTGATAATTGTCTGCTGGATTCTGTGATGCCAGCTAGCCAAGGGTCTCACTTACGAAAATATTAACAATAACTATTTTAAAAGCCAAATTGGAAAGATTGCCATAACAATGAGCACGTACAGCCTCAGGCTTATCTTACTTGAAGTCTTGCTTCAGCAACTGCTATTGATGTTCTGCCATTATTAGTAGCATGGTCATAAAATTATCTGCAGCAGCTTGGAAATTTTTATAAGCAGTTATACTGCTCACTGAATGGTTACCTCAGCTGACGTGCAGGTATGCTGCACAATTCTGTGACCACTTATGCTTGTATCATCCTCCACGTATTCCTTGCACTTTAATAGCAAGTACAGTTACTTAGCTCTATCACCTGTCATAAGCGTGTGCCTCTTTCCGGAACAGTCCTCTGAAAAAAACAACCCATGCCTTTAGGAACAAGAAAGTGGATTATCTCATCCTGAAGATGTGGACCTATGGATAAGCTTCTGCTTTTTTTAGCCACCTGGAAATAGTGGAATGATAGTCAGTCTGCAAACAGATTTGAATATCGTCCCAGCTAGCCTCTGCCTGTAAGGGGTTGTTTACAGCTTGTTGATTAAAATGGCAGGATGACATCCGGCAGAGTATTTAGTGCTTTCATTAGAATCTTCAGATTTCCTTCCCTCTTTTCAAAAGCATGAAAACTTAACATGTGACCAATATTCCTCATGATCATTCTGAAGCACAGATACTGCTTTGCTGAGACATGAAGTATCCTAATTAACTCCTCCTTGTCTCCACTTACGGACTGTAAAAGCTTTGCTTACGCATTTAGTCAGAAGTCTACCAAAAGAATTACAATGTACCCTGTCAACACCATGAGAATAACAGAGACAAAAAAATCAAATGCAAACAGAATTAAGAGAAACTATCCTTTCTTTTCACTGCAGGCAATAGCAGAGACAACTTAAGCTTACAACGATGCTTTCTTTCCTTAGCACAACTATTAGTTGCACTTTCAGTGATTTCATTTCAGCATCCTTTGCTGTCCTTCCCTCTGCCACTCAGCAAGAATGATGTGAACTTGCAGAATTAAAACCACAGTCTCAAATAGCAAACCCAAACAATTACCTGCCGCTTATTTAACACAATATTCTTTGCAGGAGAGAAAATCGGCAGATTGAAAGAAAAGAACAGTCTTATTCAGTCTGATAGTTTTCAGGAACACAAATATAACTCGACATTTTGTAGAACATCTAAAAGGTCCTTCTCTCACACCCTGGAGAGATGAAACAATTACTTAACTCTGGAGAGATAAAACAATTACTTAAATGAATATAAGACAACTAATGAGCCATGGACCACACAGCTGAATAGACTGAGTTCAAAAGGACATGAATGCATTATGGATTTCTAAGTGTCTAGCAGCCCCTCTTGTTACTGAAAAGCACAAGTGGACTTCGGGCAGCAGGGAGCATGCAGGTGGGAGAGAGCAGGTGGCCAGGACGTTCTCGGAGACAACATAAGCTAGGAGATTCTTGTCTCTAAAATGAAAATATGTCTCCAATAAGAGTAAGCCATCCACTCTTTAAAAACAGCCAAGATCAAGATTTCAAGACCTGTGTAACTGCTTGATGACATCCCAGAGGCATGGCTCAGCCACTGCAGACTGTCCGTGGAAGAGATCATCTGGATAAAATGACATGGCTTTATTAAGTAGGATGGTGAACCTATTTAGTGTGTGAACTATAACACTTCATTTTCTTTTCAAAACAAAAGTACAACAAAATAAAACTTTGATTCTCATAACAACTTTGGAGAACAATATCACTCTTTGCTGCAGAAAGTAAAACCAGTAAGGTTTTATTTTTATTCAAGAGATCTGCTCTTGCAGCTAGCTAAGATCTCTGGAGAAACATTAGATGAATAAATCATTATCCAATAGAAAATCTGCTTATGGAAATTAGATAATTTTATAGGAATTTTTATGACAGCAGATTTGCACTTCAACAGAAGCATCCTAACTTTGATTTCTTTGGGTAATCTGTGTTTATTAGTTTCTTGTGTTTGCTGTATGAATGAAATAACAGTTCTAGCCGCTTACACTTCCTTTATGATGAAGAGATTTCAGAAGCCCTTGCCATAAGCCTGCTCTCCTTCTGCTGTATGCAGTCTAAGCTTTACTCTAGCCTGTAAGAGTAGCTGAATACATCCAGAAACCAGGATTCTATCAATGAGCATATGACTGGCAGTAAATTAATGAAAATCAATCCAATTGTAATAGTCTCAAAATAAAATCTGAACTGTTGAATTATTATTTTCAAGAGACTGAATTTCAAGTGCAAATACCAAAGATGCTTTATAAACACCTACTGTTTAAAAATTTTGTCCATAGCTTTACAAAATGCTATGCATGAAGTTGTTACCATGAAGACTGTAGGTGACAAACCATGGAGATGTAAACAATGAAACATCACAGAGAGAGGAACCAGAGTAAAGGTTAGAACAATACGTGGTGGAACATAGCTAAAGTAACAAATCAAACACTACGGGACAGACTGAGTAGAAAACTACCTGTGAAATGGCAGTTCATAGGCTCAAGATGAGAGTCAGAAAAATAGGTATCAGAGCAACCATGTGGTCTGCCATGCAAAGCCTCTGTTCCACGTGACTCAACGTACTAAAAAGACCACTGTTATCTATTATATAGCATGTTTTTTTTAGGCAGCAAGCCCTATGACTGAGAGTTTGAACTAGCTCTGTCTGCTAACAGTTGACTTCAGTCCAGGGCTACAATCAATCAGACTCTGAACAGCAAATGACAAGGCACACTAAAGATGAAAAGAACAGGCTTGAAAGGAGCGAAATATACCATCAAAGTCACTAATATACCATTTAGTGCTGTCCCAAAGTCCACCAAGATATCAAGCTTTCACTGATCAAATGGAGACAGGGAGAGCAGATGATATCACCACTTCCATCACGTTTTGTCAAACTTTGATCACTGTATGAAACACATCCTGGCTACCAACTTTTTTCACATCTCCTTGCCTTTACTCTAGTTACCTCTTTGCCTTCTTTCAAAAGAATCTGGCAAGATTGTACCTGTTGTAATACTGTTGTAGGTCTGTGATCAAACATAGACACAACAAATCTTTAAACACCGCAGATGTTGATAGAGGTTTCCATGTCTTGAAGTTTCTGACAAACGCAATAAATTGTTCCTATCTTTCTTTGGCAGTGAAGCTGCAACTAAGAGCATAATTTTCATACCCATTTGCATGTATCAAACTTTCAAAAATGGGAGACTGAGCGCAGACTCACTGCAACAGCTTGAAAGAGCTACACACTCTAAAGCAGAGAAATATTAAGACGTAGAGAGGTATTTAATTTTGTACTTGTCTATAGAGAAAGTCTTGCTGGAATGCTACATACAATTCTGAGGTCCAATTTTTAATAACAGTGTGAAAAAAAAAGATTTAAAGAGTAATAAAAAATTTCTTAAGATTTTTAATAAAAAAAATTTTAAAAGTTGCATATCCTAGGCGTTTAGTTAAGGGACAATTTTATCATGGTATATAAGGACCTGCAGGAAGAGCAGAATTTGATGGCAGAGAAAACTCTTCAATGTGGCAAGGGCAGAACAAGGCTGAAATAATCGAACTTGAAGCTAGGCATATTCAGATAAGAAATAAGTGTTACATTTGTTATGGTAATAGGCGTTAATAGCTTACCCAGGATTCTCCATCACTACACACTTTAAAATCATGACTGGATATGTTTAAACACAATACCTAGTCTAATTCAAGTGTTGGATATAAAGCCAGCATGCAGGGGAGTTCAATGGCTCACATTACACAAAAGGTCAGAGTACATAATCACAGTACACATTTACGGCCTTAATACATACAAATCTATGACTTATTTCTGATCTTAATTCTAAGACAAGGTCAGAAAAGTTACAGACTAAATTAGCTCTTTTACATTCAGTCCCATGGCCATATGTTTCTGTTTTCCATGCCCAAATATGCAGCTACTTGCTTAAAAATCTGCTTTTGAACTGTACATGCAAGCTAAACTACCCTGCTTGCTGTATGTGTTCATTTGAATTAACACTGTACAACACTGTCCACCCCTCAAAAAGAAAAAATCCATGCATAACCTTCATAGTCTGAAAACAGGTGTAAGATATGAAGAAAATCAGTCTAGGAAAATTACAGCACAATTCTGACCTGGAGAATTAAACGGTTTCATCCACCATCATCTGTCCATATGTCATTCCTAAAGTATAAATGCAGGGATAAACTATTTATAAAAGGAAATTTGGGAATGACCATGATTAATATGTATACACTGCAGCGAGTTACTCCTATCACTTTCAAGTGTGCATACCCTATAACATAAATCTTGTAAGCCTTTATTCATTTTAAATTACGTGTTTTATACAGTCAGGTAGAAACTCATGGCAGAAAAATCCACTGAGGACTACTGAATCCCAGCTCACTATTTTGGAAGTTGTTGGAGTCATGGTGTCCAAGAATGGTCACCTATATTATGGATTTGCTCTGTTCTTACACCAATTTGATACTGGTAATACTGGCTTCCCTTTGAGAACACTAAGCTAGCTGGACCTTTAGTTTGACTCTGTACATTCTTCTGTTCTTATGCTTAAATATCTTAATGAGCTAATCTATATGGGCATAAATATATCTTACAATGTTATTTCTCTATCCTTCCTAGCTTTTGCAAGCATTTTCTGCAGCTATATACATAGATTTTTTTCCATGTTTCTTATAACTTTTTTCTACATTTACTTGGGTAATATCACAGAGGCCATATCAAGACCTGCTAAAATACATGTACGCGTATTATACCTACGAGAAAGAAGCATATATCAAGACAAAAGTAAACAAGACTAAAATGGAAAAACAGGCATAGTAATGTTTTGTAAAGGTGATTTTTCATTATCCTGTAAAAAAAAAAAAGAAAGAGGGGGCCAAAACAACTGAGAGAGAGAGCTTTCCAAAATACTTTGAGACATGTAAAGAGGTTAGTCTTAACATCATATTTTGCAGTGAAGACTTAGGGGGTCCTGGCATTAAAAAAATATCTGCTGAAACAGATGAATAAGAGAAGAGAGAAATATATCCAGTGATTTTGGCTCTAGACTGTGTGTACAAATTTGCATCACAATTTTGGAAAAGACCATAATATGAATATCAATCATGATTTTTACATTTTCTTTTTCAGCCAGCTGCCAGCACTGTACTTGTTCTGAACACAACAGAGAGAATGAAATTAAGCCTGGCTCAGTATCCACTCACGCTGAATTGCAGTTTTTCCCTTGCCTTCATGTACAGCCATAACCTCTAGGACCACATAGACTAACATCCGCTCCAAGTCAGTACGGTCCAAAACCAGGTGAAAAAACCCAAACTAACAAAAGGTGCAGACCTATTTAATTAGTCATTTCAGGGTTTGTAAGTATTGAAGAGTAAGTTAATTTTAAAGGTTGGGAAGGCTGAATTAAGTCAGTAAGAGTATTTGGAGCACAAAATTAAAACCATGCTTAAAGTCTATACAGCTAGATAAAGGTCTGAAGATGAACACAGACAAAGCCAGGAAGAGGGAATCTGTGAACACGGTTTACATATTTCAAAGACTATCTTGTGTTTTTACCAAGCTATCAGCACTGTGTTTTATGCCACCACCTCCATGGCATTCCACCTCCAATTTGTATCTTCTAATTTAGCAAAAAGAAGTAGGACTCAAAAAACACATATTATAACAAATTATTCTGGTCATATTAGCATTTATATAGATAAGGCTTCAAAATGTGAATAAAGTTAAACTAATTAAATGCAACATTGATAAAATCCTCCCTGTGAGCGACACTGATTGTGACTCAAGTTCCTTTAGATTATGGTGATTCTGGGTCATTTTGGTGTGACTACTATAACATGACAAAATGGCATTTTGGCTATTATCCCACATGGTAGAACATTGATATCGGTAGGAACAGACTGAATCCTGTACATTTTGGAAATATTTGCAGTCTGCATTTTTGTGTTCATTAGCAGAATGCTTACCTTTAAGTCAGACGTCTTTGCAACACAAATAAAATTAAACAAAAGTCTCACTGAATTCACTTGGAGTAGTGAAAGAAAATATGAGTAAAAAATGTAAACTTTTTTCAAACACGCAAAATCCAGCAGCATATCAAAAATCACAACCAAGTGTTTTATCTTAAAAAATTGACTTATCCTACAGCTTTAACTCATCTAAGTCACAAAATAGTACCTTGTTTGAGCTGAAACCAGTCTGTGGTTGACTGTTCCATACACTGCCTTCTTTCCACAGAACCTTAAAAAAAAAACAACAAACCACCAATTCTTTAAAAGCATTTCCCTTGAGGACTGCAAGCAGTATGCTTAGCTAATGTTAGGAACCATACTAAATTTTTTTCCATAGTTTTTGCATTGCTGAGAACACCAATATCTATACTATAAAAGCAGCAAATAAAGTAAGTGTAAAAACATTCAGATTCCCCTTCCAGTTTAGCAATGGGTGCCTGTGACTGTGACAAGGGGAATGGTCCTCAGAATTGCGTAACTGGAATAGAGTGACCCTGACAAAGAAAACAGTAATATTTGCCTTGTCCTGGCTGGCTGCTTCTAGGTCGCCGATTGATCCAACACAACTGAAGACATTCAGATTTGGAAAAGGAGACAAAAATCCCCCCTAACTCAGTGTAATCTCGTGAGAAAACCAAGACCCAAAAAGAACATTTTCTCCTGCCTTCGGACGGATACTGTCAATTAAATCCTTGTTCTGAGACATGTGGTCTTACAGCAATGCAAATACTTTTCAGTGGAAAGTAAAGACAGTCAGAATTGAGATGCTTTCTCACGTTTTATCAAGAATTCAGAAATCTTCCCAGTACAGTGAAAAAAAAATCATGCTTCTTCACGGCATATTTCTCAGAAACAGACAAGACTGTCATAGCTATGTCTTAAGTAAGCTGGCAGGAAAAACTGCATTCTCAATCAGTATCTTCACACACAGCCATCCTGAAATTCTTCCTATTGAAGGAGCCAAAGGATACAAGCTTTCCACTGCATGAACAGAGAATGACCTCTCAGACCATCAGCAAGAGGCCTCAACAATAAACGTTGGCCTTCTGTAAGGCAGATCTTCACAAACCACTGACAGCCAGTGGCAGAAGATAGTTCCGGCAAACATGACTGGGAGCAGGGTGTGTCAGTCCCCATGAGTGGGAATAAAATTTTCCCTATGACCCTTCCATAAGAGTTTCTGAGCATTGCACATTGTTCTTGTCAACCTGCAACTATTGCTGAAACTAATTTGCTGCTTTGGAGACAATACAGTCAGACACCAGGCTTCTCTTGTTTCACCAGAAGTGAAGACAGTCACATTCCTGTATTCCTTGTGGAGGCCTCCATCCTCTCCGTGTAACTCTCCTGACAAGTCGAGACCTGCCAACACGCTATTTTATGTGCTGGGACAGCTCATAATTGCAGTTTAGCTTTTGAACACACAATGCATTTTTCTGAGATCAGCATTCCGTTATTATACAATCGAGGCATAGCTTCACTTTTTTAATTTGAGCAGACTGCCCCTAACAGTCTATGAACCAGCAGAATCCACAACATTCACATTCTAGAAGAAAAGAGAATGAGCTTGTAAAAGAGACATTCTTTGAGACTGAGTTGACTGCATTACTATCTTTATCAACAGAACAAAATTAGTAGATGGAGGCCCTTAGCAGATTTAAAATATGTGGCTTTTGGAGATTTAAAACTGTGATGCATAAATTTACTGTCAATGAATTCTTATCAGGTTGGAGATGAGGTCTACCGTACAGAGTAAAAGATGTCTTAAGTGCAAACAAAATATAACGGCAAAATACTAAATCGCAAACATATAAGGTTGAGAATTAACTCCTCTCCTATATAGAGAGAGATATATGTGCATACTATTTTTATATATATTGGGACCAGATACCATCAGGCATTCTTTGATTACAGCTGATAGAAAAACATGAATATTTTCAAGAAACCATTTGGAAATTCCTCAAAACTGATCTTGTTCTTTAAAAAAAAATGTTATCTAAAATTTTGCCTTTAAGGTTGAAGTAAAGTTATGTAGTGCATTCAGCTTCATAATAGAGACTAAACTTCACTCAGGAGCTTATGCCGAAGGTCCCAGTTCGTGTCTGAACTCAGTTAAAATTCCAGGTTCTGGCAGTGAAGCTACATGCTTACTAGTGAGTTATTTTTTTAGGAGTCTAACTAGAAAGACAGCTATGAATCAGAAGGAGTTCAGAGGCAAACAGTGAAAAGGGTAAAAAACAGGGAGAACAGTTTCCAAACGAGGATTAAAAGGAGTTGGGTACATTTATGATGGCTACAGGACAACTCAAAGAAAAGGGTGGATCACCTTTGGCTGTACCAAAGGACTCTCAGTACCAGACAATCATCAAACAACTATTTCCCAGACTAATCAAGGCAGGGGGAAGTTTAAAAAGAAAAAAATAAAAATAAATAAATAAAAAAAAATCTATTTCACTTAAGATATTCTTGACTACAAAATACTATCCCAAATGAAGATGCAACAATTTTAAGCATGAGTCAGCAAACCCAGAGTGAATATATGACAGGACATCTGTCACTAGCACTTAGACTGATTGATTTCATAAGTCTGTCCATTAATAAATTAATTCTTGCAAAGTAATTCACTTGCTTATTGACTAGTATCTCTTTAACAACAAGAATAATATTTGTCGGCCTAGTGAAAAGCATTGATTCTTTATTTCTTTAAACTACACTTCAGTCCCATTAACTCTCTGAAGTAACCAAGAGCAGTAAAACCTAATTTATTCCTAAACATAAAGACAGAAGTAGAAATATACAAGAGTTCTCCTTATGTTATAAATATCATAAGAAGGATCTACCATAAACGAGCTGTATTTAAATGTTGCACTTATGCAGATACACCAACACAAAACTTCTGAATGCAAGCAGCTTTTTCTCCCCCCACCCCACTGTACTTCTTGAAGAAGTGAGATTTTAACTATTTCTCACTTCTTGCTTTTTTATTCACCTATGATAAACATGACAGCTGAAAAGGTGACTGGAGAGGACTTCTTAGCTATCAGAAGCAGTAATCCCACAAGTTAGTGCAGACTCCAAACCGGTGACACACTGGCATGGCGATAAATACATAGGTGATTTAACTCTAAAGCCTAAGCCATGGCATAGCAAAATCCCATAAATAAAATTTAGTCACACAGGAAAGCAAATTTGAAACGAACTGCTATGTGAGTCAGTCAGGTTTTACAGTTAAAGCAACATAAAGTTCACCTGGCTTTTCAGACAAGAGTTCATCAAAAAAAAGAAAAAGCTAAATCACATGAATTCATCTTTACATGTTGAAACAAAGCATTATTTATACCCAGTTAACTGGCACAAATACCACTCCTGAAAAGCTCCCATCACCACCCAATTCACTTACATGGAGCAGACCATTTGAAGCAGCCTGCCGCTGCTCTCTAGGGTCAGCAAAGCTAAACCATGCAGCAGCTGGGTTTGTAAACTATGTCCCAATGTTGTGATAACACAGCCATAGGAAATAACTACCTGTTATAATTTTACTACTTCCACCTTTAAGATTTTCTGATTTCTAAAAACCACCCAAGCAACTTGAATGCTTAGAATAGCATTTAAGTAATTTTAATAAATTTAATAATATTCCCTTAAAAAAATCTAATTACAGTAGATTTTCAGCAAGTTTTCAAGCAAGCTGTAATTATCCCTTTCATCTTCTGACTAACATTGAAAAGCAACTAAAAGACCAAAGATCAATTAAAGGAAAAGATACCTGGTGGAATCGGTAGGTACAAAATGAGATTTTTACAGGATCGCAGGGGTTAGATTCATGTAAACTTTAAGGCCAGTTCCAAACATAGGATTTGAACCCAGTTGCCAGACTGGTGTGACTGCCATACTAGTGAGCCCTAGCACTCAAGTAGGCTTAACACAGGGCTTTGCCCATAAAACAGTGATAAAGCTTTGGGGCCCAAGTTGGTTCATGTTGCACCAAGTATGAGCAAGGGCACAGCTCATCCTTCGTTCTGAAACATGACTTTGCACCTGACTACATGGACATGCTCTAATTCATCCCCAGGGAACTTGCATACCAAATCAAGATTGTTGGTTTAGCTGGGGAATCAAGCCACTCAGCTTTAGTCACTGCAGTGCTGAGCACTTTTAATTCTCACCCTTAATTCCCCTGTGCTATTTTAGTTATTTGCACTGGTTGCCCTGAGTTCATGATCAACTTTGGTAGAATAATCAGAAATTTCATACAATAAGACCTCCATCTGCTCTAAAGCCACTGAAGGCAGACTCTTCACGTGCCAAAACGCACGTGTGGAAAAAGAGTTAATATCATTTTAAGAGGTAAAAAAAAGAGAGCTAACAGAACTCTGGTCTGTTACCTGTTTCAAACAACACTTTAAGCTAAAAAAGACAATAACAAGTGATTTCTGTAGTTGTAAATTACATGATTTAAACTCACAAAAGAAAAAATATCAAAGACAAGCTACACTAACTCAAGAAACAAAACCATCTGTAAGCACTATTCAGGTAATAAGCACCCTGTTCAGATTGGGATCACTTGATTATTGTGGAATAAGAACACAATCTCTGTAACAGTATGGGCAAAAACATATAAAACCAAAATCAGAAAATGAATGCTAGAAGCTTGATGTTTCTAGGGTATTACAGAACTTCTGAGTGTGATGCTTGATCTGAAAAGGAAATCTGAGTTGCATATGCTGGAAACGCATGGCAAGTCTGAAGAAGCACTGAAAGACTGGCCAAGAGAGGCCAGTCAAACTCAAATAATTTGGAGTAAATGGATACCCTCACCATGTTGTAAAAGTACTTTCAATAGAGAAAAGAATCACATGCTTGAAACCATAAAGATCCCATTTCAGATTATAAAGAAACCCTATGTTTGTCAGGAACCTAGGTAACACCAGCCATAATCAACTACTTTCTCTTTCCCTCTTCTCTTTCTTTGTATTAGCTTGTCAGTGACTACAGTGCCAGAGTCATGTAGATGCTTTGGTTTTTGTCATCTAGTCCTCACCAACTATTGAACCTGAGATTCCCAGAAGGTCTCAGCCTGAATCCTTGGAGAGGTCCAGGCCAGGAATTAAATGGTGAAATCACAGTAGGAGATAAACTCCTAGAAATTCAAGATCTAAAGTCACACAAAAATTTCCAAAGAAACCAAAATGAAATTCCATTTGCTGTGGTTTATCGGACTTTGTCTGCTGGCCAAAAAGTCTTAGGCAAAAAAAAGCGTACTTTTCACATATATTCTCTGGTAAGTGAATTGTGAAGGGACCTGAATCTAGGGCTCACAATCACAGAGTAGCATGTACCGAAGTACAGCTTGCCCTACGTACATTCCAGTTTTAAAACACATTAGTTTAAGGATTGTAGATAGGACACTTCATAAATGCATCTTTTATCCTACTTTAAATCACTCACACGTTCAATTGCAAATCAAGGGCACGACATCATCCTGTCTCTTCATAAGCACAGTCATTTCCCCTTAAGAAGAAAAATAGAAGTAAGTGTCAAAGCCACATGGCTTCTCACCTACAACCAAGTGATTTATTTCCTCAAGAAAAATGGAACAGATAAGAAAGGATGATCTATTGCAATGTGCTCCAGCAAGCTGTTACAGCAGTGCCCCAAGTAGCACTGATCCATACTTGGTCACACCAGGTTTGTTATCACTGCCCTCAGAGTTGAGCTACAACTCCACAAAGAGTATGCCTCGAATACGGGAAGCACTCTGACACACATTGTAGAAAGTACAGCTGCTATTTCTGCCCATCTGCCATGCAGAGAACAGGACTAGTCAAGACCTCCTGCTGAAATAATTCTGGCATTGCAACCCAATGAGAAAAGCTTTCGACCAGAAACACGGTAAGCATGGGAGGAATGTTGCCTGCTTGGTTTCCAGCAGCTGAGAATAATCTGGGGAAGACTCAAGGTCAATAATTTGAAAGTAGTCTCCAAATTAAATGGAAATAGCTCTACAAGAAGAGTTAAAAGAACCAGAGAAGACATGAAGAGGCACCTAATAATTGAACACAAAATATTTGCTTACTTCTAAGGGTGAATTTAATCTATGTGTGAGTTGTCCCTGTAAATCTGCTCCCTCTGTCATAGAAGATGATGTTCCACAGAAGAAAAAGCATTCACACATTAGATCTTTATTCCTTCAAAAAAGATATACACTGACATCTAAATTCTTCAAGGAGACAAGGCAAAAGAAACTATTACTTTTCTCAGCAGTTTCTTCCACTGCAATGATAGACGGGGTTTTCCCCCCCTTTGTTTCACTGTATAAGAACTAATATAAAGACTAAATTGAATGGAGCTGGGAGGAGAAGTTGTGGCAATGTGATGTGCAGGTGCACATGTCTTATCTCCAGAAAGCTCAGCATGAACAGCTTGATAAAGGCTGCACACCCTACCATTGATATTCTGTCAAAAGAAATAATATCTCTACCACAATAAGAAGTCAAAGTCTTTTATGAATGAGACTTACCTGTAAGACCCTGCACAGAGGCCCCTATGCAGTTGTTCTCTGCACAGAGATTTACTGGCACAGGTTTGTGACTATTGATTTACTGCAGCCTTTTGACCCCAGGCTGTGATCCCATTAGCTCTCACAAAGGAAGGACAGTCAAGCCCTATTGCTAACTGCATGTTAGACTTCTAAGAAATCTCTCTTTACTGCAGGCAAGTGTATTGGGATGACAATAGATGGATATGTGTTGGGCCTTATGCTGAATAAGTAAGTGGAAGATGTTTACGTGGAGTAGATGCTGTATTTGTAAAGAGATACAAAAGTCATTAATACCTACAATCTACAAGCATTTTTGGGAAAAAATGTCCGTCCTACTCACATTTTAGAACAGAAGTTCTGCCTCAAAAAGTGACCCTTTCAATACAAGAAATGTTTTTTATTCATTGCTTTACCATGATGTGTTGCAGGATAAAGCTAAACAGCTATTATGAATCAGGTTCATAAATCTCAGGTCATATTTGGACAGAATTACTAGGCAGGGGCATTACACCAGGTTGGGGCAAGACAAGAAGAAAAGAAGTCTAATTTAAACTACAAATGTTTATTCTGTGACACTCCAATGAGTTACTTAAGTGGAGATCAAGCTGTGTTGAGAACTGATGAATGCTGATCTGACTAGGAGCAGGGTTGTAACGCTTCCTATGCAAGCAAAATAAGTGCTATATCATGAGGTCATTCAGAGACATCCTGGCTGAATCAATCAGCAGCAGATGACAAATTCCAGCCAGAAATTTGATGAAGTCGCCTCACTGTTCCTTCAATAATTTAGACCTCTGTCTGCAAAGTGACTTAACATTTTCCAGAATGAAAGCTGTTGTAGAAAGTTACTTGAAACCAATTCTACAAATGCATTCACTTACAAGACACTTAGCAGCTTTCTGTAACAAGGATGATTTGGTCTTGAGCAGGACATGTTTTATTTGTTACAGCAGCACTGTAGAAGTATTTCTGTTTCACAACAGGAAGGAAGCAGGTCTGATAGACATTTATTCTTATATGCATCTGGTTTTGAGCTGCCCAACTAAACAGCCAAAAGTTCAGCTCATTGAATTTTACCCACAACATTACAGGTATTCAGATAATACTGGCTATCACAGTTTGTTCCACTTTAATTCTTTCATTCGGCGTGTATTAGCCACAAGTCAGTTGTAAGACAATATACAGCTGGTACTTTATATAGAGGAACACATTCTCACCAAGTGTAAATAGGCATAGCGCTCTCATTTGAGAGACTTACATGAATGCACGCTAGCTGGAAGTCTGGCCTATAGCCTTCAAAGCAATTGAAATACATGAGCATGCTTTGAGATGGAAGGTAGTTTCTAGAGAAAATACATCATTTTGTATTTGAATCTCTTACAGTTCCATCTACTGCGACACTAAATAAAAAGAAATGGATTCTCTCTCTGTTCAGTGGGATTTGCCCATCATTTGTCTCTTGCCTGTAAGTCATTAGTAAAATATCAGTTGAGCCACATTCATTTTCCTCTCCTTTTGAGTCTTTTTTTTTTTTTTCTCCAAGAACAGTTTCTGTTTTCTCTCCATCTCACAGTCTAGTATCCCTTCCCCAGGCTTCCACAAATTCTTGAAAAGGAGTCTCTATCCACAAGAAAATAAAACAGAAGGGAAAAAAAGTAGATGATAATATGAGATTGAACAGGCCAATGAGTTCCACAGACTTCTCGCTGTCTGGACAGAGTAAGATGGTAGAATTTCAGGGTCTCAACAACTTTGGGTCACTGAGACGGGTATAGAGGCCTGGAGTAGCTGAAGGTAAAAAATCCATGAGAAATGTTCAGTGGAGAGGAGACTGAATGGTGAACTATGGATTTCTCCATGGACCACTCTCACAAAAACATGTCACAGGAATTAGCTACAGATCTCCAGTGCAACACTGGAGAAACAGGGCATTTAAACATTGGCAAAAACAAGTTTCCTGCTGAGCTAGGAAAGCACACCCGCTCCTGTGCAAGTTGCTCCTCGCATCTTTCTGCCAACCCTGTTAATTACCAACTGAGAGCAGAGGCAAGACAACTCCAGTGTGGGATGTACTTCAGTTATTAGAAGGTGGGCTCCTCCGAGTTTCCTATTACCAAGGACTCTGACTTTCTTGCTTTATTTCTTCTTAACTACCCTGTTTTAATTTATAGCTTTGCAGTAGCAACACTGTAGTTAAAGCTGAAATGGCACTTCCACTCTAAACCTCTATTTTATTCCTTTCATTTGAGTTCATTACTTCAGTTACCATAAAAATGTGTTTTCTGGCAATCTCTGTCCTCCTCCTCCTCCCCTCCACCTCAGCAAAAAATATTTGTCATTCCCCAAGGACACTGAATGGCTGATCCTGTGCTCTCTCTTTCATAGCCTGTAGATTTGTCTTCGATGACAGCTTCTGGAGGTAAAAGTCCACAAGGATACTGCTGTAGTGTTTGCCTAGGGGAGAATCTGAGTTTTCAGAGAATGTAAAGGAACACGTATTTGCCTTATGTACATGGCAGAAGGAAAGAGGAGGGGCTTTGACCTCTGCCCTGAAAGCACTTTACTTCTCTGCTTCTATTTTGAGGTTTCTTAGATACCCAGAGGACCTGTCTGTAAATTTTACAAGATATATGCAAAGTCAGCACATACGACAATTACATTAGAACTCACAGAACCAACGGTCTTGGGCTGTACTTACTGTGCAGGCTCCTCAGAGAGCTGTAGCATAGCTTTAGTCACAGCACTACTGCCTTAAAAAGAAAGCAAAACAAGTCCACAAGTCCAAGGCCTTGAAGTTCCTAATGTCCATTCATTTGATTAATGATCATTCAAGGAGAGAGATAAGGTGGAGCAAGTTTTGTTTCCATAACACTATGTGGCCCATCAAGAGACTTGTGGGAGCAGTAAGCAAGGGCTGTTGAAACTTCACAAAGCACAATAGCCCCACCCCATTACAGTGACAGGAATTTGTCAGCTTTATTAACAGGTTTTATTTTGCATAAACATTCAAACCTATTTCATATCATTTCAGAACAATCAATAAAATTCTTCTGCACATTTGAGCGCATACATACATGAAATACTGCCAAATCTCCTGCCCAGTGGAGGAAAAATGGTTGCATTAACCTTCGCCAAATAACAATAAAAACCCAAAACCTTAAAAACTGGCCTATTTGTCATTACTTATTTTTAAAAGTGCTAGCTCTTCAGATAGCTCTCCAAGTCTGTTTTTTTGGTTTTGATGGCATGGTAGTTGTTATGGCAGATATGGTGTATGAAGCAAGAACTGGTGATCTTGTTGGGGTCAAACTCAAAAGGTGAATAAGAGATACTTAACCAGTGGTAACCTATGTACCCTACAAACTAGAAGATAAATCAGCTTTTCTCAATTTTCCAGGCCATACTTCGCTTTCAGCCTTGGGACTAAAAAATTGCTGCTTCTCATTTATAGCTGCCTTTGAACAAGAAAAACTGTTACGAACTGGTTATCTCCATTACACAGATTTTGAATTGTCCTCTGACGCATCTCTGTAATGGCCATTCTGTGCAATAGTATATAGATTAGATGGGCTGTTCGAGCAATTGTAAAGAAATAGAAATATTATGGAGGCTTTTTGGTAGAGATTGGCTCACACATGCTTTTTCAGACTACAAGGGAAAAACAACAACGTGTTCTATGATTATTTCTGCCTACTCTTCCTCTTTCTTTTATTTTCATATGTAACTGTTTAGAATCTCATTGTTATTACATAATTGGCTTCTACTGATGAAAATATGTCAGATAAGAGGATTTTTAAATTTACCAACTACCACATCAGTACAGTAAGTACTGTGCATAATGGTCATACTATATAAGAATCAATAAATAATTACAGCATAATGGAGATGCCTATTAATGACTTAAATTATAGATGACGTTTTGTCACTTAACTGGGGTCTTCATGGCATCTTTTTTCTTGTTCTTCCTGGGATTTTGAAGGACAAAAGCAAACATGAAGGGAATGATACAAATTGCAGATTTTGCAATCAGAGCTTCCGAGACAATCCTCTGTCCATCAGAGATGAAATAGTGTCTGGCATCTCCAAATTAGGAGGAGATACTGTTTTTCTTCAGCTTTAGCTGGGTATATGAGGCAATTTTAATCAACTCAGTGTCTGTCAGCTGCAATAATGGAAATGGGACATTGATCTTCCCATCCTCTTCAGCAGAGGAAATATTCCTTCTATAAGGACTTGATTAAAACACATTTCCATCACAGAAAGGTCTGTGAAGTAGAAGTAGTATATTTCAGGCATATTTTTAGGGAGTTTTGTGAAAATAGTGTCCTGTTAAATAAATTAAGGGAAGATAATCTCTTTCCACTACACTCTAAGGAAAGTTTGAGGTGTCTAGACTGGGAAACACACAAAAGAGGCAGCAGCTAGCCTCACTGGTGCCTGTCATGATGTTTGCTGCGACACTGCAGTGAGCTCAGGATCAATTCTGCATCCCAGAAACCTTTGCAGTTCAAGGTGTCTGTTTTTTGTCCTGAAGCAAGGTGTAAGAACTGGAATCAAGAGGCAGTCTCAGAAACTCTTCAAAATCTGCAGACAAACATCCTTCAAGGAAAAAGTCAAATTTACATCCCTTTCCACAAAATGTCCCGAATTCTAGTGAGAATCTACTACTACTGCTACTTGAATGGCTCAGACACAGATTTCATTTATTCCTGATAGAAGCAGAGCACAACGCAACAGTAAAGCAGAACAGAGAAAACAAAACACTTCTGATGGGATTCTCTGCCAGTAGTGTTTTTGCCAGGTAAGAATCAGTGTAAACAGGTCTAATTTACTGAATACAATTGACCTGCAATTTTCTGAGCCATGAACGATTTTTCTGTGGAAGGTTTCAGTTCCAAGATAATCTCAAGGCTCTCACTCCCTTAAGTGTCTGAAATAACCAGATTTTCACTAGAGAGCAAAATACTAATTTACCTGTGCTGCGACATAATGAAGAGGGATAAGAAGTAAAGAAATAATGTGGAAAATGAAGAAAGGGAAAAAGGAAAAATTCTATCTGTATTCTGTAACGCAAAAGACCTAACAAATATCTATGAAAGGAACCCAGGAACAGATCTGACACCTGCGACACTTGAAGATTTAAATGTCCTCCTCAGCTTGACATAGAAGAGAAATCCACTACGAAAGAACATAAGGCATCACATACTCTCCCAGCAGCACCAGGCACTTAACATGTTTAACAAGTTTTTCTGCAGCAGAGATAGCACTGTAGCTACAGGAGGGAAACATCTCATGTATCGTGTCAGTCCTGGAGTTCTGCTGCCTAGAATTTTTATTAACGATTTTCCTAACAGAGATTGTAAGGCTCCCCTGGGGTACTCTACATTTATGGACAGGTTTCCCTCACTTCAGATTTGTCTTGACCTGTTCATATTTACGAGCTACTTATTCCCATCTCTGCACCGCAGTTCATTGTTGCTAAATTACCAAGGTAACAAAATTCCTTAATATTCACACAATTTGTTTCCATCAGTTGTTACAGTCTGTTTTCCATTCCTGCCATCAGTCTCTTGGCCTTCTCACTAACACTCCTCTTTCCATCTTCTCTCATGTACCAAATAATTTTTTTAATAACTATCAAACAGAAAAAAAACTGTGAGAAAAGTTACATCCATCCACTTAGCAGAAGTCTCCGATATTTAGTGTTAACACAAGAACCCCAGAGTGTTTTTTCATAAGCCAGTCTCTGTCCAGCTCCAAAAGCAGAGGTAGCAATGTCCAAGCTGCTTGATCACTGAAGTCACCAGAGACCAGTACACATGTTGTAATAACACATTCTTATACTCCAGTCTCTTGAAAGGCAAGTCTCACAGATACTGCAATCATGCAAAAACCCTCCATGTCCCAAGACAAACAAAAGTCTGCTGGAACAGCACCAGGCAAGGAATATTAGCTCAGCACCAAGCTATCAGCAAAACCTCCATGCAACTTCCAGGTCAGTCATCTCACCACTTCTGAGATTCACTGCCTGGGACTCCTGCCACTTTGCAAAGATCTTGGCAGCTGGGAAAGAAGAAAGAAAACATGCCCAAACCCTCTACACCTAACACAGGGAAAAGTCATGCTTTGACCTTAGTAAACAATCGTATTTAAAATAACTGGTTCCATGTTAGGTGTGAAGGACAAAAGGGCTTTGCCTTCCACTCTGTCTCTGGGTATCCCTGTCTTGCTTTTGAGTCCAGGCAAAGAAGAGAAGGGAGTTTTTATTCAGAGAAGTAACCTCAGGCACTTGTAAGGTAACATCCCTGGAGGTTTGGAGGAAAGTCTCAGCTTAGTACTGGTCTTGTTAATGCAATTGCAACAGAAAGTCTGGGTGATTCCCTGACAATCGCTGCTATCAGATCTCAAAGGCGCTTTCCTTGGGAAAAAAAAAAAAAAAAAAAGATGCTTCCTTCTCTGAAACCAGACACCCTTTTCTGATCCATTGATCAAAGACCTTGCACTTCTCATTTTAAGAGCCCGGTAAAACAATACTAAATAATGAGAAAAGGAAAAAAAAGCATCTACGGTTATTCATTAAATTAGAAGTTAAAAATAAATCATTGTGGACCTTTTCCTTCCTTGCCAATACCATTTCTAATGCTAATGTGTCCCTGTTTCCTGACTGACTTCTTTAAGGGAAAAAAACAAGGAATGTACACATTCAAGTAATAGGATCCCTTTGTCAGTTCATTCAAAATGTGCATTTCTATTAAACAGCCAGGGCTTTTCCTTTATGCCACTGGAATGCTTGATTTTACTCAAACTGCTACTGTCTACACACACACACAAACAAGTGATAATTCTCCTTCCTTTAAGGAACAATGCCTACCCACCAGCTCACAATGGACTTGGTTTCACGGCAAAAGCAGCAGTGCGACAATGTTATAAGGTATGCCAGGTTATTATTCAAAAAGTTGCAAATAATTTCCCCATCATTTCCATGTTCCTATGGCAGCACGCAATCTTTCTCCTCCTACATAAGGCTGTAAAACAAGAAAAGATTACTGTAATCCTTTTATTCCCATGTCACACAAACATTGTAATCTCCTTGCTACGTCAGAAGCAAATTTCTATCTGTAAATGTCAAGTCTAACAAGAATAAGTTGCAGCAGTCTTCATTGTATTGGTAAATAGTTATGTAACCTACTTACATATATTTAAGCACAACCACACTGGTAGAAGTTTGAAGTTCTATGCTGTAATTCAATCTTTGGCTTCTTGCATTTATAAACCACTCAGAAGCACGCTCCCTTTTTATGAAATTTAGAAATTAATTATAGTCTGGTATACCACTGCCTGGGGTGCTAGAGTGTCTAGGCTAGTGTAGGCTTCAGAGGTGTCTGAGGATTTGAATGCTTTCAGAGCCCCTTGTGAAGATATTTAAATGACCTGAACATATAAAAGCCAACAGCTAAGAAGGAAGTGAAGGAACAGAAAGCTGCCCAACACTCCAGCAGCACCACAGATCCCATCGGGGTAGGAAACATTGTGTCTGGAATCAGAGACAATATCTTGGTCTGGGACAGAGGTCAGGTCAGCAGACAGCACAAGCCCTTAGCTGAATCACAACCTTGACTGTAGCCAGGAGAAGGCTGCGCCTTTGGCTTTTTTTTTAATTGTTATTATTAAATGGAGCCAGCACTTCTCAGAAGCTTTTTTACGAATTAAATTCAAGCCTGCAGGGGTGGTTCAAATATCAGACTGCAACAAGAGAGGTGATTACACAACACAGTGAACAACCAGCCCTTCTCTTACGATCTCAGAACTGAAAGCAGAGTAAATAGGCTTCTTACACAGAGAAACCAGGAGATACATATTCACTTTCAGGGCAAAATGTTAAGATAGTAGTCAAAGACACAGAAAATTTTGTGAGAAGCTACCTTACGTTTTGCAAAACAAAGGGATAGTCTCCATAAACAGGTCTCAGTATTGCAGAAACATCGGGTACTCTTCCCAAGTACTTTCAATCTACAGCACTATGCAGAGAAACATTAATCTCATTGAACAAAAGTACTAACATGCGACTAGAGAAAAAACACTAATTGTTTCCCCTGTTTTCTAGCTTGACATTATTCCATTATTTGTCTTGTATTATTAAATACACCCACTTGTACAAATACCTATCACAGTCGCAGAGAAGGTGGGAATGGGAGGCTGTCAGAACAAAGCCTAGCAGTTGTGCTGGGCTTGAGGAGATACCTGTAGCTTGACTCGGAAACACACGTACACCAGAGCTAGATTTGCAAACTACTGATGTTGTACTGAGGATTCTTAGAAGATGTAAAGTCTGCACAGAGCCTTTATCTTCCTCTAGACTTCCACTTCATCATGACGAATCTTGAAGGAATATTAACAATATATGCCTCAGAACTTTTCCCAGTAAAAAGGAAGATCAACTTTCAACAGAAGTTTTGCAGCCCAGGTGCACTTTTCACATGTCTGAATTGGAGGCAGAGAGTCTAGGGGAGAGACAGCATCAGGTAAACAGAGGACGTCTTCCAAAGTACAGCAAAGGAAGAAATATCATCTCAAACTAAAAGTCAAGGGCTAGACATAATAAATATAGGCTTAATAAATTTACACATAAGCTCCATTTCCTGTCAATCCCTGCAGCTTCAGCACTACTGCTTTATTCTTTAACAGATGTGAGAACTGTCCATATAGCACTCCACTTCCACAATAATCACTATGTTGGACACAAGGAGAAAAAAAAGCACTCGTAACTGTAACAAGGGATAACAACTGTCTTGTAAGAACTGCTGCAAGAACAGAGGATTGTCTGTACACAGCAAAGGACATGGCAGGCTAAACATTTTCATAACATAGGATAAGAGGGATGAAGCAGAGACAACACATCTAGATTCCAGCAAGTAGTGCTAATTCCAGTGAATAAAAATCTGGCATGTGGAATTTAAGTTCCTATCAGCAAAAAAGGCACAGAAGAGCAGCCCACACTTGCCCTGAAATGGGTCCACTACAGAGAAGAATTTCTAGACAGTAGCCAAATTTCTAGCTAGTATAACAGTCTTAAAATCAATCTAGTGTCAGTAAAACAGAGGATAAACTGGTTGTGGATCATGAGCAAATAAAATTTGTAGGTGTTTTGCTTCTGGATTCAACAAGGTGAAGTTTTTATCCCTGGAATGATGTCTAATAGGACTACACTGGAAAACATACATATTTTCATAACAGAACTGCACACGTTAATGTGCAGTCAAAAGTACACCCCAGACACTGCAGACTCAAGGTCAGATTCAATGTTTAAGGCAGCTTTACCTCAAGGGTTGTAACTAAACTTTTTCACATAGCTTCTTTCTTACGTATGACCATATTTGACACCAAGACAAAACCTGAATGTGCACCAACTTTCTCCTTCCCCACGAAAATCCGTACCCTTATTCCCAAAGAGATATTCAGCAGGGGGGCCAGACAGAAGTCACTAGGTGTTTCAACTGGGTCCCCATGCTGCAACACGCACTATCAAATCCATTAAATGCAACAGAATTAGATGACTCCTTGTTCACCAGAAAAAGCAACACTTCATAAATCTGGTTCAGTGGTACTAGTCCGAGAAGAAATGTACTGGGGATTCAGTTTTTGTGGATGTTTCTGTAGGGCAATTTCTGTAGGTGTTTTTTGTAAGCTGAGATTTTAGTTTCTTTGAGCAATCCTTGCCTATATTTATGAAAAAACTGCAGTGCATGCACTTCACTTCCAAGGGAGAAGGTGAAGGAGTCCAAACAGTAGATCAGGGTGCTTACGGTTCAGAGTCTCTCCAATGACTCAACACACAAATATGTAATAAGTGAACTAAAACAGTGTATGCAGAACAGCAAGTTGATATTCTGTCCTAGAGCTTTCTTTGTTACTATGGAAGAATGTCTATTTTTTGTTGGTTTGTTTTAATGAACTTACTCTTTAATCAAATACTTTAAAACTGAAAAGATATCCTTTATGCAGTTCATCATCCTTACTCTCAGCTCAAAGGCAAACTTATCTAGACAGACTGGAGCTTACTGAATTTTAGACAACTGATTGAGAAAGGATCATTCATTATTCAAATGCACTTTGCAGATGGCAAGCCTTTCAATCCTTTCCTCTGGTTTTGTACAGCCAGTTATTTCTACACTGGAATACGTGCAGTAGAGGATGCAGTACAAGGAAATACTAGACCTTGGCTATCTTGCTCTTGGAAAAGAGAATAGAATTAAATTGTGTTGAAGAAGAGATGCTTCTTACACACTTATCAGAATGTAATTCTGTGTTAAATAGACCTTAACTAGCTAATTCCCACTCAACTTCAGTGAAATTAAGGCAGCAAGAAGTGTGGCAATTTTGGAACTGCAGGGTTTTTTTGCTTTGTTGCAAGATGACACAGAGCTGTCCCAACCTACTGAGCAGTTTCTCCAAACTTTGCTCTTTGGGCAGTAGTTTTTGGAAAAACAAAAAATATAAAACCTGTTGTCAGGTAAAAGAACCCTGTCCAGCTCTTACCAAAGTGTTTTTATCTTCCTTTCTGGCAGGTATGACTAATGTGTTTTACAGTGTTACTCCATACCATTCAGACAAATCCCAGGGAAGTAAATGGTATTTTCATCTCTATTTTTACCATCCAAAGAAGATTAACAAGCCTAGCTGACTTCTTATTCCCTCAGTCTCTGCCCTTCTCTCACTTTAAGAAGCTTAGATCTTTCCTGGTAGGTAGCTTTCAGCACCTCAACATACTACATTTAATTTGAATTTTCTAACAAGCATTCTTTATTATGATAGATCATTAAAATAAACAGTCTGCCCTGACCTAGCATCACCACATCTTTTGTTACTTACTTTTCCCCTCTGTTACTGTTAAGATATTGCTGCTACTACTGAACTGAAAGAACATGAATACAGATTTACACCCGTAATTTAAGAGCCACAGAAATTAATAACAGAGCATATAGTCCAACACATGCTTTCAAAGGTGCAGCTTTTCTTTTCTCACTATTCTCAGCTCTTTATCTCCCCTTTGCAGTGCACCAGCAGCCTCCTTCCTGTGAAAAGTCAAGGAAAGGCTATGGTTGAAACCTCTGCCAAGAAGAAAGGGCATTTAGGCTGTGAATAAGTCATGTGTAGTGGGGAAAAGGGTCAGGTGTGCCCTACTGAGAGCAGAAACACAAGCTTAACATGTTCCTCAAAGTACAAGCTGAGGAACTAGGGATTCTTAATGTCATCACATCGTCCCCACCCCATGTTTTACATTAGTGAGTGGGACAGTGGGGTTTTTTTAAAGCAGTATGTCCTATGCAGCCAGTTTACAGTGCAGCTAGAGCAGAATATCTACATCCAGATAAGACTTCTGGCAGGATATGATCTCAAACAGTGACTTCTGGTAAAGCAAAATGATAAGCAGTTGAGCTACTTAAGAAAAGACATATTGCTCTTTCACCACCCCAAAAGAGAGCAATTTTACTGATTTTGAGAACCACGTTGCTATTTCATTGACATATATCATGTACTATAATGAAAAGAGCTAACTGACAACAAAAAAAAACTCACCGGCAAAATGCATTTCTCTACAAGTTCCCGAAAGAAAGATAGCGCTGCAAAGCAACAAATTGAAACAACAGAAAAGCCAAGATCCCAACAGCATCCAGCTCCATTCATCTCTTGTTAACGTAGTGGAAAAAAGGCTTCTTTCCCAAGGTGGATCAGGATGTGACAGGTTAGGAAGAATGACAAAGTAGAAAGTTCTTAAAATCCCTCTGTTCTCATCATGTTCGTCCAAATCAGAAAGTAAAAGCTTGCTAACAAAGTGCCGCACCGTATGGCTGTCTTGTCCTGTAAGCAACAAGGCTATTTGAAATGGCATGTGCTTCAGACACCTCACCTTCAGTTTCCGTATGGCTATGGTTGTGGCAGTCAGACTTGCACAAAATGTGAATCGAATGGGCCCAGAATTTCACCTATTCACACCATTTCTACTCTCCATTTGGAGAATTGTTGTCCTTGTTAGCCTTTTGATTACCTCCAGCAGCTCACAATGGGACTTTTCCCCTCCCTAACAATTTCTACGGGGCCACAAGGAGAACTTCAGATTCTCCAGTGAACACAGAAGTTACCTCAACAATGCAAGCATGAAATCAATTGCTCAAAGCTACAGTAATATCAAGGAACATAAGCTAACTAACTGAAGCAATGACGTGTTTGCTGCAAAGCAGAAGTGCTTCTCCGAAGTTTTCCAAGGGAAAAATTTTTCCTTAGGATAGTGAAAAGTCAGTGAGATACTGACATTTTCACTCCATTTTGGATGATTCCTTGTTCAAAAGAACTCACAGTAACATCTTTCAAGTACTCAGACAGCGGTGTGAAAATCTGGTCTGCAAGAGGTCTGGGGGAGAAATAAAGGACTGCACAACTTCTTATCCACTGCAATGCAGTGAGCCGACAGAAGCAACACACTTCCATAACTGTTTTACAGTATACACTGGATTTAGTTGTAAGATAAGCAGCAATTATATATTTATTTTAAATATGTTTGTGTAACAAAGTACTCAATGCAAAAAGGTGCACATCAGAAAAGCACAGCTAAAGCAAAAAGAAAAAAACAGTGAAAGCAGCAGAAGTTTTCTCTATGTCAAATCTCTTGCTTCATGTCATATAGCAAAACACCAAAAGCTTAAACATTTTGAAAACAAATTGCAGGTGGCAAGGCAAGGAGGGATTATTTTTATTCATTTTTGACTAATCAAAACATTTTTGTAGGAGAACTGAAAAGCCTTATTTTGATTTTTACTTCTCCAGTCTGTATCAATATATCTAAAGACAAAACATTCCAATCGCAGCCAAAAGAAAATAAAATGTCATTTGGGAAATATTGAAATAGGATGTTCCAGCATCAGTTTGTTTTTATTTCTTCTCTTCTAAAGTGATATACCAGTGAATCAACACAATTTCACAGAGCATTTCACTGTAGACAGAGCTGCACAGACTAAGCCTGGAGTCCATGAAAGTTTCTCTAATGAAAAAACATGTTAGAAGATTCCTGCCTGACTGGACCCCCTTTTTTTTTTTTTTTGGTCTTTTTTTAAGAAAAGACAACAAAACACAACTACTTTTTGATGTTCCATTTGGTAAATTTCCCTCACCAGGAAGCAACATTCTGCACAGAAGAGCTGGAAGATTACATATTTATCATCTGAAACACATGAAAAGAACAACCTTTCTGTTCAATATTACCACTAAGAGCGAGATTGTTATTGGCTTCAGTAGAGCTTGGAATACTTTATACGAAGTGATCACCAACTTTTTTAGTGACAACTTTTTAAATAACTCTAAACTTATTCAAAGCTACAGTTCTAACCATCTTCTTGGCCATGGGACTGCTCCTCTAGCAAGCTTGTTTTAAACAAGTGGCAATAATGCAGCTGCACAAAGAACAGCTGAGAACTACCTGCTACGTTGTACAGATTGCAGCACAACAGGGCAATTGTCTATCTTCCCATTGCTGAAAACACAGTAATGATTATATAGCACTCATCTAAGAAATTTGAATTACAGTGAGATGGTACACACCAAAGTAATCAAAGGCAGTTTAGGTAATGAAGTTGACACAGAACGGAACATTTCCCAAAGAAACATTTCATTTGCATGTAATAGCGCCATTATAAGTTAATTTTGACATTACATCACGATAAAAACACTTGTTGACATTTACAGCATTTCAGTGACAAGACTTCTTACATTGTGATTAATTCATCTTTTTTTTTTATAAGCAATAAATATAATTTCATTTCTTAAAGGAAAAAAGCTCAAAATGCTAAACACACAGCTATTCTCACTGCTATACGCAAGATGAATTGGCTGTCTGAGCAAATATGCCATAGGACACAACCTTCGGGATCTTGAGAAGTTAATAAGAGCAGGCATTTTGAAAGATAGCTCTGCATAGCCGCACATGCAGGGAAACTGTGAATTCAGACAAATACCACCATCGTCTGTCATTTGACAGAAATGCTTCCTTTGTTCCTTGTGAGTTCTCAGAAATATGATTATAAGTCACTTATATTCTTTACTACAGATGAAGAGGCCAAAAAGCCAGAGCCATCGTGGGCTAGCAAACATGCAGGGGGAAAAGGCACCCCAAATCAGCAATCAGCTGTATTAAGAAACTTAAGGCAGTAAGAATGAGCTCCAGACAGAGAGAAGGAAAGGGGAAACCAGTCCCTGTGCATCATTAGCAAGTCCTCTTGTCCTGGCCACTCTGCTGGCTCAGCTCAGAGGAAAGGCTGCCAAGTGTCAGTCACAGGACTTAGAGCTTCATCCTTTGTATTCAGAGAGTGTAACAGTATAGGGGATCCAGGAGAAATCTGTACTGGAACTTGGGCAGAAAAGGAGTATTCCCAGTCTTTTCCCTTTGGAATTTCATTTAAAATAGGAAGTGTAGCTCATGCATATGTAAACACAACCACAGAATGACACAGAGATAGCAAGACAATGTCTCTTCTGTTAAGTTTTCCAGGAATAGCCCCCCTGTTACCTTTCTGTGCTACAGCCTGAAAGAGCAACCGTCCAATTAAGCCCTGGACTGAAACATAACTCGTGAAACATTTTCATTCATACCAGCTGATGAGAAGCCTTATCGAGGTACACGCAGATAGACCCCTTTCGTTCCCTCAGAAGTTCCCTTTCCTAATGCTCATTAATATACTTTTCATATTAAACTCTCACAACATCCATTGAGCAGCTTCAAGGTTGAAACAAAACTCTTGCTCTACAGAGCACGTGGGAAAATAATATTGTTCATACTGCAAAAGAAAATGACATTCTTACTCTTAGAGTCTTTCAGTTGTACTCTGTCTTAAGGCACTAATCAATTTAACAGAGATAGAAATCTTAATTTACTACTTATTGCTAGTAAGGAAAAGCATTAGTCTTGTGAAGTTGAGTATTTGGTTATCCGAAGTTTCTGTGCTGAAGACAGACCCAATTTATGAGAAAATGCCCAAGTTCCCCATACACAGCCAGAAGCCCTCATGTTTACAGATCACTTGATGAGCTGCCAAACCTGTTAGTGATTTTCTAATTATTTATAATTCCTTCCAGGTCACATTTAGCCATTTAATTGGCATAACAAAAGCAAGTTATCAGTTATCATGCTTATCAAATGCCAGTTCATACTTTGTTGTAATTGATATATAATCAACATGCAATCACATGTTATTGGATACCAATTAAACATCTAAACAGTCCCTTCAACATTATTACCCTAATATGATGGTAATTGTATGCTCAGCATTTCATTGAGATAACACCCTGCAGACCATATCTAGCTCCTTTATACTTGCAGAAGCTCGGTATGCTTTAATTACTAATATCTGTCTTAACACATCTAAGCCAATCATTTATGAAATGATTGTTATAAATACCAAACAAGATGAATTTGTTTTAAAAGCTTGTAATTTACACTCAAGAAAAGGGAGCTTGCATGAAATATACATGATTGGCTGTGACTGACAATTTCCTTCCCAAATAGGAGACGGGTCAGTAGCTTGTAAGCCTGGAAGTAGTTGCAAAATACCTGTTGTATATAAAAAAAAGACAAAAGCTGTGCAAGTCCACAGCACCTGTTTTCAATCTTAAAAAAAAAAAAACCACCAAAAATAAAACGAAGAAATTGTGTCATCAAGGGAGGAAAAAAGGAAAAGTACTTTATGAGTCCCAGCAGTCCTGGTTCCCAACAATACTGTTGTACCAAGAAGGAACAATCTGCATAGGCACTGTAAGGGAGCACTGTCTACCCCCTACCCTGAACGAAATGCCTTACATGTAGAGCTATTTACGATTCTTTCAAAACATCTCCCTCCTCACCCCTCTATTTATCAGCGTGTACCATTTTGCATCTATCTCAAAGCAAAATGAAAAGGAAGTTACTGAATGTGATTATATTTTTTCTGAACAAACCTCAATAATTCCTTCCCTACCACACAGCTCTATAATCTTGAATATGAGATATGAAGCAGTCATAAGAGCTGAAGACAAGCTCCTCAGGCCAGACTGCTTCCAGCTCAGACTACCCAGCTCCCTGCCGTTACCTTGTTGATATTCAGCAGCAATTAGTATTGGAATAGCAGCAACGCTAATTATGGATCACAGAAAATATCTTTTCAGCAGAGTGTGATAGTACATCAGGAAAGAAGCCCAGGATTGATCTGGTTTAATGGCAAGTCCAATCACACGGTGTAAGAACAGGTCTGTGAATATCTGCATTGAAAACGCCTTAGGTGCAATTGTTGATCCTTGCCCTACATTTAAGTCTAAAACATGGCCTTTCTGCAAGCCCATTTCCTGCAGACAGGAAAGCCATGCTTTGTAGTGCACACTGCATCTTTTGAAAGGGCTTCTTCAGATGAATGGAAGAAGTTTTCTATGGGAGAAAAGGCTTAGCAGCTCTCAAATTTGAAGGAGGTTTCCTGTAGCTTCAAGACATACTGTCCAAATAGCAACCCAGAGTAACCTCTCCCACTTCATAACTGAAATGGTTTGGAATATACACAATCAAAAACGTCCTTAGACTGGATGGGAAAATGGAACAAAATCTTGGGATTAAAAACAAACGTGCTATTTCACCTAGGAAAAAAGTGGAATAGATTCATGTTTCAGAATGCATTTTCATACCTTGCAGGGCTGCATAATTCTGTATCAGACATTTTCTATGGAGAGGTAAACTTACAGCAAAAATGCTTTCTAAAGGACAAATTCTGTCTCTGCATTGTAAAACAAAAAGCCAAAACCAATCTGTTCATATCCTTTCCTATTTTGGTCATTAATAGCACCTGAGTAGCTGCAGGATGAATTGCCACTTTAGCAGAGTGCTACAGTTCAGATCCTTGACTTAGTCCATTAAGACTATTTGTAGGCGATCAATGGACCATTTACTTGAAAGGCAGGAGGACAAATGGTCGATTTATCCTGTCCCCAGCTGGCCACCAATTTCCTCAAGCAGTCATGAAATTACTATAGCCATGAAGTCGTAGCCACTATTTCTTCTCCATGCTGGAGTCTTAATTGAGAAGGGAACTCTCAGAGTCTTTGGGAGACTCGAAAGAAAGCAGTGAGCACCACAGGCCTCTGCCACCTTGATAAACGACTCCACAAGTCACCCAAAACTGTTGAACAGCGAGCAGTTCTCTCACCAATCACAAGCAACCTGAAGCCACCTAAAGCCCCAGATAGTTTTTCTAAAATTGAGAAAGAAAAGAGAATCCAGGAAACATGCAGATGGACAAAGGGCAACTGAATTTTTTGGCTTCCAGCTGTGACATAAAACTCAATACCATCCTTTAAAAGAGGCCAAAATATCTCTGATAGTTGTGATGAGTTTTTTGCCTGGGAAGTTGTGCAAAAACATTTTCGACTGAATACGTTTTGGCATATGGTTGTTACAAAAGTGTTTAGTGAAAATCTACTTATTTGAACCAAATGTGCATGCTGAAGTGTAAGTACAAATACTGGCAGAAAGCAAGTCTTAACCTAAGATTCCAGGACTATGTCCACTTCTAAGTTGCTTTTGAGAAGAAGCTGGAAATTCAAGCCATAATGCTGTGATTGTCCCTTAATGGTTTAACATTTTTATAGAAACCCTTGACTAATTCTGAAACTCTAGATGCAGCATTAACTTTTTATTATAACAGGCCAGGTGGAGGGCAAGAAGGCAAGTGTGAACTATATCCCCTTGTTGTGGTTTAGCCTCAGTTGGCAACAAAGAACCATGTGGTCATTCCACAGCCCCAGTGGGATAGGGAGGAGAATCATCAGGAAAAGGCAAAACTCATGGGCTGGGTTAAAACCAGTTAAACAGAACAGCAAAGTGAGAAGAAAATAACTACAATAATACTGATAAAAATAACGTACAGCACGCAATGTTCTCACTGCCTGATGCTCAGCTTTCTCTTGAGCAGCAAATCCCCATGCTTCAGCTAGCTCCCCCACTTAAATACTGAATATGACATCACACGGTATAGAATATACCTTTTGATTGGCTGGTTTGGGTCAGCCCAGCCAGCTTCTTGGGAAAATCAACCTTATCCCAGCTGAACACCCCTTCATCTATAATCTAGTCTTCACAGCTGTTACAGCACTCTTTTCGGAAGAAGGAGACCCTGGTTCCTGCGAACAGCATGGAACAAAAGCTTGCCTAGAAGCTATGCTAAGGTACATGGAGGACAGGGAGGTGATTCAAGACAGCCAGCATGGCTTCGCCAAGGGCAAATCCTGCCTGAGCAACCTAGTGGCTTTCTATGATGGCATGACTAGATCAGTGGACAAGGAAAGAGCTGCAGATGTCATCTATCTGGACTTCTGTAAAGCCTTTGACAGTCCCTCATAACCTGCTTCTCTCTAAACTGGAGAAATATGGATTTGATGGGTGGGCTGTTCAGTGGATGAGGAATTGGTTGGAGAGTCGCAGCCAGAGAGTAATGGTCAACAGCTTGATGTCCAAATGCATGCTAGTGACAAGTGGTATACCTCAGGGGTCTATACTGGGTCCAATGCTGTTTAACATTTTCATCAATGACTTAGCAAGATTGAGTGCACCCTCACCAAGTTTGCAGATGACACCAAGCTGAGTGGTGCAGCTGACACACCAGCAGGACAGGATGCCATCCAGAGGGACCTGGACAAGCCTGAAAAGTGGGCCTGTGTGAACCTCATGAGGTTCAACAAGGCCAAGTGCAAGGTCCTGCATCTGGTCAGGGCAACCCCTGGTATCAATAGAGGCTGGTGGATGAAGGGATTGATACCCCTAAATGCAAAATTTCCACTAACTAGAGTGATTGCAATTAAACTGAAGTAGATCCTTGCTGTTTTGAGAAGACAGTAAAGCTCTAAGATGCAGAGTCTCCCAAATAATGCTACTTAGACAAACTTGACTTGCTGTTTTGGGGGGCACAGGAAAACTCTAAGCTAGAGAGACTCCTAAATAATGTTATTTGCACAACTTATTGGGAGGGCAGATGCACCAAGCTACAGAGATAGAGGCACCAAGGGGGCAACAAGACAAGTGCAAAACAATCTGGACGGACACAGTGTACGTGATCTTAGAACCGAGTTTGAGCAGAAACAAAGGTCAATCAGCGGACACTGTGATGAAGAGTAAAAGCCTTCATCTCAGAACCCCCAAAGACCACCCAAGGATGCTAACAGACATGCATGAAAGACATTAACTTATGCTAATTAGCTCTTGTAATAGTCGTGAATATATTAAGCTTTTCTCAGAAATATAATGAATATGTATATTGTGATTGTATTTAATCTGAAATGGCAGAATGTTTGGCACGCACGTTTGGAGTAGAGATCCCCCATGTGCCCGGCACAGTAATAAAGAATACCTGCTTAATAGCCCTCTGACTATTGAGTCTTCAACTCTGGATTTTCATGGCATTAGGACTGAGAGCAGGACTTGGGGGTACTGGTGGATGAAAAGCTCGACATGACCTGGCAGTGTGCACTTACAGCCCAGAAGGCCAACTGTATCCTGGGCTGCATCAAAAGCACCATGGTCAGCAGGTCAAGGGAGCAGATTCTGCCCCTCTTCTCTGCTCTGGTGAGACCCCACTCAGAATACTGCATGCAGACCTGGAGCCCCCAGCACAAGAAGGACATGGAGCTGTTGGAGTGGCTCGAGAGGAGGGCCACAAAGATGATCCGAGGGCTGGAGCACCTCTCCTAGTAGGAAAGGCTGGGAGAGTTGGGGTTGTTCAGCCTGGAGAAGGCAGTGGGGAGACCTTATAGCAGCCTTTCAATACCTCAAAGGGGCCTTTGGCAACGATGGGGCAACTATTTTCAGCAAGGCTTGTTGCAATAAGACAAGGAATAATGGCTTTAAACTAAGGGATGGTAGATTTAGAGTACATAAGGAAGAAATTTTTTACCATGAGGGTGGTGAATCACTGGCACAGGTTGCCTAGAGAGGCAGTAGATGCCCCATCCCTGGAAACATTCAAGGTCAGGTTTGACAGGACTCTGAGCAACCTGGTCTAGTTGAAGATGTCCCTGCTCAATGCATGGGGGTTGGGCTAGATGACCTCTAAAGGTGCCTTCTAACCCAAAGCATTCTATGATTCTGTGGTTCGGTTCTCTACCCTGGCTGAGGGGCTGCAAACCCGCAGCTTTCAGCAGGCTTGCGTTAATCCCAGGATGTGTTAAGCGGAAGAGTGAAAATGGAGTGACTGGATAGATTCACTTCCTGTTGAAGCCATTCCAGGAAAGAATTTGGTGATCTACGTGACAGAAGACTTAGGATATGCAGAAAACTAGTTAGAGCACTCAGCTAAGGTGACCCATTTTCATCAATATCAGCAAATAGTTAAGCTGACACAGCAGCCAGGCACCAGACCCCTGGAGTATGACAAAGTTTCAGTAACACCCTCCCTGCCAATACATCCTACTTGTTAGCAGTAGGTTCTTATTTCTCAGTGAGTTTGTGCATGCTCATATCTCTACACTGGCCCACAGAAACATGTGTTGAGGCACAGAGAGCACAGGAACTCACCTCTCCACTGGAACCCAAGTGCTTAAAGTCCAGGACACCAAGTCCCTAGTTTCTAGACACCTCAATCATTTACTGGCTCTGGTCCCAAGAGTCATATCTCAGATCTCTGAGCATACATTAGAAACATGACTTTCACTTACTACTGACTCGAATCACATTTGAACCAGTGACTTCAGGTGAAAGGCTGAGGCATTTTACTGTCAGTCTATGAGTCATCCAGACCCTAAGGCAGAACACTGCTCAAATGAAAAGACTGCAAGATTTTGCTGGAGGCCAAAAACTGTCTAAGAATATTTCCTTGTTAATCAAGTTAATTTCTGACTCCTCCTTAAACCTGCTATGTGCTTTGTCTGAAACAATAAAAGTGATTCAAAATTAATTTTTCATATGCTAGATTGAAATAAAAGATAAGTATATTAAAACAAATGGTTTTTGTTTCAGCAAGCTTTGCAGGGTTAAGAAGAAATGTCTAGGTTATGAAAACACATCTCCTTTTTTAAAAGCAAGTAGTCATCGTAGATTCAAGTCCTACCATCTACTGCGTCTATAATTAGGATAACTGAGCTCTTGTCGTTCCCTTTGTTTACTATATGTACTGGTAAATTCTTGTGTGGCCCCAGAGGTGACTTAAACATGGCTATGAAAATACATGGATCTAGCATTAAATGTTTTCTAAATTAAACCTGCTATTAAAAATAAGGCTTTTGTTCCTTCCTTTTTTCCAAGTTATACTGACCACTGCTGAGCTCCGTCAGATGGCAGGAAGAACCTCAGGACCAAGTTAGGCATCAAGTACATTACTACTTATTCAGTTCTCTGGTCCATCAAAACACTTCTCTTTAACCAGCAAAAAATCCCAAGAGAGAATTAACATTAAGAAAATACTTGTTTACCAAATCAGGACCAAGGTCACAAGTTATACTGTTCTCTCAAATCTCCCTTGGCTTTGTAAAGACTTTACCTTTCAGCTCCTCGCCCTTGCTTGGCATGTACGTGTTTTTAATTTAGATAGTTTTGAAGGTGCTCATGTAGAATTAAATTTTCCCTTCATCACACTCATTCACAACCGAAAGTCACCATCTGGTGGCACAAAACTGACAATCCCATGAGGTACAGCACACGTAAATGGCAGGAGACTCTGCAGTTCTCTGCGCTCTTCAGACCTGGGACTGGACAAATTGCTGTGGCTCAACAGAACAGTCCTCTGCAGAGTGAAAGCAGGTTTGCGTCCACATTCACCTCAGCGGCATGCATGGCTTTTGTCCAGCTCATTCATTTCATCCAATGTGTGTACTCCTCACAATATTACATGTTGTGTGAAACTGCCGGAACAAAATGGTCCTGGAAACAGCTGAAGGTTATGGATTTGTTGTTGGGTTTTGTTTTTTGGGTAGGTTGGTGTTTGTGGTTGTTTTTTTTTAAAAAAAAAATAAAACAAAAAAACAAAAAACAAAAAACCCCACAAAAAACCAAACAACAAAAACCCAACCAACTTTTTTCTTTCTTCTCCACCCCAAGGGCATGTCAGCAGCAACCATCTTTGTAGGACAGAATATGTGCACCCCACCATAAGAGAACCAGGTTGCACTTTGAAATAACTTGGCTGCTTTTACAATAGTAGTTTCTGCTTTTATGGAAGAATCAGGTTGCAGACTGGAACAGCCTTTCCAGACAAGAACAGACACAATGCAGCTGGCTGCTCTGTCCTTGTCACTGCAGCACTTCAGCCAACATTTCATTATGCTTAAGTATGACAAGTGACATTGTACAGCTGCCATTCCCTGGGATCTTCATAGAAACAGAAAGTATCTCAACAAGCTCTTCCAGCAGACAAAATTGGAAACTGTCAAATTGCAGCAGAATGATACAGCTTGCAGGGATTGTGTTGGGAACAATAACTTACATCCTATTATACGCTCCCCTCCATATGCAGGGTTTGATAGAGGTCGTGGGTACCGATAATTTTAGTTACAATGGAGCCTGTTCTTTTTGACCCCCTAAGTGATCTGCTGCAGACTATTGCTACGAATACTATAGTTATTTGCCTAGTCACTAAAAAAAAGAGAGAAAACAGAAATCGGGTGCTTCCAGTCACTCCAGAGCAAGCCCAAGGGGCAGGATGCTGCCCCGAAACAGCAGGCAGCCCTCGGCTGTGCGGGGGAAGCCTTGGCCCCGTGGGTGGCCAGGGAGCACAACAGGCCTGCCCGCCTGCACAGCCACTCCCCAAGGAAGCTCTGGTGCTCTGCAGTTTGGGAACGCTTTGGAGCCTGCTTTCCTGGGGTAAACAAGGTAAATGAAGTCACACCACGCGTAAGAGCACATCTGTCAGTCAGTGCTTTTTAGTAATTTTGAACACAACGGCCAATTTCAGTTAAATCTGACAACATGAGAAAAGTCAAAGGTTGAATACATACACACTTCATGGAACTACAGCCAGCCAAGGAGGTAATTCTTACCAATTACCTTCTGAAAGGCTGTAATGTGAGCCCAGTTCATGATAGGCAGATCCTGGACTCCATGCAAAGTAGAGCTGTTAATGACACTCCAAACAGCAGCAGCTTTAGTTGTTACCAGAAAATTTGCACCACAATACATAATCCATATGGAAATCCGACTGAATCAGTTCTACTGAATGTAGAGCTGCTTTATCAGCCGTATCAGCAGCACACTGATTAACCCTTTCGTATTTATCTCCTATATTTCATGTACCAATCCAGACAGAAATAATTCCTTGAAATTCAATCTTTTTCTATATTTTTTCTCTACTTCCTGCTTTAACATATATGTCATGTTGGGGAGGTGAGACTTCCAGTTTTAACAGGGTTTGGTTTGTAGTCAACCTTTATTTTGGTGTGGTTATTAACAGTTGCGGGATCATATAGGGAACAGAAAGAAGTCCCCTTGCCCCATTTCACAACACCTCTGTTCATGTTTGGTGGAACAGACAAGCTTGTAGGTGCCCAACTTATACACTACTCTTGGGTGAAAAACTTGACTTCTATCAGTCTTGAGGGAGCCTGGCTGTAGCTGATTCAGCTCTTCGTATGGTTGACTAGAAAGCTTGCTGAATGGCGACAAAAAGAGTTCACAGACCCTGTCAGCCACGAGAGTAAGCATCTGAATCAGACAGGGCTTAGTTTTGTTTGTTTGGGTTTTTTTTAAGCAACAGCTAACAAAAGCTGTGTCCAAACCAGTAGTCATCTGCATTCTTGTATTGTGCTTGTAAGTATGTGATATACAGCAGGGAAAATAGCTTCCTTTATTGCTACACACATGATTAATATAACAGTCATAAAAAGAGTCTACATACTATGTCAGCATTCTGGCATACAATGGCATTTCCAGGTTTCAAACAGAAAACCATTATTTGTTATTATTTCCTTCTCAGAAATGTGTCATGATACACTTACTCCTCTTTTTATTATTAAATATATTTTTTAAAATATTACAGCTGTTTCAATTTTTTAGGGCAAGAGATTAAAGACCAAAGTGAATTCCATAGTTCTCTGACAAAGGTACTGTCTAGTCTTTAGACCACTGCTATTTCAAAAGGAAGACTTCCACATTAAAAAGCAAATAAAAATAAAAGAGCTACAAGGAGGAAGGAGACATATCTACAACTATGAGAAATAACCGATCAAAATTAAATCAGGAAGCTTTGATTACATCCAGTGTTCAAAACCTAGTATTCCAACTGCAATGCATCCTCCTTTTCCTTCTCAATTAATTTCTCTGGCGGGTTGACCTCAAATATTTTTCATACTTTCAATCTTTTACTTTTAGATGGATAAACTAGTCGGCTCCCTGTCTCAACACTCCCCCCAAAAGTCATCCTCAATGTTACATTCTTTTAGGACCTGGTTCATTATTCCTTCTCTCATCTCTACACAGTACTAAACCCAAAAGAACAAAATGATCTAGATCAACACTTCCAGTTCCAGCCTACTCACAAATAAAAACAGTTTGCCAAACTTGCACATTAAATGATCCATCACACTACTGTCTGAACACACAACATTGCCAATGAAATCTTCTTGCACTTGTAGAATTCTGAAGGACCCATGGTTTCTCTAAATACCTTGTAATTTCACTTCTGAAGGCCCACTATTAGTGTCTCAGCCTTTTTTCATGCAACATTGCTTCCTATGTATGAAAGCGTTCTTAGTAGAAATGTGTTTCTTCTTGATCTTTCCACACTGAGCTTCCACTTTCTTAATCTCTTTTTCCATCTTGCATACTAATCAGACTCAAGTACTCATTCTGTATGTGCTTATACATGTGCTGGACTACACTTGCCAAGCTATTTCATTGTCTCTGAAGGGACTCCTGTGTACAAAAATGAGGAGCTGAAAACACTTGCAAGACAGCGGCCTTATTTTACACACTGATGAAACATCATCTCGCAGAATAACACAGCATCGATAATAGCAACACCACTATCTCTCTGATGATCTTAATGCTAAGATTCAGGACTTTGTTCCAAGAAGGGTGGAGAAGAGAGGTGGGGGAAAGTCTGCAAAGGACTACTGTAGACTTTTGTAGGATTTTCAGCACATTCAGGTTCTCAAAAAGCTTGTGCTCCCTTTGAAAAAAACTGTGGCTTCATAATCATCCAGCAAAACATACTTATTGTCCTTGCCTCTTCTGCCCTCAACATCAGGCTGAGTACAACATGGTACACCTGTTGCACACACACTCTTACTGTTCAAGATGAGCAAATGAAGATGAAAGGCCAGTTTTGGTCCTACCTTATATCAGCTCATATAGGTTAACTTGTACAGAAGAACTTTTAACACTGTAGGAGCCATTTTCCTTAGAACCACAAAACAAAATTACTGAGGTGAAGAAACATCTCTTGCAATAAGCTGGATCACTGGGGCAAAATTCTAACCAGTGTGTTTTAATGAATGGTAACAGAGAAACATGACCTAAACGGCATAAGTTCCATTATAAAAACACACTTTTTCTAAAATGAAATTTCACCTTTTCACCTTAGATTTCCAGAGCCTACAGTGCTATTGATCATCTTCCCACAGTTTGACGAGAGGTCACCGACTGTGGCATTCGTTAGAGATGTGAATTGAGGTGTCTGTCCTGTGTCTCCTCCAACTGTCTCAATCCTAAACTAGAACATCTTCACTTAAACTTGGTGTAAAACTCTATAGTCATGAGGGAGAAGACTAACATCAAAAGCATTTTGTGACTAACTTTGATTTCTTAAAACAGCTCTGAGGTGTTCTTGATATGCATGTAATTGTGTTTGCCTTCTGATGCATGACGGACATCAAACATCAAAATTGTGATATGAGTGTGACACTGGTCTCAGTAGTACTGAGAATAACTGTTAACAATCCTAAACATCTTGAATTAGAGGAGTTTCTGAGGCCATTAAGCTCAGAGGAGTATTAGTGCTGACGTTTGATTCCATTTTAAGAATTCAGATGCCGTCTTTGCACTCAAACTGAAGCCACCCTTCCGTTTTATGTTTTCAGTGCTTTGTGTCCCCCTTCTGTCACAGCAACTGGTATTTCCCAATATTTATGGCTGTTTCTATGCCTTGTGGCAGTTCATCATGACTGAACTACTGAGCAGTGCCTGAGGAAGCCTGTAAGTAAATGTTAACTAAGGTAAATAATACAAGGAACAGCTTGAATTGGTTTAGGCTCAAGAGCTGCTGCGCTCAGGGGTTGGGCCCCAGCCCACCTCCCCAGAGCCCCGCTCTGTCAGCAGCCCCGGGCCACCTCACACTGTTCCCTGGCAGCGACACCCCAGCCAGCCCCATGGCTTCGTGGCTGCCGCCACTGCTCCCAGCCAACACTCCAGGGCCCCACAGGCACGGACACCCCTGGCTCTGGGCCCTTGCCCATCACCCGCTCCCTGTTTCCGCACTGCTCAAAGTGATCCCGCAGAGAGCCAGCACACTGCTTTTGCCAACACCACGAACACCACATGGCTCCTCCCAGAGCCCCACGGTGACATCAGCTACCCCTGCCGCAGCCATGCCAGGCCCAGGCATTCCCCGCACCCTCCACCGCCGCAGGCAGAACCATCTCTGCCAGGAGAATGTTTATTTCATGTAACTTATGGCCAGTTTGCTCACGCCTCTGCTCACCCCGTCAGCTACTGACAGAAGACACACACACACCTCTCCTCCCTCTTGCCCAGGCTCCGCTTGCCCTCAGGTTTCCCCCTGTCCCTCACAGTCCCCACAGCGAGGGAACGGGCCGGGGCAGCTGCTGCCCTCCCCACAGAGGCAGCGCCACAGCCCCACCACCAACACCGCTCACCCCTGCCGAGGCAGAAGATGGCGGCATCTCTGCCCAGCACAGCCCCAGGGGCCGCTTCGCAAGGAGCCCACGGCCATGCAGGGGTGGCCACGGGGTAAGGAGGTGCCCATGGACATGAACTGGTCAAAGCGGTGGATTCCGCTCACCTTAACAGAGCAGGAGATGGTAATACACAATGCAAAAACTTTGTTTTTCTTTTAGCTGTTTCTAGGCCTACAGGTTGCTGACCTCCTCAGGGGTGTTCTGCGTTTCCTTCCTTCTCCTGACAGGAAATGCAAATAGAAAGTTTAAAAAAAATTCCTTGTGGCTCATTTTTCTCAGGGTCCCAAAACAGTAATGCTGTTCAGAAAGCATTCCCACTTCAATCCTAATTATACAAATCATATTTATACAGGCAGTGATAAAAATCTCCAACCGCCACATAATTCAGCTACGGAGATCTATATGTCTGTGGTCCAATTAAAACAATATTTAATCCCCTTTGCTTAGGATCTTCTTGTCTAAAAAAGGACTAGAGCTCTGTATTTGATTTAATTTCAGGGCTTTAGCAGAGTCCAGCTTGCTTGGTCCTCTCACTCACCCTTAGCGATGTAAACAGCATGTACATAACCAAGGAAATCATCCAAATCATTCCTGTAGGTACCCGCTAATACTCCACCAAACCGCATGATTTCAGCTATGACAAACCCAAACTAAGATCAAACATTTCACAGAGGAAAATGGATACAAGCTGCCACACATCACGAGTCTATTTAAATGCAGATTGCAGGTATCTGCTATTCTTAAATATCCTTATACTTTTAAAGTGGGCTCTCCAGGAAGCAAATGCTTTGTCTTGCCTGCACCCAATCTCATTTTTCATGCTTGTTAAGGAGAATCATACTCTAAACCTGATCTTAAAGCATGAATTTTAATTTTTTTCTAGAATAGTACAGAAAAATAATAAAATAAGTGCCTACTGTCTGAATTCCACAGAAAATAGTGTGCACAAAGCACTTGAGAAAAGGAAGAACAGAGAGCAGGCAATAAATGCTATACATTGCTTTCTAAGAAAAACGAGTGCTTGACCTATTTTAAAATACAGTCTTCATAAAAGCCGCACCCTGAGTACCACAACTAGGCTTCCGCATCTTGGACTTTTACCTAGAAATATTGTAGTTTGACCAAGTACATTTCCCCTTCCTTGTACACAGAAGTCCAAGGTCACTGAAACTAGAAGTGTGCTCAGTTACCAGAATCTGTCAACACAGTAACAGAGATACTGACAGCAAGATGACCAGAAGGCATCATAAGCCACTAAAAATCACTTTAGCCCAAATATCCTAACACCAAAGAACTGAAAACAGTCCTAAGACATTTGCATGATTTCCAGAGCACTTTCTCTATACAAGAATTTCAACCTTCACTGCACCTCACTGCATTTTTCTTCTAATTATTTCCTATCATTATTACTAACAAGGCCACTTTAGCAATGGCCACAAAGTGTTGGCTGCTGGGACATACTAAATCTCATCATTGTTCTTATTAGGGAATTTATTATCAGTGAAATATTATCAATGAGACATAAGAATTGAATGCCAACAAAATGAACTTTTACTGCTAACATTCATCTCAGTTACTTGGACCATATATTCCAGTATGAAGTCCATGTTCACTTACAGAAATATATGGGCACACAGCAACACTTTGGCTCTGAACAAGCCATCTTGAGCCCTTCTAGTTGCTTCAAAAGATCTGAATCGGCCAGATTAACCTACAAAGAACAACCTGACTTCCAGTTGTTTCCATTTATAGTACAGGATCTGAGATGAAAACTATCCTGGAAACTCTATTTTCCTGACTTTTGTCAAACTGATGTGTAACATCATCTCTGCAGTAATACAGGATTTTATGGAAAAAATGGGCCTGATCAAAGTGTTTGCGTAGTTTTTTGAAGGTGCTTTACTACAAAGAAGCACATATGCTAAGACTGAAGCCATGTCCCATTTTGCCAAGCATCTCACCTTCAGCTGCTCCCTCTGCAGCACAGATTCCAGAAGTTCTTAAAGTCTACTATTGTTCATGCAATAGCCAGCTGCAAATAAATCATCTCTTAACAAAAAACCCAGACCACCATCTTTACTATTAAAATACTTAATATTGCTAGGTAATAGTTCCCATTTGAACCATAAACTAAAAAATAATTGCTTTATTTTCTAATTTTATAAACATGCAATTACATATCTTTTCCTGAACCAATAAATTCAAGGTCCTTGATAAATTATAGCAAAATCTTTTTCTAGCAAGGTGTTGTTTCACCAACAGCACCCAACCCATTTCATTCACCACCAGAATGAACAACTACAAAATTGGTAACCAAGAAGTCATATTTAATATTGCAAAAAAGACAGCCAGTTCTAGCTGTGTCATTCTCTTCCAAATATCAGAGAAGGTAAAAAATGAACCTTAAAATACAAATGAAATACCTCAGAATTGCTTTCATATCCTCTACAAGAAGAGAAATACCTCAAAGAAAGAAAGTGTTCTTCCTCAGGTTTTTGCAAAGCATCAGCATCCTCCACTAATTACAGAGGAATAAAAAGATATCACAACTTCAACAGCACAAGACACTTCACAAAAAAGAAAACATAATTTTATCACTTTACCACATGCTGAAGATTAAATCTTTTCTTGTAATATTTGTTAAAGAAGCCTTCTGAACATCCTCACAAAATGTCATTGGATGACAGAAAAAATATGTACAAGTCCCATTTCTATACTTTCCAGTTCTTCCCTTGCAGGTTGGTAATGCCTCATCTTTGTCTTGAGAGATGTCACTTTCCATTACATACTTTCAGGTAACTTAAATCTGCGGGAAATTTAAAATCACAGGACCTTGGTCACCTACATATACCTCTTGAGTTAATTAAATGCCTTCACTGACAGTAGCAGCAGACCCATTGACAATTTATGTGAATCAGGTACAGGAGAACAAAGGACTTGTAAGTTACATTTCTAAAGCCTTTCACAGACATTACACACATCAGGAGCTGACACACCAGCAAATGCAGAAAGCTGCTAAAATTTTACATTGATAGTAATATTTGATATTACAGGCAACATAGACAAGTTGTAAAATTCAGGGACAGAAGTATTTATTTAGGTTGCTGCAGAAAACGGTATGCAGACAAAAGCAGTGACAAGCCTGTGGTTTTAGCTCCACCTAAGGCCACCTTGAGTCTATCTACGGTGCTGCTTAGTGCTGACGTTTGCACAGAACTGAGGAATCTGTGACGAATATTTTCACTTTTCATTCTGCAAGATATTTGCATAAGCAAAACAAAAAGAAATTTTCATATGTATTAGTAATTCCGTGCAGTAAGACCCCTTCACTGTCTATGGGAGAAGAGACATTGACTTCACAGCATCTCATATCTTCTGATGCATATATTATGTTTTGTTTAGTAATTCCTTCTATTTGTTTTAGCTGCACAGAAGATGCCTTGATATTTCTAGCAAAAAGAGAAGGAAATGCCTCTCGACTCTGCCACGGAACCTTGACTAATATTGTTATGTTACCACTACTCACACAAAAGTCATTCACTTCATCATTATCCAACCATAAAGTGATATCTTTGTGTGACAGTCAATTTTTACTTCTTTTAATCTTCGTAGCCATTAGAGCCATTACTTAACTACAAACATTTAAAATGTTTCCTTGTATTGCTTCAATCCCATTATCTAGCCTCATTCTGGAAACACAGGTCTGACTTCAGTTTCTGTTGGATTGGTAGCAATCTTAGAACACACATATCGTAGAATCACAGGAAAGGAGGTGAGCTGTTCTTTTAACAAGAAGAAAAACAGCAGTTAGAAAAGGTATTCCCCCTGTCAAGAACACTTGTTGCATCTCATGCTCCTTTCCAGAACGCTTTCACCTTCCCAAATGTTTGCCCCTAAACACCTGTCCATAGTCTTCTGAAAGCTTAACTCCATAGAAATAACACACCAACACAGAAAATGTTCTCCCTGGAGACTGTTGTTGCATAAAAGGTAACAGATTGCACCTGCTCTTTCAGTGACCCTTTCCTATGCTCCTGCCTTCCTTAATTCACTTCCACATCACCTAAAAGAAACAGCTGAAACAGGACCAGGACAGCGAATTGAGCTGGTAATTCGTCATCCCTTTTCTCTCAACAAACCCACAATCGATGTTTATCTGGCAGTGATTCCCCCCAGTGTTCAGAGAGCAGGAAAGCAGCTGTGCCTCCCCCCATACCTCATTCCTTGAAGGCCTCATGGTTGTCCACACAACTCTGGGAGCCCTCAGGCTGCTGACACAGGCTTTCAGGCTTTGAGACATGGATAGCCTGTGTGGTTCACAAGGCTCTGCCCTTAAACATAGCACAGTCTCTTGTTTCAAATGAGGCACTCCCTCCAGCTTTCCTCCACAGCTCAGTTCTCATGATGGGAAAATTACTGTGGAAGCACTCTGCCTTTCTGCATTAGGGACAGAGCACCTTCCCGGGACCGAGCCAGAAACTGGCAATGATTTTTTCCATCCCTACCTTCAGGCTTCAAGTTTCCTAATCTAACACTGTTAGATGCAGCTATTACCTGCCTGGGTTACGCTATTTCACACAGTAGTTGCTGAAGGGCTGTTAGGTACTACACCAATATAAGTATCACCACTCTGACAGTCAAAGACAGGGTCCACATCCAAAACTCCATCTCCAATTGAATTTCGCGTTATTATGTTCTTGTTTCTCCCTCTCCCACTGCTAAATGTCCCTGCTTCTGTTGAATTGTCATACACCCACATACAAAAATCCACATGTCTCTGAAGCTGTTCACTGTATTTTCTCCACCTGACCCCAAGACAAGACGACTACTTCCCTACCAGGAGAGCAACTGAAAAAAGAAAATCAAACTTCATAACACAAAAATAGTCCTACAAGTAGTGAGGTGCTACAGTGACTTCAGAGACCTGGTATTTCTTTCAATTTTTGCTGTACTTGCCTGCTCAAATGTTTCTATTGTGATGTGTATCAGGGGAACATTTAATAGGCCTGTGCCTGGATGGATGTAGGTTTTAATTTACCTTCAAGGTTATTCTCACAAAAGCATTGTATTTTACCCTTTTATGACAAAGCTGCCAGAATACTTCTAGTACTTAATCTGCAAATTATGAGTCACAATTCAATTACCAATGAGGAAACGACAGACCATCTTTAGTTAGGAATGTCATCCTCCCATCCCTTTCTTACACTGGCAGAATATTACAAATTAAGCATCACAGAAAATGCTTAGCAAGCCAAGTACTGTACTATACACAATTCGGGAGCTTATTTTCCTCTCCGAGGGCATTAAATTAGTGACAATTTGTAGTTCTCCAGTTTAACCTGAATAATTGTACTTCTATTAAAGGAAATACCATTTTCCTTGTATCTTGCTTCTTAGCCTCTTCTATTATCTCCCACAACATACGTCCAAAATTTCCACATAGACAAGCTACTCTGATACAATAGAGGCAGTTAGTGTGCTAACACCTAAGTCTACAGCTGTGCTTGCCTACATCAGAAGCAGCTATTAGGGGAGGCACTTGAGGAACACCAGTCCCAGTCTGTACAGGGAGGCTGTGCTGCAGAGCATAAAACAGGCTGTATTTTCCACCTGCTGAAGCAGCCCCTGCTCCCTACAGGAGTCTGCTCAAACTTAAGCAAAAGGTTAAAGTGTTCTAAGAAACCAAACAAAAGACGGCTTACAGGTCCAGAGCTACTGCCGTATCTCTTCTCCCTCATCCCAGTAGCCCTAGAAATGGTAGTGGCTTGTGGCCGAGAGACCTGGCATAGTCTCTGCTCTGTAGTAGCACTGCTGGTAAGAAGAACTCCAGTGGAAAAGAATAGCTATCATATAAGAGAAGGGAGGAACCATAACTTCTTCACACAGAAGAGAAGCCACAGACAGAAAACTTAACTGCTTCTTCACAGTAAGAAAGCAAAACAGAGGCTCCCATACTTTCTTGAAAGTATGCAAGCTCGCTTTGTACAGACTGTAGCACGCCAACCCAGCAGCACTTAGCATTAGCATTTCACACCTCTTATTCTTTAAGCAGTGTTCTCTCCAGAAGAAAGCAAGATAGGCCCTAGACACCCAGCCCCCTCCTAATGATACTTTATGCTTGGCAAATATCCCTGGTCTTTTGCTTAGACATTGTAAAAAAACAAACCAAAGTAAATCCATAAAGCCTAGAAAAACAATACGCACCCCCTCACAGCCACCTCCCAGCAACAGTTCTCTAGTTCTCAGGGAGGAGTTCTACTGGCCTTTTATCTCCTCCCCTATTCACCACCTAATAATTACTTCACCTCAATAGCAGCTGTTTCCCCTCCATCCCCACATTTCACCTACAAAAGCCAGCCCAAATTGTATCAGCAGGTTCATAAACAAATAAAATGGGAGAAGATTGATTGCACCTGTTGCATTAACACTACACTCTCCTCAATGCTACTTTAATATCTGTGCTTGCAGCCAATCATGCAGTGTGGTAGAAGACATCTTTCTTAAAAATACAGTAATAAACTCAATATATTGCCTTAGGCCCTAATTGCAGATCTCCTCAGGAACAGAGTAAGAATATCACTTGTGTAAACTCAGTCTTGTTTGGAGCCAGCTATAATGAATCTCCATTGATTAGGAAGAATCCTGAAGCACAGCAAGTTTTTCCCTTCTTCGCTTTCTGTTTTACAGATCGCTTCATCTGTTTACTCAGTCAGTCTGGGAAATGATGTGTCTATTGCCGCTCTTAATCCTGTATTCCAATAAATTTCTTAAAGCATTGTTAATTCAAGTTTATTCCTTTATCTGTGTCTACTTTGTGGGCTGCTAAAGGCCTTAAGCATGTGGCCCCAAACATTTCTTTCCCCATATTTGATGGGTCTTGACTTTTAGGCTGCTTGAGAAATTGTTTTGGGGGCTCTTCTTGAGACAATTCTTTTCTGGACATGTTTGGTAAAATGCAAAGCATTTCTCAGAGCTTAGCAGTGAGAAGCTGGTGGATATCATGCTAACCTCAGGGCACCCCAGTGCTCAGATGTGACCAGTTCTCAGTCCCACGCATGAGCAGCTCCATCTGAAGGCTTTTTCAGTGGGTCTAGTTTTAAAGGGCAATGATCAGTATATGGTTGAGAACTGCATCTCTGGTTTCACCTGAGATTTTATTCTGTTCAACACTGGCCTGGATCCAGGAGCCTGTGATTTGTGCATTTTTGTTCTAAGCAATCTTTCTATGAAACAGAAGTGGAGTTCAGAAAACCCCTTTTCTTTTCAGCATCTCATTCAGCATTTTGCTGTCCTCCATACCCACTGGGATAAATAGTAATTACACTGTATTATTTTGAATGGAACCTCACAATCCAACAACATCCCAAGTGATGGTCATGATATAGTTCTTCTGGCAATTGGTAGCTCAGCTAAAAGTTATTGCTGTCACTCATGATAATCATCCATAAGAACCTGAAAAGGAAACAATTACTGCTGTAACAAACCACCCAGTGGCTCCCAGATTTTGAATTCCACTGCAGTTATATTGTTTTGACGTGTGTCAGGTGACACATCAGGACAAAAAAAGTACATTTAAAGCTGAAAGTACATTTTCATTCTTCCTGCCTGATTTCTGTATCCCTGAAGAAAATTAAAGGTTTATCCTTGATCTCTAGCTGTATATTTTAGCAGTCACGTTAAAACAATCAGTGGAATCTAGTTTCATTTTCACTTTCTCAGCTGCAGCTACCCATAGCCTTGAGTCAGGAGATAAATTAGGTCAAAAGGACAAAACTATTCATTATAAGATATTATGCCACTAATCAGCATCTATAATAACATGATGCTTATTCTTGCAAAGATTTTTGCAAAGAAATGAGCAGAAATATAGAGAACTTTAAATTAATATATGGGTGTATGATAAAGTGTCCAATCAAAAATTAGGAAGAAGGAATGGTAAATCAATGAATAATAACTAATACCTACTTATTATAAGGCTTTCGCTTGGTTCATTTGTTTTTTTTCTTGCATTGTCTTCTAGAGGAGAATAGCTTTATTATCTCAGATTTTGCCTGCATAAACTGGGTCCTAGAGAGATACCTGTGACTTATCCCTACTCATCCATCAGGCAGAGTTGAAAACATGTAGAAGTCTGCTTCTACAGAAAAATCTCTTTGTCACCATGTGCAGTGTTGGCACAACTGCTTTCAATTAGAACCAGCTAAACCTCAGGTTCAGTCGAATGGGCACAAGTAATCCTGAATTCACTATGGCTTGTCTGCTGCCTTCTTTTAATGCATTCTTAATGTACCCATTTAACTGTGATAAATCATAACTGAAATCTTGACTAAGACTGAAAATAACTGAATTGTAATGGAAAGGCCCAGATCGCCTTCTGGAAGGACACCAGTGTCTATGACTCAGAGGAGAGCACTTTTTAGCATTTTTTGTAGTCATTCACAAATCAAAATGCACGAAGCAGATTTCAACATGCCATATATTCAGGCTCACTGTGCAAGAGATATTTGCCATCCACTTTGTCTAGCAAACAAGTACTTAAGAAAAGGACTGGGTCTCAACAATAGTGAAAGGTAAACAAGTGGAAAACTGCTCTGACATTCAGAATCATCTTGTTGGAAATGAGGTACCAAAATGTTTTCCCCACACCAATGAAGATCAGTAACTAGGTAAGCAATCCATTTAAAACAAGTACATGCCCAAATGACTCCAAAGAAATAAAAAGTACATTTACTGATTTCTATGCAAGTAAATTCCTTTAGTGGTACACTAACCAACATGAATCCTAGAAATTATTTAAAATAAAAAGATACAAGCAGGCAATTTTAAAGGAAAAGTCACTAAAATAGCACAAAACATTACAGCTTGTCTCCAGTACATAAGGAATTTATCCTAGCAGTATTTCTGCATTATTTTTCAAAACCTTCCAAAACAGGCTTATTCATATCTTAGGTTTTGATTTGCTTAAAATTAAAACCAACAATTTCTTTGCAAGAAACCTGTATTCATTCTGCCTGGAGTAAAACACAAAGAAGAGGAAGGGTAATCCTTTAGGACTGAGATTGTTAAGGAACGTAGGTCCCTGTAGCCAACTGAAATTCAATATGAGACAGATGCATAAGTCTCCTTGCAAAAATCTGAGCCTGGTTTTTGAGGCTTTGTGGTACCACCTAATCTCAGTGTTGACTTCACACACTTAAGGAAAATGCACAGAACTTGACTGACAACATTATTTGTACCTTAATATACAAAGGCTCAGCATAGTCTGTTAAAGCTAAACATGCCACAGACATTGCTCATGTTCTGCTCTATTAGATTACTTGACAGGTTATATATGGTTCTTTTACTTGCATCAAGACAGTCATGTGAAGGTGAATGCACCAGAGGAAACCATGAGTGGGCACAGAGGATTCAGACAGGGAAGCCAACTCCAGAATGAACTCGGGTGCAGCATACAGATCTGAACGATTTCTTTAAGGACCTCTGGAGTTTCTCTGTTTTCCCTGCTTGTCAGGGATCTCTCTGGTCCCTTATGAAACTTGAAAAGCAGCAACATCAATAAGGTGAAAAGAGAGAAGCCACCACAATTGTTCCATTGGACTCCAGAATCCCACTGCGTCCGGCAGGCGCCTGGGGAACGGGAGTGTAGAATCAGCTGGGAGCTGCTTATGAGCTGTTTCATCACAGCCACATGAGTCTCCCCTTAGCAGAATAAAACTGTTGTGTATCTTTGCCAGCCTGCATAACCCCCTTCATGCTGCTCATGCAGCAGATTTTTGTAGATTGCTAACAGCTGAAAAATTCAGCATCAGATTCAGATGCTGACAACAAAACAGATCATAAGAACACCAAATCCACTGACCTTAGCTGAACCTGGTGCAAGGTGTTTGCTAAAGAATCTCTGGAATTTCATCTCAGCATTTTCAGTTGTGGCAAGTCAGCCTGAAATGAAACATACAAAACACAGGGGGAAATTGCCAGGAAAAAGATTGTAAGGGAAAGGTATGTTTTAATCTCTTTATTTTCTTTTTTTTTTTTTGCCTTTTTAACTTCAAAGGGCTTTCTGGATCTGCACATAATCAATCAATTTCTGGCTCTCTTGAGATATTTGCTACTCACTCAATTAATAAACACATCTGGAGCTTCAATTTAAAATTCATATAAATTCTCCTTGTGCTGAGATCCTCTGTGGTTATTCTCTCATTTATCTTTTGTATCAGTCTTTCTCTACTTTTCCTCACTACCTACGGAAACTAGAAAAACAGAAACTAAAAGTATTGGTTTTCACCTGGAAGGAGGTGGGCCATTAAAATCTCTGGCACTCTGAAGGAGAAAACATTTGCATGAAAACTCTGTCCCCCAGAACGCTGCCTCTATAAAGGCATCAACAAGTAATGAAATTCTGGCAACTCTTGAAACTCGCTCTTCTTTGACTTTCAGTCTGAATAATTTATTTTCTGTTTGAGCTTCTGCCTGGACTGAAGCATTCATAACACTGGTGGGGCAAGGATGCTACACTGAACACACAGAAGATACGGTTTGATGATTCAGTCTTCAAAATATTAAACCTCAGGATGAATTTTCCCTTGCAAGACATACTTGTACTTACAGAACAGCAAAGTAACCCCACGGAGATGAGATCCCAATAAAGAGTACATCAGCACAGAGTAAATCCGAGTCACACAGGAAAGAAAAATGCTGATTGAATGAAGAAATTGAAATAAGGGGATTTACTTTGTTCCTATTAAAAAATCCTTGGATAATTCTTTACCAATCTTGTAAGCTCCACACTTGGAGGGGGATTGATGTCATTGACCCATCTCTGTTGTTACTTCGAATGGGGACAGAGACAGAATGACAAATATTATGTCTTTTAAGATGCTCTTCAAATCAAAAAACAAACAAACAAACAAGAACATTTTCAAAGCCTGGAGTAATAGGACCTGATCTCTGAGTACAGCAAAAAGGACTGTGCTCTTAGATGTTTCTGCTTGCCTTGTACACCACTAAGGCTCCTGGTCCTTCACTTGAGACATTTCTTTCCTCACTTGGCAAGAATGGTAAAGACAGGGTGACACACAGCAGCGTTTGCCGAGTTCTGTTAGTTCCCAGTGCTGTGTTGCTAAAGGTCTCTCAGCCCCAACAGAGATGTTGAACAATTTTGCAGCTTGTCAAAGCCCGTATCTACCTTCAGGCTGTACTTTAGCAATTCATTTCCCTTGCCCTATGTCTTGATCGTCAAGGGGTAACACCAACTCTCTGCCAGACATGGATTCCAATGGGTATTTTCCCTGCAAGGGAGGGGAAGAGAGAGAAAAAGAGCTAGACAGTGGAACTCTGCCAGCTGCTTGCCCTCAGGAAGAGGGCAACCAGAGTTGGGACACGACCTCTCTCACGTGCGTTTGCTGCTAGGCTCTGCCTCTGGTGCAAGGTAATTGGAACTCACCAGGAAGAGAATGCACAGAAACACAAGACTGCAGAAAAGCGAGAAGGGTGAAGGGTGAAGCCCTTCAGCACTTCATTCTGATTCTCAGAATGGAAAACCTGATTAAGCCTCCCATTTCAGGGCATGAATAACATCTGACAAAACAGCTCCAGTACAGAGTAGATTTTCCCTCTGAGATCTGTGTTTCTAATCATGCTAAGAAGATGCCAAATAACAGGGAGTCCTCCAAGGAGGCCTAAATTCTTTTCTAGGAAGTAAGTATGTTGAGATGTGAGGAAAGCAAACTGCTAGGAAAATATTACATTCAGAAGACTGATTTTTATGGGATATGTTTACTGTATGAATCAAAGGCAATCCATCAAGCCTCTCCCATGATGCAAAAAGCAGGCAGCAGAGGTGCTAGACTTATTGGTTGTGGGTAATCCTGCCATCTGAAGCATGCTTATTGCTCTGAACAGGGATGCTGAGGCACTGAAAATCTGCCAGCTGACCAGAAACACGCATATGTAGGCTTGGGGACTTAGCCAGTAATACGTGCAGAGGATTTGACACTGCTAGTTTTTTCTCCTTGGGAACATGCAGCCTCTGAGATAAGATGAGCATTTGTTGAGGCACAGCTCTCTCACAGGTGAAAACCAGTACTTCCCCTTGCCATTTGTCAGGGTGTTGACAGATGATTGAACAAGGAACGGCCATAGACTCTCCATGGAAGGAGGTGGCAGCTGAGCTTTTCTCTTACTTGTAGCAAACTTGCTCCTGCATTAGCCAGGATTAGTGTAGGAGGAGAACATGGGAGGTCTACAGCCCCCCTAAGTACCCCACTTTGCTGAAGTTATTTCATTAAAACTGACCTATGTGTCCTTCAGTCTCTTGGATGACAACATAGTGGTGACCCTTTTCCCTGCCAGTTTGTGAATTTATGCTTCTGAACTCTTCTACTAAAAAGTTTCTCAAGCACAGGAAGGAAGCATGCATTACATAAAGCAGTCTTGACATGCCCTAGGTCTGAAACACTGGACGAAAGGACGATGAAGATAAATTTTCCAAGTGCAAAAACTTGTCATGGAAGCCACTGATCTTTTCAAGAAATGACATTGTGAAAAAAAATCTTCCAGAGAAAAGGATACAAGGGAAAGGGGAAACTACATTGAGATTCCCATGATTAATTGCTATCAATATTTGCATTATTTCTGTAACCGCATCTCCTAGTGATGGATAAGGACCTCTTGTGCTAACTATAATATGTTAATTCCGAGGCATATCTGTGCAGTGTTTGACAGCCATTGTCATTAAAACATAAGGCACTTTGTAGCCTTGCCAACAGACCCATCTTCTCCTTGTTAACTGTAATTGGCATGCCAGTGATAACTCTTTGCTCTCCAGAATGTCACAGGAAGCACTGTATGTCTTGCCACCAAACTGAGAACTGCAGTGTGGTATTTAAAAAGCAATGAGAATAATGAGGTTGTGTAAGAAATCCCTGTGACATTTCTAATGGAAAAACAGTACCTGTTCCTGAGAAGAAGTCCACCTCCTACTTTTTTGTCTTTTCCAGGTATCAGTGCAAATGACCTTGCTGCCTTTCTTATACTTGCTGTGAATAAGAAAGAATTCCCCTGGTCAGTGGAATTACATAGCTATAAAACATGCAAGAGAAGAGATTGTATAGCGTATAACAAGACAGTATACAGTGCCTTGCACTTTTGACTAAATTAAGATTAAATCTGTTTTCAGACTCTGACAAAAGCAAAGAAGAAAATTTTGTTTATCTTGCTGATGAATGACAACATACTTCTTCTGTCTGTAGTCAGACACACCTGGTAACTGGCTAATAACATGTTTCTATGTGTTGCGTGTATACGAACTGCATATTCATACAAATGAGCAAGACTTCACATCTACGTGGCTGTAGAGAGAAGCTTCGCTGAGAAAAATACTCAGGAGTTGACAGCAGAAACCAAGGTGTTGTAAGGGAGAGAGACCCCTCCTGAGCCTGTATATTTGCAGTCGACTATCATTCACTGCTCCTGTACATGTTTGCTTGTGAATGTGAGTGAGGAGGGGTGATGGACAAGTTACAATATTCTACAACATGCTGATACAATCTGTCCCCTTTAACTCTGGAGAGAGGCAGTAATTTAGATCTCGTAATGTTGTGTGCTATTGTTTAGAAATGCAAGGTATAATCTAGCGTGATGTTTAGTTTCATCTACTCTTCTTTGTGCTTATTTCTACCCTGCAATACAACATTCTGACACTTAAAAATGTTGCTGTGGAGATATCTCAAAAAGGTGTTCAGTGGGGGAACAAAGTAAGATGCAGGTGGCTATTTAAAACCCAGGATCCAGACACCCCCATAATGGCATCAAATGACATCAGAAACCAGGTAATAAAAATGACTTACAAAATGAATTTTCTGTGACAGTTTACAGCATCATCCAAAGATCATGAAGTCCCTAATTCAAAAAATGGCTCAGGCTGTGCCCTCTCAGAGAAGATGTCCTCAGAAGGAACAAAAAAGCAGCACGTATTTCCTGAGTGGAAAGTCTTTCAATGTGTTCAATGAAGCACCAGTAGTAACGGAAAAAGTTCTAGAAAGACTTTTCTGCTGTCATCCTTAATATTTCCTGACGCCTTATAACATCCTATCAATGTCTGAATGACAGCAGCTTCGTCACGTATCAACTGCTCATTATGCTGTGTGTACAATTATAGCTGCAGGTAAAGAGCAGATGACTTAGAGCTTCAGACCAAAAGTACCAGGAGATTCTGAAAAAACCCCAAATATTTAGGAGAGTTCTCTAATAAGAAAACAGCCCTAGTTTTTTTCCACTTGAGCATTTTCCCTATTTCCTGAATATAAACTATGTTAGAGACACCTGCGCTGCCAAGACTCTGGAAAGCAGTAGTAACTGGGTTTGAACTACTATAAGGCATTTACAACCACCACTGATACAGCAGCATTGCAGGCTTCAAAAAAACACAGCAGACATGCATAGCAGTATTAAACTAATTATCGAGATCATTGTTGACTTTCTCTTTCCATACAGTTTGTCTTTCTAATTACAACTACAAATACACAACCTAGATGACCTGCTTCCCGTGTATATTCACCAAACACCGAATGATCCCCTGTGCAATTCCAGATGCAATCAGCTGGTGGTTAACACAAGTCCTCTTTGGAGAATTGCCATCGACTCTAAACACATATTAATTAAATCCAAAGGTATTTCTGGGAGGCGTTTCATTTTCCAGAGTCAACATAACCTCATCTAATGTCTGGGAGCATTACTCCCTCCCACTGTGACTCGCTGTGCTTAATACAACCCTGGGCAGCTTCTTAGGGGCAGAGGACATAGCTCTGTGGTGCTCTGCGTGTTGCGTGTCTATTTGCATTCACAAAAAACGCACTGCTCTTACTCACTTTGCAACATATTGCACCTGCCACGACCTGTTCAAAGCTCAGGACAAAAGGGAGTTCGGCATCTACTTTGGAATTTGTACACTTTCAAACCAAAGGAAGGGGAAATGTTCACTGACCTCTAGTTCCCTTCTGCCACTTCCTCAACAGTGGGTGACTTTTTCCAGACACCATCTAAAAGCCCCTGGAAAAAAAGTGCTTATTTAAAACAGTCTGTTCAGTCTGAGTAGTGATTTGGGAAGGGCGTCTGCCTCGATATTTTGCTTGTTTGTTTGTTGCCATTCTTAACTGCACATATTTGCATAAAAGAAGGAATGTTGTATCGTCTTCTCCCAGAGCTTATTCCCCATCTGAATCCTGTTGATGACATCTTAATCATTTCCACAGCAACCAAGATCATGACATCAAATAAGGTATAAGCAGCAGGAACAGACGATCTCTCTGCAAACAGAGATCTCCTTTCATGTACATAAATACTCTGAAAAACAAGAGAGAAACAGAAATACAGAAAATATCTGCCACAAAAATGTGACTTTTAACAGGGAATGGCCATCATTTTTTTTTCTTTCATTGTCTGACTGCTGTTTCTTAACAGCACAACATTGTGTTATGTTGTATGGTTTAAAATACTGTTAGATGACAGACCTAGCACTAGGGACAGACAGCATCCTTGGTCAGAGCTGGTGAGGCAGATTTACATGCAGTTCCTCTGCCAGGCACAGCCCATGTTTTAGGTGGTGGCAGACGAACAGTTCTTGGTCTGTTTGGCTTTAGCAACTTTTGCTGAGTTTGGTCTAAATCAGGAAAATAGATAAACTCATGACCCTAAAGCCTTACTTTCATTAAATTCAGGTGCTTTTACTTTGACAATATTCCTTTTTGTGATAAAACAAAAAACATACCTGTGTTGTTCGCAGGAATACAGTTTTTATGTAACCTTTTTGAATAAGCACCTCAAAACCTGACCTTGCAGTTCCTCCAGCAAATGAGTAACGTGCCACAATGCAGCACGTAGCAAGCAGACCTGAGCTTCTTGTCTCCAGAGCACGTACTGATGATCAAAACACCAGTGCTTGGTTCCCATATGAAGTACAAATTACTCAGTGATTGGGTTTCATGAAAAGCAGATCCTTCTGCACCTCCGTGCCTACAGTGCAGTTACATATAGTGTGTAGGCTGCTTCCCTACCTCCTGTTTTACTTTCTGCAGCTCCTTAACTTAATTGCAGCTGTACAGGTAGATGGCAAATAGTTGTATTTTTTAACCCTTTGGGATGGATCATTGATGAGTGTTTAGTTCAGGGATGGTTGATTGAATGCAACTCAGAATTATTTAAACCTTACCTCCCATGACAAGCTACACTGTAGCTCAGGGCCACGTGGAGACTCTGATGTGCCACACTAGGGTCGGGGACCCGTGTATGGTTATGCCAGACTGAACAGATAACATCCAACCTGCAGGTGATAAAATTGCTGAGGAAACTAATACCTGAAACAGGAATAAACTATGTAAAACTGCCAGCAGAATAGATTATTTATCACACTGCCTTGTGTTTGAAAATTAATGCTACAGAGGGACAGAGAGCAATCCCCTTCCCTCTCCAAGTGGATAAATATGATAAAGGCAGGAGCTGCTAAACTTAAGATCTCTGGCCCTCAAGTGCGCATCTGCAGCAATGTGTGTGGGAAATGCAGCGCAGGCAGGCCTGCTCTCCTGCTGCGGGAGGTGATGCTGGGAGAGAGATCAGCCAGCAGAGTAGGGAAAGTAACACCGGCATAGCTTTGGAACGTGCAGGTTCTTGGAACAGCCCCAAAGCCTCTTACACCAGTTAAAGTAAAGCCTTTCACTAACCTTAGTCACCAAAGGCAGGGTGACAGCCCACAAGATTTCCAGCAGGGCTTTTGTCTTTGATCCAGTCTCCTTTATTATCACATAAAGTCAGCTGATGAAGTGCAAACCGGGGCACACCTGAAATCCACCTCATTTTTTCAGTAAGGATGGTTATGGACTTAGATCTTCTGGGGAATTTCGGCTGAAAAGCTGGTGATAAGACTAGCACAGAAAGATTTGCACTTGTCTAGGTCAAATGCTACTGTGACATCTGCCACTGGCTGGTAGTCAGAAGGGAGATGAGGATTACACAGCAAGCTTTAAGCAAAGGTGAAAAGCGTGAATGTCTCACTGACTAGAATAAGCCACGCTGCTGAAACTGGGGGTTGACTCTAGAGTTCATCTTCAAAACAGCAGACAATCTCTTCCCCAGATTTTTTGGAGATGACCAGATAGAAATACTTTTTCCTGAGTTTCACCATAAGCATTCGCATTTTTAAATCTGCTGCTGCTGGAATCAGGTGTTACTGTGAGAGACGTGAGCCTCATGACAAATCGCAGGTGGCAGCTCCTGTGGAAAAAAGAAAAAAACCAAAATGTGTCTATATAGAGTTTAAGGTATCAGAAAGCAAAGGATCACAACTTTTATTCTAATTATTACTTTACACAAGCTCTATGACAATTTCGGATCTGGTTTATGAATTTTGAAATGCCTTAAGCTGGACATATATCCTGGTGACTTCTTGAGAGCTCAAAGGAATGTAAATCTGCTAGTTGTTGCTGGCTACCCACAAATTCAGGTCATTTATCAAAGAGCATTATACACACTCACCCAAGCAGCCTGCCCTGCCATCTTTCTCACAGGATGTACTAGGGCAGCCACACATAACAGTTCACTCATATAGTTATTCTGTTGCAAGTAGCTAAACCTCCATTGTATCCATGAATACATATTTTTAAAAAAGAAAATTTGAGATACCTGAAACATGAACAGAACTATAGACAAAGCCAGGTACAAAGCTTTGATTTGAATGGACAAAACAAATGTCTCTGTGACAGTCTTTCTACAGTTCAGATTTTATCATGTTTTTCACTGATTTTTTCGCTTGTGTTCCAAGTGGCAAATGTTTCTTCGTGGCAGAAGGTATCTTTCTGAATGGCTGGTACATACTAGCATAAACTCAGTCAGGAAGGTTTTAGCAATAACAAAATATCCAAACTGCCCTTGCAGCGAGCCTCCAGAGGACTGGACTTTTGTTTGTACACACACGTCAGGTAAACACTGTGGACATTTTATGCAAAACCAATTACTTGGTAACCAAAAGAAAGGTGTGATGTGCAGCTCAATTTCCCAATTATTGTTACCCTTGTGATCACATTTCCTCCCAGTGTACTTTTCACGTTGCCTCTAAATTTCCAAGAATCAACTTAATTAGCCATATTGAACAAAGACCCTCTGACCTGCGTAAACAGACATGGCTATAAAGCATCCTCATTTCTTAATCAGTGTTGCTTCTGTGCCACACAAAAGATTTAGTTTGCTAAGATACACTCCTTTGCTAAGAAACACATTATCTATGTTTCAGTGGCAGAGTAAGTGGTTAGCTGTAGCTCTTTGCTGCATAGCATGGCATTCCTTTACTCGAAAACAGTGGATTGCCAAAAGGCCTTTATTCTCTGTATCCATACACAAAAACAGAAGAAAAATATAATATTCTGCACAGATATACTAGAAGGACTGTAATACTCACAGCAAGCCTTGTGTATTACAAAGCTGTGAAGCACTGTATCAGATGTATCTTATTACTAGTAAATTCCCAAATATTTAGACATTTAAGACAATTTTTTTACCACTTTACCAGTCACAGAAGTCTCTTCTGGAAAGAAATGATGTTATATCTATGCCTGTGGGCAAAACCTCGCACACAAAATGCATGACCTGCAAATCCTATGGCCTTTGCACATACACTGTGTCGAATGCAGCTGAACCAGCTGGACACCGTCTAGCGATCAAAGTAAAGCACTGAAAGTAGGAAGCTGGGCTTACTCTCATCCCTGCCAGAGATGGAGTGAAAAAAGAGGGGGAAATCAGCGAAACTTCGTAGCGTTCCTATTCCCAAAATGTACCATAGAAATGTTTATTGACCTCGGGGAAGCTTGTGAGGTGTTTATAACTAGCGCATGTCAGGAGCTGAGTATCTTCATGTGGAAAGAGGTAGAGCCAAAGAGGACCTGTAAACACTATTGAAGACAAGAGCACTCCAAAGAAATTTTCTTCACCCTTAGTTTATCAGAGAGCCACTTCCAATCTATTGCCAATACGAGCATCAAGGACACTCCCCTCCTTCCCCATTTCCATTGATCTGAAGAAATAATTCAGGTGTGGAAGTACTGCTTGGATGAACTGCTAGAGAACAGAAAAAAAGAGCCAAACTTCCCAGAGGAACAATGCGTTTACATAAGATAACTTAAATTCATGTAATAAATCTACTTCATCAGCTTTTATTGCAGGTCCTGGTCTGGATCTACAGATCTGTAAATGGCTCCATAGTGTTGTCAGTTTGTAACAGCTGATGTTGCAAAGCTTTTGTTTCAAAAACAAGTTAATTCTCCCTCTCTGGAAGATGTTTTTTATCAAGTGAAAAAGACAACACACCCATGTGGCTGCAAACGAGGAGCTGAAATGTGTTTTCATTATTAAATGGCACGAGTTGAAAGATTTTCTGCCTTTTACTGTCTTCAGAGTCTCCCTGAGGTTACCCATCTCAGAGAGCGCCTACACAGAAAGGCAGTCTCAACAAGATATTTCACGTCTGCCAACCCTGCCTTCTGCACAGCAGAGAAAGACGTATTGAGCATCGCCTCCTGGCTCTGCCAGAGTAAGGGACGAGTGAGGTCACGCAGGTTTTTGCACAAAGAAAGGAGTATGAATGGGATAGCCACTGATTGGGTCAGTCTCCCAGGGGGCTCTCAGAGCCTTTTGGCTATGAAGCACCTGAAAATGAACCAGGGCGTGATAGCTGCGAAAGGAGGCTCTTTGTCGTGAAACCCAAAATGCCCTTCATATTATGCAAACTCTACAGTGCCTCTGATGGTGTGTTATAGACAGAGCTGTTTCCAAATGAGGCTATTTCTCAAAACCTCTCTCTTGGAGAGCTGTTGCTCTTAAAATATTTGTACCACTTCTTCCAGTGGCTCAGCCTGCTGCACTACACGGTTCCAAAACCAGATATGCTGTATCAAAGCGTCAAAGGAAAACGGAAAACGTACTGTTATTGTTCCCCCTCCAATGATCTCACAGAGGTGAGGAACTACCAAACAGTTTCAACACCTCAGGAAGACACCAGCTGAGTTTCAAACCCTGTCCTGCAATAATTTGAGCTGGTATGTAATACTGACAGTAAGCAATGGGTGGCTTTGTGTCTTATGAGATTGTCTTTACCATGAATGTCAGAATCAAGTAAGCTGAAACTTCAATGAAACTTAAATATAAAAAATATTATCTAAGACTTGTCCCTCCTTATGTCTTTCATGAGCACTATCACAAAAGACTTGCATGACAATCTAAAGCAGGAAAGAAAAGAATGGAACGGGATGGGCAGCAGCAGAACTTGAGATGGGTGGATGCAATCAGTCAGACCACAGAATCACAGAATCACAGAATCACAGAATCACACAATGGTAGGGGTTGGAAGGGACCTCTGTGGGTCATCTAGTCCAACCCTCCTGCCGAAGCAGGGTCACCTACAGCAGGCTGCACAGGACCTTGTCCA
>Ga0065711_1000740_pt1 | contig 61630 bp, 36 predicted proteins | sample Hoacrofraction12_FD_59098 | JGI IMG/M metagenome (GOLD analysis project Ga0065711, IMG submission 59098) | Hoatzin crop microbial communities from Cojedes, Venezuela - Epithelial fraction 12 v2 (version 2) | ecosystem: Host-associated > Birds > Digestive system > Esophagus > Crop | place...
CCTTTTTTTTTTTTTTTTTTTGTTATTAAATGAGAGGGATTAGGTTTTTCAAAGTTCATAAAGAGGAAGTGTATCTCCTGGTGTCATTGTTCGTGTACAGAGATTGATTGCCTTCAGTTAGATTCAAAAAGCAGTATCACTGGAATGTTATAAAAGGACATTTTATTTAAATTAGGTGGTTGGCTACTGCCTTTGCCTCATCTATTCCTTTATAGCTAAACAGGATATTTCACACTTGATTTTCAAAGCACTTTATAAACATTTACTCATTAGTCTTCATAGTAACCTCGAGAGAGAACTATCATTACTGCTGTCTTGTCCATGAAGAAAGCGGAGATAGAGAGGACCTGATAAAAATCACCTTTTGCTTAGAAGTTGCCCCCCAGCAGAACTTGTGTTGCAGTACTGATGATAAGGAGATCTGGTGTGGACAAGCCAGCAGCAGCCACCAGCATGGATTGCAAACACTGCAGTCTGCCATGGGTCATGATTAGATGATATGGTTGTTGAATTAGCAGTGATCAGTCACAGCAGTGCTACAATTATTCATACCTATTGGTGGAACTGCAGCAGTGGGAATGTTCTTTGGACCAAAATCAGTACAGACACTGCAAAACAGACTTGCCCACAACCAAGCCTGTTAGCTATTGCAACATCATTCTTGTGTAAATACTCCCATTAAATTCAGCTGGAATTATGAACATTAAACTCAGGATGCTCTGTAAGTCATGGCTAGGTTGTGGAGAGGTGAAAATAGTAGTGCCAGTAACTCAGTTCAAATGCCTCTTCCTGTTTTTTTTTTTTTCTTTTTCTCCCAAAGCAGTTGTTGATCTTGAAAGCAGATGCCTCCAAGCCTCTGTTCTCCCTCCTGGAGGAGTGTGTTGCAAACACTTTTACATGGCACTGGGGCCTGCCTCCCACAGGGAGAAAAAGGCAGAGGGCATGCAGCAAAAATCAGGGACGTTGGGCAGTTCTCAAAGGACAGTGAGTAGCATCAGATGCGTGAGGTGCTAGTTAATGATAGAATTGCAGTGCTGTCATCAGAAGTACTGTGGCCTAGATTTCTACTCTCAGGTGAACCAGCCTGCAGAGTCTTTCCAGTTGTCTGCCTCAGGACAAGAATGTCCATATGTATAAAACCATTTAGGAGTTGTTAATTAACTTTAAATTTATAGCCAGTCTTCATCCATCCAGATTATTTTGCAATAATCATCAGTCCCCAACATTTTGCCTTTACCTAATTTAGTTAAAGAGGTGAAGTGAAACCCATCCAAGCCCCTGTATAAATCCTTTGTTTTCATTTCTTAAAACTAGCTCATTTTAGTGCACATAACAGCTCTTCTTGACAATTAAAAAGGCATTTCAGAAGAGGCAGAACTACCTCACCATTCAGGATTTATGCCAGCTAGTAAAACCATGGAAAATGTTGCATCTGCCCTCCTGGGGTTTCTTGTTCCTGCCTCTGCAGTGCCTTTTCCAAATTATTGCCAAAGACAAACACTGCAATATTTGCAGATTCAGGGTGGTTATGCCTCCGCTGCACCAGAAGTCCGTGCTTCAGCTAAACCACTTCCACACAGCATCATAAGAAGAGCCTGTTTCATGCCCAGGCTTAAAGACGGAAGTTCTCATTTTTTGTCCTTGCTTTTCTGACTCATCACTACAAGCACTGAGGAGCTCTCCTTCTGTCCTTCGTAAATTCTCTCATAAGCAACATGTACCCTGGCAGTCAGTGCCTGTGTGAAAGCAAAAAGCACAAGGACACAGAATTAAACTAAAATCAACTTTTTTGAAGTTGAAGAAAGAAGGGAAAAAGCCCCAGAGAAACAGAAGGAAAAAAAAAAGCATGTGACCTGAGCTCTTTTGCAAATGCCATTCTTCCTTGTGGTATTGACATTTTGTGGTTGACTTTGGTTGAATGGGGTCCTGAATGAGTACAAGATGGATATTAGACATGACTCTGCAATCTCGCCTGGTGTTGGTCAGCATTGACATCTGCACAGTTATTTGTTATTGCTGTGTAGTTTGCGTGGACAGCAGGGTAACTGTGCCATGGATAAACAGACACACGAGCAAACACCAAGCTAAAGGTTTATAACTCAGGGATGATTTCAAGAGAATACAGCTGCACCGCATCCAGCGCCTGCCAGGATCCAGAAGCAAAGTAGCAGCTTTGGTTGAGGATAAACCCCAAGACTGGAAGCCCTGCTGTGCCAGGGCTGCTGCTGTGGGGACCCTGCGTGGTGAGCCTGCCGCTGGCCCTGGACACCGAGGGGTACTGCCCCGGACACAGCGTTGCACGATGGCAGATCCTCAGCAGAAGTCTGGCCCGGTGTAAGAGCTCTGGTCTCCTGCTGCATGCTCATGCACTCCTGGGGTAGGTATGTGCAGAGGCAGGTCTGCTTTGGGATGGCTGGCAGTGCCCGGCAGGGCTGGAGCCAGCTCGGTGCTCCATGGCTCCACGCATCCCTGCCCATCTCTGCCTCCCCGTATTCTGAGCTTTGCTTGAGGCCGCGCATCTCTGCCCTTCCTCACTCCCCTCTCCAGACAACACAGGGTTAACCAGATCTCTTGGAACAACTTGAGCCTAAATCTTAGTTTTCTCCTCCAAAAAAAGGCTGTAGAAAATGCTTTGGTAGAGATCGGTCCAACTATGAAAAGAGGTGTCCATCTGAAGACTAAAAGTGCCACCCTAAAATGAAAACCCCAGGAAAGGCTGAGGAAATGGAAGAAACACATCCACTTAACGATGCTCCAGGCCATCTAGGTGGCAGCCTGCTGGGGCGAGTGCCGTGGGTTAATGGAGTAACCTCTCACCCCTGGAAACTAGTTTAAATCTTGCCTTAGGGTAATACAGGAAAATTGCATCTGATGGTGTCAAATTAATCCCTAGTGGACTTTTCTCCACATCACAAATTCATCACAAATTTCACACAATTTGTCATGATTGGCAGAATCTGCTGGGAGAAGTTTAGGACAAGAATAGCTCTGGTTTTGTAGGCTGGAAGTCAGGGGCTGTTTGCAAACGGCTTTAGTGCTGCTATCAGGCCTTTTTCTCCCAAAGTCGGAACAAAGCCCGACTGGGCAAAGCAAGGGAAACAGATAGAGGAGCCAACATCTCATGACAGAATTAAACCATTCTTCACCTCTAGAGCCAAGGCAGTTTGTCAGAGCCAGATCTGACCTATTCCAGATATAGACCAACTTCTCATTTCGTGAAGTTATTGGGGGTTCACATAAGTGTAAATGGTAGCAAAAAAAATAATCACACACTGGAGTATAAAATAGTCAAATATTTTAAATGATAGTGGACTTGGCATGAATAAAACTGCAGATTCTGATGGAATTTGGCTGTTTCACACGGACAATGGTGTGTGAAATACCAATTTGAGAGACTCCCCCTGCCTAAGTCTGCAGGCATACATCTGCTTTGTGCACAGGCACACATCTGTGTCTCACTCTTGCTCCATACACACAGAATTTGAGGATAAATGACTTAAAAAGCATATCCTGTGCATTAGATTTTTGAACAAATTATTTATAAAAAAATAAAAAGAACCTTTCAGAAGGCTTCAGAGAAGAATTACAAGGATAGGAAAACAAATAGAAAAAAAACAAAGCAATGTAAAAAAACAACAGGAAGGTGATGTCTGGATTCATTCTCAGAGCTGATGGGATGTCCAGTCCCTCTCTTCTTGGTTCTGGCACCTGAGCAAAACCACCTCTGATGGAGCTGGGAGCCTGCTAAGAAACGAACTGGAGAATTTAGCCCAAAGTCACTTCGTTCAACAGTGTAGTTTGAGAAATAAAGTTCTTATCTCTGGATGCTGTGAGAAAGAGGCAGCGTGCTGGCCCACGTGGGTGTTGGAGTAATAAACACTACCTGCTGACACAGTCAGGTGTTACCGTACGTGGCCTTTGAAAACATCGCAGCCCCTTTTTGTGTAATTACTGGATGCCCTTACTGCAAGTCGTAGGACTTGTCAAACGGCTGCTTTCCAGATTTATTGACTTTGCTCGTATCTTGTCGAAAATTCTTAATAACAGTGCTGAATTGGATATAAACATGTGCTTAATGCCTTTGAACACGAAACTTAAGCACTTTGCAAAGATTAGCCGAAATAAATGGCAATAACCTGTGCGTTTTCTTTTAAATATCAGGCAGAAATGCTGTGCCTGGTTTTTACGAACAAGCTCTCTTGACAAAGTGTACTTTAGGGACCTTGAGTTATCCTGTCCCGCTGGTGGTTTTGGCTGGTCCCCACTGACCCTTCTCGGTGCTGGCCAAGGGTGGAGGTGGCAGTGCCCTGCTGCCAGCCCGTCCCTTCCCTGTGCCTGCAGTGGGGCCGTGCATGGGCAGGGGGCCAGCCGCCAGCCACCCTGCAGGTGGGGAAGGGTGAGAAGCCCTTGCTATAGAAGTTAGGGCCATATCTGGAGGGTCCAGGAGCACGAGGGCCACACCAAATCCAGCCCTTGACCTGTTACATGCCCCACAGGAGGTGTGGTTTCTTGGACGCCTTTCATGTCAGGGCCAGCACAAGGAGCTCTGTCTGGCTGCTGCTCCTGCTCATCCCTCTTCCCCAGCCCGCAGGGCGGTGCTGGCAGGGCATTTTGGGGACACCCCTCAGCACACTCCCGTACCTGCTACACAGGGTGACCACTGCATAATACAAATGAATGGTATGGTGGACAACATAAATTGAAATTTTTTTCCAATATATGCATTCATAATATATGTTTTCTACATAACTAACATACAAAAAAAGGTAAATCAGATGATCCTTAGAAGTGCTGGCTGAAAAGTAACATTCTTATGTCCATTCCCACCTGACTGCACCCTTAGAAGCTCCCTTTGAATGATTAATATCACAACTTTGCATCAAACTTTTCTGTTGTATTGCAGATCCCTGTCTAGCTCTCGAATCTGAGCAAGTGCTAACACTGAATCATAGAAACATAGAATTATAGAACCATAGAATCATAGAATCATTAGGGCTGGAAAAGACCTCTAAGATCATCAAGTCCTACCATCAACTCATCACCACCATGTCTACTAAACCATGTCCTGAAGTGCCACATCTACACGTTTTTGAACACCTCTGGGTGTTGTGACTCAACCACTTCCCTGGACAGCCTGTTCCAGTGCCTGACCACTCTCTCTCAGTAAAGAGCTTTTTCTTAAGATCCAATCTAAACCTCCCCTGATGCAATCTGAGGCCATTGCTTCTCATCCTATCGCTAGCTGCTTGGGAGAAGAGACCAACACCTGCCTCACTACAGCCTCCTTTCAGGTAGTTGTAGAGAGCAGTAAGGTTCCCCCTCAGCCTCCTCTTCTCCAGACTAAACAGCCCCAGTTCCCTCAGCTGCTCCTCATAAGACTTGTTCTCTAGACCCCTCACCAGCCTTGCTGCCCTTCTCTGGACACACTCCAGCAACTCAATGTCTTTCTTGTAGTGAGGGGCCCAAAACTGAACACAGTACTTGAGGTGCGGCCTCACCAGTGCCGAGTACAGGGACACGATCACCTCCCTACTCCTGCTGGCCACACTATTCCTGACACAAGTCAGGATGCTGTTGGCCTTCTTGGCCACCTGGGCACACTGCTGGCTCATGTGCAGCCGGCTGTTGACCAACACCCCCAGGTCCTTTGCTGCTGGGCAGCTTTCCAGCCACTCCTCTCCAAGTCTGTGGTGTTGCATGGGGCTGTTGTGACCCAAGTGCAGGACTTGGCACTTGACCTTGTTGAAACTTATACAACTGACCTCAGGCCATCAATGCAGCCTGTCCAGATCCCTCTGCAGAGCCTTCCTGTCCTCGAGTAAATCGACACTCCCGCCCAGCTTGGTGTCATCTGCAAACTGACTGAGGAAGCACTCAATCTCCTCATCCAGATCATTGATAAAGATGTTAAACAAGACCAGATCCAAAACTGAGCCCTGGGGAACACCACTTGTGACCAACCACCAGCTGGATTTGACTCCATTCACCACCACTCTCTGCGCTCGGCCAGTCAGCCAGTTTTTTGTTCTTTAGTTCTTGAGACAAAATAAATCTGTTTTATGGTGAAAGTGATTAGGTGGACCAAGCTTTGAATGAAGTGATCTTCTGTAGCTCTTAAGGCCAGCTGCAAAGCTGGGTTAAAATATGCCTAAAGCTGAAATATACGGGCTCAAGTCCTGCCTTGGTACTGGAAAGTGCGGGAGGGAGACAGGAGAGATTGAAATATATCTAAATTGTTCGTAAAAACTAAGCCTTTTTCTAAAGTACTGTCTCATTTCCTGTTTTTCTAAAACAAAAAATTAAAATTGAAATTTCCCATAGTGTACCGACTCACAAAACCTCCTACACCTTTTCCACTACTTAGGAGTAAAGTTGACCTGAAATTCAATTTCAGCTCAGTTTCATCTTCCTTATAAGCAAAAAAACAAATAATTTTCAGCTCGTGCAGGGATTAATACAGACATGTCCATCCCCTGACACACATAACCTGCCCCAACCTGTTCAAATAACACTTTCATGAAAAACGGCTGTTAGAGGGGAAGGTCGTAGGATATGATGTACAGTGGGTAGCTGAGGACAACCGGAGATGGTGTCATGGGCAAGATCTGACAGCAGAGGAAAGATACAGATCTGCACTTAACATTAGTCATGGTTTCTGTACAAATACGTGCAGATTTTTTTTTCCTTCAAAAAACTACATCCTTTAACTATTTTAATTTAAACCAGCACTCTGTTAGCTAGTAAAAATAGTGAGGTCTCATCTTTTTGCTGGCTACTCGCAAACAGCTTAAATTAGACTTAGAAAATTCTTTCTGCTGTGGATGTCTGAGGCATAAATAACACCATATGTCCAGCAGCAGTTTAAATAAAAAATCATTCTTACCTTGACAATGACAGTCTAATTTAGGAGCCATGGCTGTAATCAAAATTCAAACACTGAAATACTCTGCTTAATCTTTGTAAAATGTTATATTACTTTTGCACAGCCCTTAAACTAAGTAAAATACTGCATTGTATTTACAATGGGAAATCCCCATTATCTTCTAGCTCTGTTCTGCCAATTTATACCAATCAGAAAACCTAAATGTCATCAGAAATGACCCACAGAGTGAAAAACTTGTTCCTAAGAACATGTGGACCCCACTGGCCTCAGGAAATATTTGAAGAGTGCACACACACATTTCATCAAGATTTTTGAAATCCCAGGGGGAAAGGAAGGAATGAAAACATGACAGAGTAATTTAAAATGGCAGGTATTGCACTTTTCTTGTTCAACACTGGAAATCAGATACCTAACATTAACAGAAGTCATTATTTTTATTACTTGTATTAAAGAGGCTAACATCTGCCATCTCCCAGATTTCTTAAAGTGATTTCATTTTTCCTTCCCCTCTGCAGTGGTGGTAATTTTCCACCGGGCTGGGGCAAATGCCGTTACTTTAAAGATTGGCATCTACTTCATCCTCCCAGGACACTGTACCTGGAGCAGTCTGTTGTGAGCAGAGGGAGAAAAAAACCCTCGCTGCAGCAGCAGAAGCGGAGGCAGCAGCCTCTGAACGCGGCAGGACCAGACCTTTCCTTTGGGGTGGGTGGGAGGCAGCTGCCCTGCGGCCTGTCCTTCCCGAGGATGACCTGTCCTGCACAGCCCGGCTGCTGGAGGTGCTGGAGACATGTCCTGCATCAGGATGCTCAGCGCTGCGCCGTGGGGATCTGCCTTCCCCTTCGCTCTTCAGCTTGACTTTGGGCAAGCCATTCACCTCCTGCGTTTCCTGACGCTCTTTGTGGGCGTTATTTAGATGGCAAGCGATGAGCTGCTTTTCTTACTCAGGGTTGTGCAGAGTTTAAAAATAATATATTCTTAACATGTTTTCATAAATAAAAATGGAAAACAACTTAAAAATTATCACAGCCAGTTGAATTACTCTGCTTCCTGAGTGCATTTTGCTGCCTGCTCCATCCACTTTGCCTGCTCATCAGTCCCACATTCTCAGGACCCTCCTGGAGAAACATTTGTCTTACTGATACTGGTTTCAGGCTAGTCCTTGACAAGCCTCAGAGCTTGTTTTGCCCTCCTCTTAATAATTTGAACAAGACTTATCCAAAGTCCTGGAGTAACACATTCATACATTTCAGTCCTGAAATTAAAGTGTCCTTCTTTTCAAGGCTAGATATAATCATCTCTGGTTTCTTTTTTTTTCCTGTTATGACAGAGTTTATAAACACAGATAAACTTTTTAACCTGACTATATGCAAAACTGATTTGGTGAGTCTGATAGAAGGCCTGATACCAGTTGAAACAAGTTTTGCAGTTGCTGCTGTTGTAGTATTCTTTCAGCACAGGCAGGTACCCACAGAGGACAGTGGTGAGAAATTTTTTACCAACCCTCAACCACAGGATTTTCAAAGGCATTGCATGTATTTTTCAGGCTACTGCGTGAAACATTCCCTTCAGAGCGCAGAGGGCTTGGATTTACTGCCGCTGCCACAGGGTGTGTGTTGTACTCTTCTAGTTAGAGTTTTCCCTATAAATCACAAGCGATTTACCTACTTTTGCCTTTGCAGCAGAGGAAGGAGAAGCCTGCCCCTGTTGATGTATAGCTTAATATTCGCTGCTTTCTAGTAGGGTGTCACTGAAATATTGCAAAGTTGGAACATTTTACAGAGATGAGTTTGCTGTGCTGGCATTCAGTGCCGCAAAGAGCTACCACTGCTTCCGAATTTCTCAGAGGTTTTCACAACTTGTCTGCCCTCAGGTTCAAGAACCCATGAATCATGTTGACTTCAACAGGGGAAAGAAAACTTTGGTGATATAGTCTACCTCAAGAATGCTGCTGCATCTGGGCTTGTTGCTGGTCACTGGGTTCCTCAGAGAGACAGTAAACCAGTGAAGTTCTCACACAGGTGATGTTGCAAGTATATTCCTTCAACTTTTAAACCTTTACTGCTGACCAAAGACCCTAGGGACATGTTTTGGTGTAACAAAGCTGTGCATCTCACTGGGCACAGACACATTTTCAATGCATCCATGAAGAACAGAACCTGCCTTGGTAAAATGAATGTGTGCTATTAAAACCCCAGAGATAAGAAATAGGAGCTGCTGATATAGACCAGACTGATACAGGTTTTTGGTGACACACATTGCTGGTGTTTTTGTGTCTAGAAGCAGACCAAACAGTCAGTTGCAAACTCCTTGAACAAATGCCATCTGTACCTCTTGCAGGTGCTTTTGTGCCTGTATGAGAAGATCTGGCCAGCATATGCTGGGAGAAGGAAGAAGGGGCAAAGAAGAAATATGAGAGACATTAACAGACACGAACCCTCAGTGTGTGCATCAAACTTCAGGTTTAGAAACAGAAGTCCAACTACAGCCCTTCCATATGGGCCTACGATTAAGCTTCCCTAGCTTTTAGTGGACACGTAAGTAGTAAAGTGAATTAGCAATGTGGACTGGTACTTGCCATTCATAAATTTCACAGTTAACACAAGCCTGCATGATGAGATTTGGTGCCAGATGTCTGGGCTGACACTGGATGATGTTGCTCCAGGAACAGAAATGGTGTCACCACATCGGTATGGCACGGCACCTGAGAAAACAAGCCACGCTTGGAGAAGCTGCTCCATGTAGTGCTGCACCGCGCTGGTTATCTGGTTTCTGGCATCGTCGCTCATCTCTTTGCACGGTGCTGTGTGGTGCCATGTAGTAATGAGAGAGTGTGCTCTGAGGTAGTGTAAGGACATAAGGTCTGGCTGGAAGTTAACGTTTCCAGGGCAGAATTGTAGAGAAAACAGCTTACATTGGTGCCAGTGCAAAATCAACAGGGGACTTTCAACAACCTTTGTTGTAGGATGCAGAGACATTTGTTTCCTTCCACTAGACAGACCCCAAATCTTTATTTACTAAGCTTTTGCTTTTCAGTACTGCTCTAACAGGTAGAGTAGGGGTGACCAGCTAGAGGCTTGCAGGCAGAATCTGGCCTGTAGGTGTGATCTCGCCTCCCAGGAGAGCATAGACAGAGCCAACACATGTACCAAAGCAATCCTTTCCATTATCTCAGGGAAGATGCGTGGCTGGAGAGGAAGCATGTGCTGCCCGGCCATCTTTTCCCACTCCACCTCTCTCTCTTGTATGCCAAAGGCATTGCACTCTCTGCTGCACATGCCTGTGATAGAAATCCAGGAGACTGAGGAAGGTGGAGGAAGTAACAGGAAACTGAAGAATAGGAAGGTAGAGACAGCAGCTATTCGAACCAGGTACTTCTGACCTCGTCAGCCTTTATCTATGCATGGTTTATCTAGACTATGAATTAGCCATGTCACAGGTGCAGAAACCCCAGAGCAGACCCGTGCATCACTAATTCTGATTTAGCAGACTTTGTTAGGTCAGGCTTTGCAGTATGAAAGTCAGCTACACTACTTCCAAAGCCATTCAGCCACTTTCCAATGTTGCCCAGGCTAACATACCCTGACAAGCTTATTCTGGTTCCATGCAGGGGCAAAATGAACTTCTCTGCTCTGCACTCCTCGCATACTGGGGTCCAGAGGGTTCATTATTGGCTGGACATTGCGGTGCTTTGCTTGAGGCTTGGGTTCACCAGTGTACCAAGCCCATCTTGAGCAGTCTTCCTACCAGATCAAGAGGTACCACAAAAATATGATGCAGAGTACTGATCAGCTTTGCTAGTGAATAAACTCACTTTTCTACTACCAATTTGTTGAGTTGATTCAACTGGCTGATCTTTCTATTAGTTAGGTTTATGTGGCTCAGGCATCATCTGGCCTGTGTTTGCTACCTTGCAAGCACAAAATCAACAAATCTTAAATAAAGTGCTACAGCTCACATGTCAGAGGAAGGGTTGCATGTCCACATTTTACACTTCCATCTGGATCAGGTGGGAGGGCTCAGATATGGTGTTATCATTGTAGATCCATGGCTGGGCACAGCAGGAGCTTGGGAGGGAGTGGAGGCATTAAATGTCCCAGCAGGAGCTGGCTACAGTTCCAGACAGACTCCATTATCAGTGTCTCAGTGCTTCTCAGTCCCCTGGCCCTCCACCTCACTCAGCCAGGGCTTTTACATCAGCCGGGGAAATTCCAGCCTCACAATCATCCTGTGACATCCCTTGTGAAAAAAAACTGACATCAAACATAATAAAATGGCTGCTTCTATGTTACATGGTAGTTCTCCCATAATTATAACCCAGTGTCCAGATTTTGAATTCCCCATAGAACAGTAATGGTCCTCAACAGCAGTGAAGTGGTTATGAAGGTGGGAAGGACACTCCAGAAATATAAAACTATTTATATCAAAGAATAATTTCCTCTTGAAAGAAGGCTTCTTGCTGGCTCAGAAATCCAATCCAAAAACTTCCAAAACCTTTGACTGTTTTATCCTCACATTCTCTGAAAGCATGTTGTACGAGAACAGTTTGCACTCTTGCCACAGTTGCTGTAGCATGTGTAAATTCTGCTTTACGATAGCACGACAGGACTGATCTGCATGCACATGATTTTAGGAGATGAGTGGCAAGAACACCTAGACACATGCACTGTTTCTGTACAGGTGATAGAGTACTGGGGTGATGACAGCACTGAATTTTCTTTCCGCTGGCTTAAAATAAATTTCACATATGTTTTGCTTTCTGCATTAAACAGATGATGATTTAATTGGTTTAATTGCTGTCTTATGAACCCCATATTATCTTATATCACTATGACTGCCTACAAAGAAACAGCTCTCCCACATGAGAAACAAAATGCCTGGTCAACTTGTGTGCATATTGGTGATAGTGATGTGTGTCTTATTGACAAGTAGGGGAAGAGAATAAAACCGTGTGACTGGAAGAACAACTTTTAGAGTGACAAGGAGTGTTTCCAAGGGTCAGGCAACCATGGTTCAAAAGTGACAAGAGCTTCTTTTGATCAGTAGCCTTTACTGTCATGACTCAAAATACAATTTTTGTCCAAGTTTCACAGTGGCAGACCTCTGGTCTACATGTCTCACCGAAGAAAAGTTACAATCATTTGAGATTAGATGTTCATGTTATACTTCTCTTGTCTGTATTTGAGAATTTGGGATTTAATTCATTGTGCAGCATTTAGCAGTTTTTGGTTCTTGTGTGATTTTAAACCAGATCTTTTTGGTCTCCAAAAAAGCAAGTTTATGACTACCAGCAGAGCCTTCACAACACAGAACCCTCAGTCTAGTAAAATACCACTGACAGTGATACTGTTGCATCCTTTCACCTACGGGTGAGATTTGCTGTTGTTCTTCAGGGGGAGAGGTTTTTCTCCATCAGTCTATAAATCTGAAACTGTGGGTCTGAAACAGCTCATGGTGATTTGCTCATCTCACTAAGCTACGTTTGGAATAGGTACGTCGTTTGGTTTCATGGCCAATTAGTGTTACTGTCCGCAGGAAAACCTGGATGACTGGAGGTAGCCCCCAGGGCACCAAATCCCGCTTTCAGCTGGTTAAGGTAATGCAGTGGGTGCTTTCCTTATTAATCTACTCCTCTTGAAAGAGGGGCACACCAAGGAGCAATCACAAGGTGAAGGGGGTTGATATTTTGGCAGGTACTCCATTTACTTTGGAATAGCCCTGGAAATAACACCTGCCCAAACTAGCATAGATAGGACTAAATCATGCCTCTTATTTAGCACAGACTTTGATACTGAAGTTGGTGGGAACTTAATGCACTCCCAGGAAAAGAGTTTTTTGCAGAAGCTCCATTGTTTCCTTTTTCTGGCCGAAGCAGCAAGGCTGACATGATCAAGGGGCTTCACAGAACACAGCTTTTGCTGGAAAAGCCCTGTTCACAGCTGTGAAGTACCCTATTTGCCTTCAGATAGCGGCAGCCAGGCCATTGCCGTGGGGTAGGCATGTGCTACGAGGCAGTTTCGGGACCTCTTGCGCCCACCCGGCTGCCCTGGCAGAAGCAGGGATGCGAGAATGTCACCTCTGCCTGCAGCATGGGAGTTGTTGCACAGTGCAGCGGATCCACAAAACCTGTCACTGGGAGGGATGTCTTGATAGCCAGCACAGTAACCTGCTGTCAAGGAGAAATCCTTGCCAGCACTTGCCCGTCAACAAAGTGGCAGTCAGTGATGCTCAGGGAGAGCAGAGAGCTTCAGTCCCTTCATCCTCTTGCAGGCTGGAGTTTTGCTCTTTCTTATTACTGGCAGGCAGCACAGCTTTGTGTTTCTGAAACTGTAAGAAAGGAGGAGATTCAGCAACAAGCATAGCCGGGGCTGATTTTGTTTTTCAGTGGCTGTGAGCAACGGGTGTTGCTCATGCCATACCTCCAGGATCATTTGAATCTGCTATAAATCTAATCTGCTGCTGAAAGCAGTGGTCTCATCCATCCCTGTGGGCTCAGACTTTCACTCCCACAGCCCTCCCTAGTGCTGTCACTAGCACTTATGTGGGTCTGTGGTGAGCTGGATCAAAGCGGGCATCCCACTGCAAACTAAACTCTCTCACCCACTCCTTTGACCATGAAAAACTCCATACTGATACAAGCTGGTTCTACCTTGGAAGTGCTCAGTCTGCCTCTGCTGGGAGTTTGCCTCCCATAAATGGCTGCGGATGCCAAAGGAGGAAATTAAAGTGTGAGGAAGCAACTTCTTGTTGCTTTCCAGCAGTCATGGCATTTGTGTTATACTTATTTTTAGACTCCATCCAAAGGCCCAAATGGGATAAGACAGATCAAAACTTGGAATAACTCAAAACACTTGTGAATTCACAACCCTTCTGAGTAGCCATGAAAACTGCACCTGCTTAGTCCACACGGCATTTTTTTTCATGTAGTGCTTCAATTCTCCCTGCTATTTGAGAAAACTATACTTAAAGTGCCAGGAAACCTGACTGAATATATGTTCAATAAACTCCCCAGGGCAGTTTGTGAAAAAGACAGTGTAGTTCAAGTAGCATCACACATGTTTAAAATTGCAACAGACACTTTGAAACCATGTGTTGTGTAATGATCAGAGTCCTAAATCATGTGTCAAAGCTGAGGGATCTGGCTTCTCTGAAAAGTGCTAATGTTTTTTGATGCTGAGTAGAAGCTGTGTTTAAAAGAAATGATCAGAAAGCACAAGCCAGTTTATGAGAGCATTAGTGCTTCAGATGTGGTTTATCTACTTAGCAGCAAACCCAGCCTGCAGCAAACATATTTTGGACATACGAAACGAATCATCCTATCTGCACAAAAACCTCACATAACAGTTTGCCTCGGTAGTAAAAGTAACCAGTGATGAAATTGCTGCAATAGCGAAGTTGGTAAAAAGTGATGTGTCAGAGAGAACATGTTGTTGACTGGTAGGTGCCTTACTGTTGAAAATGAAGGCTTTAATGCCGCTTCTTGGCCATATCTGAAACGCATTAGTCATTTCAGTGATTTGAACTTCATCCAAGACTTTCTCAGCACTGTTCCTAATAATCTGTCTACACTGTCTTGGGCTTGAAGTTGCCCCAGTAAGTCCCTGCAAATCTGTTGCACCTGACATTCTTGGTGCCTGTAAGCCTGACCAGTGTTTTTGTCTGGTAGCTCACTAAGAACCTGTCTATACTATGATGAGCTGGACCAATTGCATACCATTTCCCCAGGAAGAAAGCCCATTTTCTTTCTGAAAAATGAAAGCTACTAAAACTCATCCAGGAGCAGAAAGACAAGAAGAGCTGGAACAGTCACTAGCAGCTTTGGGACCACAGGGAAGTAAGGAGCTTTCAGTCAAGATGTCCCAACACTGGGATTCTTTGACCTCTATTAGGACAAGAAGAAAGACCAGACTGGAGAGGACAACAGAGAAAACCCAGCCACACAGCAAGCCAGAGAGCACTGTTTTTACTGTTACTGTGGGGCCATTAACTGGTCCAGCTTTTGCCTACTACTGACAAATCACTCCAGTGGAGCACAAATAATCCCTGAGCTAAAGTGAGTTTTTCACATAAAGCTTTAGTTGGGGGTATGACCTGCATTTTTTGTTATTTCATTTTTGGTCTCTAGCAGATGTGACTGAGGGCAGTCTCTAAGTAGAGGAACCACATTTCCAAATATGTAAAAAGTGTTTTACAATACTAAATGGAGCACAAAGCAAGCACTAGTGACAGAAATCCAGCAGTTCTTATGGATGAAAAAGCAGGATGTACAAGCATGGATATATTGATTTGTATTTTATTTTTACCTTATTTGAGTTTTCAGAGAAAATTTGGGTTGGAAACCCAGTGTGTAACTTCAATCTACTGGTTGTCTGAGATAATTTTAAGCCCAAAGTACTTGTAAAGTGCACAGGTCGCACAGCAGCTTGCCATGAACAGGCGTCCTGCAACCTCACTTAGCATCCTGTTCCTATTAGCCCAGATTTCAATCCCTGCCTGAACAGTGGTGCAGGGCAATTTGCTTTGTAGCAGAAACTTCAAGGCAGTGTGCTAGAAAAGGAATGCCTAGTGCTTTCTTGTAATACACAAGTTTCCTTATTCTTCAGTGTAGTCTGTCACCAAAGCTCCAAAGACGTCCACAAATACAGGCAGATATACTCCTATCAAGGTCCTACTCCTTAGCTAAGTTGAGCTCTTCCATTGCCACCTCAGCCTCAAAATATGTTAGCACTGTAGTGCTAATAAGAGATTATTAGCCTACCGTGTCTCTTTTCTCTTCCCTTGCAACATCCAGTTCAACCAGCTAGATAGAAGCCCTGATGTTTGATTTGGTTGAAAACGTCGGGAATTTTAGACATCTTCAACAGTACCAGTACTGCAGCAATAGCTCACCTTTCGTTACAATCCCTGTGATTGTCAGCATTAAACTGTTGTAAACCACAAACGTTTGGCCATTTGAAGGTCAGATTATAGGGAGCTTTTTAATAACAACCTGTTTCCAGCCTGATAGGGTCTTTCTGATTTGTGCGTCCTTACCTGGGTTGGAGCATGTCCCTCGTGGAACTTCTTAAAAGCTACCCGAGAAATCATGGTGATACAGTCCTGGCACTCAGTTCCTATATCGACAGTCAGCATGAGGAAATGCTGTAGTTATTAAAACCTGCTGTATGTACTTGTAATCTATGTGATCTTCTTAACAAAGCCAAGCTGCCTTCCTCGGATGCCAGGTTGCTCTACTCTACACCTCACATCATGAAATCTGCTCTGGGGCTACAAAATGAAAGCTGGATTAGTGTCAACAGCTAGAACAGGTCTGTAGAGTCAGTGTCTTGCCATCTGTTAGAGAAAAAGTCCTGCACAGAAATACGGATCATAACAAATAGGAAGGAAATGTTACTGGGTTGGTGGGCTGCGAGCACTTCAGTGTAGGCATCTGGAAAAGAGCAGGGTCTCTCCGAACACATAAAGAAAACGATTCATAGTGGTACCACTTCATACAGTGCTGCGAGTCACAGGATATGTCCTTATGAGTCCTAGCACCTCATACCATAGGTTTGTACATCTGGAAGCAGTAATGAGAGGATGGCTTTCTGCTGTAGCTGTTCACATCCACACTCAGTTAACCCAGATGCCAGGGAACACCTGAATTAAATTCATCAGGGATGGCATATTCTGAAACACTCTGAGAAGACATGAGACTCGTAAGATTTACTCTCCATGCTTGAAAAACCCATTACATAACCTTTGCTTAAGCAATAGGATGCACATGGTCAAAGTCAGTAGCCGAAAGCCAAGCTGAAGGTCAGGGGAAGGGCTAGCAACAACAGGCTTCAGTTGTAAGCCAGCCCAGGAGCAACTGTGAGTTCTGGTGGCTCTCTCCAGCCAGTAACCCGGGATTACTTTAGTATGATCCAAAGCGGCTGCTTATTCAGTCATTCCTGCCAGGCCTCACTGGCAGGGAGGTCTGGTCCAAACCTAGGACCCAGAAACAAGCACTTGGTTTTTATGTGAGAAAACAAACAGAGCTAGAGTTTCAAACTGTGGGTGTTAAACGCCCATGAGGAACTTGCATGGTACAGGTCATTCTCCCTCCTCGGCTTGAAATATTCCACATGAAAATCTGGCAGACCATATCTAAGCAACAAACACATTTGTCCCACTGTGGGATCTATTTTGAGACAATACTTAACCAAAGAAAGGCTCAGCCTGAGGAAAACATTTTTCCCAGTCACTAGTACTTGCAGAAATAATTTTCAAATATGCTTAATGCTGGAGAAAGTCTGCTATTAAAGTGAATGTCGAAATTCATGGGCATCAACAGAAGCCCATTAGTAGCAGACAGAAAACACTGTTGACAGTCTCCCTCACTCAACTCTCTGTGTTGGAAACAACATAGGAAAATTAATATTCAATTAAGTTAATAAGAAGAAATAAAGAAAGTGATCACCCTTTCAGCTTCTTGCATTTGTGTAATTCTCTTCTTGCAAATCATAATCCTGTCAAATGTCATGATGATTTTGTAATTTTGGGTTTTTTAAATGACAGGATACTTTAACGGCCATTACCAAGATCTCTCGGTATGCAAAGCATGACCATGATATAACGCAGAAAAACTTCAGAATTCAGAGAGCAAAATGATTAAATACAAGCCTCAGAAATCTTTTCCACTTGTGTATAGATTTGCATGAATAGATTTTTTTAGAAGAGACTTGCAGATTGTGGATGGAATTCTTCTGTTCTGTATGAGTGAAAATTGAGTTATGATATTAATTGCAGCACAGTGCAACTTCTTTGGGAAACAAAAGTAATTTGATTGACTTTAACTGGAATCATTCCAGATTTGTGTTAGTATATCTGAGAATGGAACTCAGTCTTTATGTTTCCTTTAATCAGTGAAGCAGCTCCCACTCTTACAGGAAGTCTCACTAAAGCTGATGAAGTACTTATTTGTTGTGTACGGCACAAGGGACTTATTAGGTTTACACAAATTACAGGTGTCACTGAACTTTGTTATGTGTTGCCTAAACCCAAGTTTTAGTAAAGATTTCAAAAATTCTTGCGCCTCTGATACGAAATTTTCCCATGCTGACAGAACAATTTTCGCAACATTTTATAAAAATTACATTTCATAAGAAATTCAAACATATATTTGTTGAAACTAAATTAAAGCTAACAACAGAACTTCTACATTTCTTATAAAGCAGAAATACCATTTTTTTTGTCAGCTTTATTAGTCAGAGCAGAAAGGTAATCATTTAGAATAGGTGATTCCAAGTTTTCCAGCTCTGGAAATCCCCAAGAGTTTGGAACTGAAAGTAACAACGCAAGCAACAGCTTTCACAGAAAATTTTTAAGGGTCTCTGAAATGTGTCATTAGAATATCGTATTTCCTCTGGACAGTTACATGAACAACCACTTTGATGGCAAAGCCAGTGTATGCACACTCTCTACTTCATTTGCCCACACTCACTGTCTTATTACGCTTTATCATTCTGCACTGCAGCTCATGATTCTTTCAGATAGGCCAGGGAAAGCTGCCTGTGGGTCCACACTATAAATCATGCTACTGTGAAGTTATTCCAATTAAAAAAAAAAAAACACTATTGCTTAACAAGGGAAGAAAAAAACAAAATACTCACAGACATGTGTCTGTTTTCTTCCATAAGATGTTTGTTAAAGAAGACACTGGGAAGTCTACCTAAAGTTCCAATTTTTCCCTGTCTCTTTCATTTCATTTCATTTCATTTCATTTCATTTCATTTCATTTCATTTCATTTCATTTCGTTTCGTTTCATTTCATTTCGTTTCGTTTCGTTTCATTTCGTTTTGTTTCATTTCGTTTTGTTTCTTTTCATTTCATTTCACTTCATTTTATTATTTCATTGCTTCATTCTTCCTCTATCCTTTCCTCCTCTTTTTGTTAAATGAGATCAACAGGTTAAGCATGCCTTAACAGGTATGCTGAGACACAATATAGTAAGAACACAGCTTTTATACTTTGGGGTTCCGGGCTCCTTTGCTCCAGAATATGACAAGTTTGTAGTGAACAAGGCAGGGAAGGGACAATCTCACAGGAAAGGAAGGCAAGTGCTCTCCCAGGCCACCTTGATTTCATCACAGCACACTTCCTTATACAGAGATTTGCAAAACTTATCCATGTCATAATTCACTGCATATAAAGATGGCATATTAACTTGCAAGCTATACATTCTTTCGGACTTCTCATGGGTATGGAGGCCAAACACTAATATATAAAAGAGGGAAATCTAAGCCTTTATAAATGCCTTTCCACGTTTCGTCTGGGTTTTTGGGGAAGTGCAGCAAGACCTTATTTCCTGGAGGCTTTTTTCCATGTCCACAGTTTGGAAGTATTCAGAAAGCCACAGTCTCGCTGACAAATACACTATACGTTTCCAACCCTTTCTCTGCTGTTTGGCTACTAAACTCACTATAGTAGCTTCAATTCTGTTTAGTAGTGTGACCCCAGTTCTTTCCAACAAATATGATTCCAGTAAGCACAGGCAGGATTTGCTGTCTTGTTTGAACGATTTTCTAGGCAATATGCTGAAGTACTGTAGTATTGATAACAATGGAAAAACTCTTACTTTTTCATTTAAGTGTTAGTACTTTTTTCAGCATCCACATATAAACATGGTATTTATTTATACTTTGTGCTAATTCAAGTTAATTTATTAGTCTCTATTTTCTTGACCGATTTACATAAACTACCATTCTTCAGCTCTTCCTTCTTGCTAGAAACCAGTCTCCTATACAGCAAAAAGCTTCCCTGGCACTTCTGCTTTCTGTTACATGCAAGAGATCATTTTCATTGTATTCTTGTTAATTTTTCCAGTCAAAAACATTTCTTCTGTCTCATGCTATTTTACTGTTAGCATCTCAAAGCATCTCAGAATATTCAGTCTGTAAGCATTTGTGGGGAAGAGCTATTTGCTTTCATGAATTTTTTCTTTGCTGTTTTAAACACAAGCAACTAATTGGTTATACTTAGAATATGGATAGAGTTGATGCCAAGAAATTTCTCCAGAGCAGGGAATTTTTTCTTGTTTGGCCAGGCTTGCAGCACATTAAAATTCATAGAAATTCATTCAAGACAATGACTTACTACTGATTTGTATGTTGATAATCTAATGGATTTTAGTTTAATTATTGTATAATGTGGAGGGTTGGTGTGTATGTATCATTTTGATCAGTTGATCAAGTCTCATGTTAAATATCCAAGGAAGAGGTATCCAGGAATAAATTCAGAGGTGTCAAAAACTGTAGCCTTACAGTTCTATATCTTGGAAAACGTAGATGGAAGGCTGGCTGCCACACAAGATTCTTTTCTGCACAGCAGTGTTTCTTCTTCCTCACCATCAACAGGTATCTGCTTTGCTTCACGGTTGCTAAAATCACTCCGTATATAAGGATTTTTTAGGCAGCCTTGATGTCTGAAAAAAACAGGAAATAATGGTAATTTATATAAAACAGAAAACTGAAGAAAAAAACCCCCAACTCTTTGATAGCAAGATTATTAATAACATTCATATAATCTGTTATTCATATTGCTGTGCACATGGTTCTGATCAAATCCATTTTTTCTCACCATTTTACACATCAGATGAACACAATGGCATATTAAATTGGCATTCGTAGGACGAAACAATTGTCACCTGAATTTTCTGAAGTTAGCTTTACTCATTTTATACATCCTTCTCCAGTTATGTCATTAAAGAAAGAAACCTGAAAAAACTTGAACATAACTTTGCAATCTGTTGTGGGCTGCACCAGCGCACTGACTTGTATGCTTCTTTTAAAGAGCATGGATTCACTAAAAGCAATTATAACCACATGGAAATATTCAAGGCAGTCAAGGAAGAGAATGAATTAAAAATCAAAGAACCTGGAAAAGTGTCTTGCAAAGAATTGATACCAAAAGCCACTAGAATTTTGTAGGAATTAAACCATGCAGATATTGTTCAAACCACCACCATGAGAAAGGACAGAAAGTGACATTGACTCTGACATACAGATGATGTGGAAAGGAGTCCCACCAAATGACTGTTCCTAGATAAAGCCAACAGCAAGCACAACCATGTGGTGCTGGACTGAGCTGTGGCAACCAGTCACCCTTGTTATACATATATTTTTCATTCTCTTTAATTACAAACTAGGATGACTCAGAACACTTAACTTTTTTTATTTGCTTTAGGCATTTGCTGCCTCTTGGGAGCCGCGGTTGATCATTTGTTTAAGGCTGCCCTGGTGGCATGGGAGGAAGTGGAAACCTGGGCACAGATGAGGAAATATGGGCTTGCCCTCCCTTTCGGGACTGTTGCTGGTCCAAGCAACACCTGGGTCGTTCCAGAACTGGAAGGCTGAGCATTTCCAGAGTCATAGGATGGACTGGAAATATTCCAGTGCCTGTTGCCGTCATGAAAAGGGAAACACTATGAGAAGGATAGGTGTCCTAAGAAAATCAGGAAGTCCAGAAAGCCCAAGTGACTGATGCTCTGAGTGATCCTGGGATCCACAGGCTGGACATTGCTTGGTCTTCCTCATCCAAAGGTGAGAAAATGCCTACACAAATCAGGTCTGTGCAAGGCAGTGTCATTAGTCATTCCCCCTCACGACAATTGGAAGAGGGAACAGTCCTTCTCACCCTTTTCAGAGAACATGCCATGGTTGACAGCATTCAAGAAGCAAGACCAGTACTGAATACCATCCTGCTCCTGAGAAGATTCTCAGGCTCCTTTCCATCATCAAGGGAGAGGCACTAAAGTGCAGAGATGCATTTGAACTGGTTCATTCTTACAGTGTTAATGAATATTTCATTCGTAAAATGAAAAATTAAACCACTGCAGCTGAAGTGAAAGAACACTTTGCATTCACCTCACTAGTTCCCAAAAATCAAAGAATTATAGGAAAAATGGTGGGAGACATGGTGTGAAATCTTTTCAGCCAGGGAAAGAAAACAAACCCAGAAGGGCACCTGTGCCGCAGGGGTGCTGAGAAGAGAGTCTAGCACTGAGAGAGAAGGAACATTTAAATATTCTCCTGCTTTCCATATTTCATAGTAGTTGTGATAGGCATGCCTATGTGAAACAAACTGGCTTCTCCAAATTCCCTGCAGATGTCCCTTATTCCCTTTGTAGCTGTAGACCAGTGGAGCCTTGGAGCTTCACTTCAGGCTGTCAACTGTGAGTAGCAGGAGCTGTCAGCATAAAAAAGTTGATAGGCAGCATACAGACTTCGAGAGCCAGTCTTTGATCTCCTTAAGGTTTAGTCGCCCATCTGTAAGACAACTAGTTTTTAACTCTCAGACTGATCAGTGGAAACATCGCTTATTAAAGACAATGAGAAACAGAAAGGCAGCCTTCTACTTACACAAATACTTAAATTTTTAAAGATCTTTTTTTCAAATAGAATTGTGCTTGCAGTGCTAGGAAGACAACAATAGCTTTTATGGCAGCTGGAAAATCCTCAGATAGCACTTAGGACTTTCAGAATTAGCAAAAATTTTCCTTAGACATTACAGATAAAAACTTGGCTCCTGGAATTCAGTGGGAGTTTTATGATCACTTTCAGTGGAGTCTGGATTTCAACACACAAATACGAAGTCTTAGAAATTAGAGACTGAAAAAGCTACTTAATCATCCAAGCAGACTCAAACCCTTTTTTTTTTAATTTTTATTTTTTTCCCCAAGGATTTCTATGGCATCTGAGACTATTTCGCAGACTCTGTTGTTCTGAGATACTCCTTTCCTTCCTTCCTAAACGTCTCAGACCCCTCATTTCCCTGGGGAGTACAGGAGCAGAGCCAGGAGCTTGGAGCTCCTGATGTTCCTGACTGATGGGTCCATCTTCCTTCTCTCTTTCATACCTTGCCAGCCCTAATACCCCCTCCCGCTCCCAGAAGGGTGTGAAAGAACTTCTGTGCCCCCACTTCACCTGTAGGATGCTTTTCTGCTATAATGTACATGTGAAAATCCCTGCCAGCTGAGTACTCCACAGCAGCACTCAGAAGCCCAGCTTTGGCCACTGTGGCTTTAATCTTTTCTGTGCTAGCTCAGCATCATACCCTGCAATGGAGCTGCTCCATCCATTGTAGGCTTTGCACACTGAATTTTTTACATGGTCTGAGAAAATCTTTGTTAAGTGATACCCTATCCTTAACAATCAGGATGCAAAGGCAAGAGAAAAACCAAGGTAGTGTTCTCCAAGGAAAAAAATGCCTACTCAAAAAATATTGTTTGAAAGCTTAACAGATTTGGTCTACTTAATTCAAACCAATATCTTCAGTCAGGCAGCTTTCCTAAAAGGTGAGGATAAGTCAGAGAGGGAGCAAGCACGAGAATCAGGACATCTTTATTCATATCTTGGTGACTCTGTGGAAAGCAGTAATCTAATGCAGCTTCACGGGAGATCTTGTGAAGAGAGTTGAGAAGCTGCACTAGTACGGTTAAAGAAGGTGTAGCAAAGTGCCAGATATCTAAAGTTATTAAAGTGCCTAAAGCAGCAGATTACCTTCAGGGATATTTTCAGAAGTGTCAAGGCACCTCACACATTTTGGTCACAACCAGGTCTGGGAACTTGTGAGAGCACTATGTGGCTGTCTGCTGCATAATATCTTTCATAGCCGGGCTTGAAGACACTGAAGAAAATGTCTGTAACTAATGAGCTGCTTCTTGTTTATGCCTGTTGAGAGTTCACTGTTACAAGGTTTTAGAAAACTTTTGTTTTGCTTGTACTTATTCTGTTTGTTCTTATTTCTAGTTCATTATTTCTAGCTATATGTCTTAGCACAGTCTTCTTCACCCCTGGTGATCATTCACAGAATCTTCACAAGGTGCTGAAACAAGATAAATGCAGGAAGGATGGTGAAAGGGGGCTTCCAGGAGTGGGTGAAAGCACAGGAGGTGGCAGTGGAACCTCATGGCTGCATCACAGTGCAGGTGAGATGCTGGCACCCTCTAGTCTCCTTCCTCACATGTTCAGAGATCGGGTCATCCCAGCAGTCTGCAGGCAACCTTGGTCTTATTTCCAGTCTTATGATGCAGACAAAGCTGGGCAACCCCAGCACATGAGGAAAATATCTTTTTATTTCTTGGTACTTGTGATGTCGAAGAACATGAAGAAGGGCTTGTGTCACAACTTAACCAGGCTGTGTTAACGTGTTGACATTTCTAGTCTTTTATTTTTCATAGGCAGACCCTCTTGCTTCTAGTTTTTAAGCTTGGTTTTGTTTCATTAGCCCTGTGCTTAGTACACAAGGTGTGCGCAAAGTCTACAGTGCAGATTTCTTCATGGGGGCTAGTTCCCTAGCTTCTCCTCATTGTTAATGTAAAAAAAAAAAAAAAAGGCATTTTAGGGTGTGGTTAACAGATCTACTTCAGAAATTTACTTCAGAAAGAGATGATCAGTGCTTTACAGAAGCCTCTTCCTCTAACTGTCTGAAACCAGAGCTTAGAAGACCAGCTCAGAAGTACACATTTACACTGCTGACACACATGTGAAGTAAGAGGAAGCCCAACTAGGTCCTTATTAAGACATCTATATATCTGGGTGACATCTTCATTCGGAGGTGCTGAAATCAAGTCTTACAAACCTGAAATAAGCTGAATGATTTACAGGATTTATTTCTAGACATTCAGATGTGAAAAATGGGCCTTTCACGTTTGCAGTGAAGAAACGTATTTATCTTTTCACCACATCCTAGTTCCTCTAAGACAAAACCCTACAGTTTTACCCCTACAGGGCTACAGCATATATCTACACATCAAGACCTAAGGCTCTGGTGATCTGGGCAGCTCTGAAATCTTAGATACGGTCTATAAGATGCAAACCATATGTTTGTCATGTCCATCAAATCCTGGAGTTAGACTCGTCTGTAGATCAATGTTTTACCCACTGCCGTACGGGAGGGGTATATTGTACAAAGCACAGATGAAGATACATGTCTAGGTAGATATGAAGAGCACCTGGTAAGAGCATTTTGCGTTGGAGAAGGAACGCATTAGTGAATATACTATTTGTTTTTTTGTGGTGGATATGTGCGTTACATTTTGCATGTACTTATCTAAGGGCCTGAACTGCAGCCCAGTGCAAATAATTTTCCAGTTTTACGCTCTTCTTATCAACAATTGTGTTCTATGGAGCTTTATAGTTTAATATGTGATTCTTGGAGAGGCAGATCACATTCTCCAAAGTTTCCTGCATGTGAAAAAAATAGCATAGCATTTAATTTTAGAAAGTACTTGTCAAGAACTGCATAGCAAATCACACATGATCTCTCCCTTTTCCAGTTAAAAAGCCTACCTTTAAGAAATGTGGCAATAAGCAGAGGCACATGGGCTGCTTGGCAACCTGCCTGAAAATTCCTTCAGCCAATGAATAATGGCTACATTATAGAGCATCTGCCATCCAGAAATAGACTGTACCATCTCTTGAACCTGCTATTGTGTCTTTGTACACAACATGGTGGAGGTGAAAGTACTTTTCTTCTGGGTGCAGTGGGGGATATGATTTTCATTCAAATTAGAAAAGTGATTAAACAAGACCAAATAATACATAATGTTAGTAAATATTGAAATATATCACCCATTCTTCTTCATATTTTTCAATAGGGACATTAAGTATTTTGTTGCTTGCTATGTAAAGGTAAAACAGTTCCAACAGAAAGTTTTTTTGCGGTAGTGTCCTGTTAAAAATTTCAACTGATTGAGAAAAATGGTTGACATCCCATAACAAGTGTTTCAGACAAGTTCCTAAACAGAGAGAACTGTCAGGGCAGGTCAAGCCATTGCAAGTACTCTTCCTCCACCCACAACAGTAAAAGTATTTTCATTCTCATCAGGGGCTTAGCTGATCAATCAGCAGCCAATACTACCTTTCTTTACAGGCAGAGGCATCCAGAGAAAGTGTTGAAGGGCCACGAGGAACAAAAATGTCTCCATAAGGTTTGGTGGAAAGAGCAAGCCATAAACAGCTGGAACAGTTATGAATCAGAGAATGAAGAAGAGATTTGCTTTCCTGCATTTTTTTTTTTGAAGCCGTGGTGCATCTTTGTCAGAAATTAATAGGCACTCAGCACCTTGAAACTAGTACCACTCTTTCGTCAGAGCAGATCCACTTGTATCGCCTAACTTTAAAGGTATATGGATATCAGACAATGGCATTTGTTTTTCTCCTCCTTATTTTAGTGACTTGAGTAGAAGCCACAGGGATTTGCTTTGACTGCTGAGCAAGAAAAATAACAATTATCCTAGGATATCCAAAAGAGTACAATGTTGTCAGCTGAATGGGAATTTAGGAAGTTTATGTATGGACAGACTATTCCAATCTATGCCTGGGTTTTACAACCAAGTAGAATTTAAAAAGCAAAGGATTACATGTCAGGAACTTGTCAGTACTGGAGTAACATATGTAGGAATGCCAGCTCAACTCCCCCATATGCTTCAAAGTGGCTCGATTCAAAAAATTGTGGTTTTAGGATACAAAACTGAACATAACACATATAAAAATAAATGGCTAAACTAGGAAAGGTTTTACAAATTTAGGAATTGGTGGATTCAACTTTTCTCCAGAAGTCCCGAAGACAAAAAACTAATTCATATTCTGAGCAAGGCTTCTTTTTTTTTTTTCAGTTTGCTTTCTTATGACTAAGAAAGTATGTTAGCTTTAGTCAGATTATCACAACTTGAAAAGATGTACAAAGGTGAAAAAAATGATCTCTGCAGCACTATGATACTGACTAGGATGTGAATCTGCAATTGGTTATGCATTAGCCACATCTTCTGTATCATTGGCTGTGCGAAGGTCAAACTATATAAAATACGCAGAGCTGTAGAGAGTGTCTGGATAAAAGTCACAGACGAAATAATCAAACAGCTCAGGAATCACAGATCCAAAACTTTACTTGGATATTTTAGAAGTATTTTATCTTCTTCTTTTTCTTCTCTTTTATAAAAAAAAAAAGGTTCACCTGATCTTTCAGGGCTGGATGCCTAGCCATCAAGAGATTACTGGGGCTTTGTAAGTCTAAAAAGAGACTTACATATTTCTTTATTTATTATAAATATCAAAGAAAGTGAAATGATAGTTGTAATTTTAATACACAGTGTGAAATTTAAGATAACAAGCTATTGATACAGTGAAAGAACATTTACAATGTTAAGACTGTGTATAGTTTTCTGATTCTTTTACTTTATAAGGAAAGTTACTTATTGCAATTGTTTCCTCTCAGCATCATTCTCTTATTATACATCAACCTTGGTTCAAGTATCTTGATAACTACTGTCACACATCAAACCAAACATTACTTGGCAACAGGCAAGGGCAAACAGCTAGGCTTACAGTTTGGTTTTATAATTAGCTACTGTGTCAGCGTGAAAGCTAGAAAAAAGACTTAGGATATGTGGCCAAGGTACATGATCATGAAGTGCCATGGAAGACTACCTGCTAGGCTCACTTGCAGCATTGACTGTCATCAACAAATAGGTATGTAGCAGTGCGTAATCTCGGGCAGGTCAAGGACAGTTTCAATGATTAAAATGTCTCATGAAGATGCATCTAGAAATTTAAGTGGAGATGGGCCATAGCAGGTCATCACAGAAACCTGGAATCATCCCACCTAACTTCAGATCTTTGACAGGGGTACTTCAGTTATGGGCAGAGACTTGCTAAATTTATTTTTCTGTCAGTAGATAGAGAGGAACACTGTCGGAGGCCGATGTCTAAAGTTAGGGGGGATGAGTGAAAGCACAATTGTTTACAAGCGTAGGGAAGGTGACACCTATTTCTGCATATAGTCCTGTAGAAGGGTAGTTCTCATAAGGTGTAACTGAGCTGCAGCAGCTGCAGTTCAGACTCCCTGCTGCCGCCTACAATGAGTAGATGCTACAGCTGGTAGGAAAATTTCAGAGTTTATGGGTTACATGAGGACTATCGCCTTAATTTACTTGCCTTTGTAGGCTGAAAATTATACCAGAGTGTTCTTCATCCACTATAACATGGTAAAAGGAAGTGTCTGGACATAGAGAAGACACATGACAGTGCTGGGTGCAGCTATGGTGGGATCAAATAAACTGATCAGTGTCTTCACTGCTACCCTGGGAACCACCACTTGGGGAACTTTAGGACCTCCTTAGTGCTCCACCAGATCTCCCAGGAAATTCACCACTAAATAATGCATTTGCTTATGCTGTGTGAAGCTATACTACAGTTTTTATGTATGTCACATTCTGGTTGACAGGGCAATGTGCTATGGTAGGCTACTTGACTGTGTTGTCTTCTTATGCCTTGCAACAGCTTAGGAAGTAATGCAAACATATTTAGACTGCGTATGATGAGTTTGTGCATATATACATGCAGAACCTGTTTGCTGGGCTTGATAGATTTCTGTGGGATGAAACTTCGTGTTAAATGCAACCGCCCTTGTCTGACAGAGGTTCTGTACTCTCTTGGGCTATGTGGTTGACACAACAGGACATGCAAGAAAACCGGGACCACGTTGTCCAACTTCACTTCTAGAAAAAATAAGTAGGTCAGTTTTATATTTTGAAAACACTTCAACAAAGTGATCATGGTGATATTTAACTCTGAACACATACTTCAAAAGGTTTAAATACTTTTCTTTGTGAGGGACTTGTTTATCTTCATACCCGTGTTCTTTACTGTGAATACGTCCGGTCAATATTTTCCTGATGGCAGACAGATCTCCGGGTAATTTGTGCATTTGTTTGTTTGAAAATGTAATGAATTTGAGACCCTTTCAGCAAAAAAAAGAAGCATTCTGCAAATTCTCTTCATTCTTGACAACTCTGCACCAAGGAGAGGACCACTGAATCCCCAGCTTTGGGCAACTGCTTTTGTCTGCGAACATTGAATCGTCAGAACCTCCTGTTAGCACTCAGAAAAAGTGTTGATTTCTCTAAATGGCTGCAGGATAGAGGAAGAGATGATTTGGACTTAACCATTATTTGCCTCAGTATGGACCAAACACTACAGGAAATCTTGCCCACTTCCCCCCGTCATATTGTCCTAAAAAATAGTAAATACGATTCCTTATTGACTATCTGCAAATATTTTTTGGAATAACTCCAGACTAACGGTTTAAAGTTTCAGAACATTCACTCAGTCCTTTTGATCCACATCACGCTGGAGATAGGGGGTTAGGTGTTTAATTAGTTTAGTGATAACAGGAAAGGTGCAAAGCATCCAGCTCTATTTCACTGAGCACAACAGAAAGCACAACATTTTTATGGAGCCCAGAAAAGCTCTATAAATACTGTGATATCATGTGTCAAAACAGACACCTCTGTGTTGTAAGCTGATTCAGGTTACTTGGCTATTTCTCTACCCAGGTACTTACTGCTCCAGATCTTTTTTTCTCAAATCTAAAGCAGCCATAACTTGCAAGCATAGTTTTATCACAAGAGTGGGAGGGGAGAGCTTTAGTTCCCGAAGCCATCAGCCAGGGCAATACATGCTCCTGTATTATGTGAGGCAGTTGTGACCACATGTCTGTGCATCTCCCCATTCAAATCAGGGCTTCAGCTACCTCTGTTTTAAAAGCATTGCCCCTCTGAGAGCCTCACCCCAGCTGCCTCTATGGGTAAGATTTGAATAATAAAGACAACTGCCGGCTAGTGTCTGTGTACTCTCTTATCCCTACTTGCAGAAGGAATTTGGGCAATTTTAAAGTGTGTCATAAAAAAATTCCACTGTAAACATATTTTTTTTCTCCCAAATGGCTGTAAAGGGAAGCAAGAATGGGCAGCTCAGGGACTGATATTTACTGTGTAGATATCTACAGTCAAATGACCAGAGTTTTATGACCTTGAGAAACTTCTAATATTTATGACAGCATAAAACGGCCTGAAAATGAGGGTACTATTAGTGTGATATGAATTGATTGAATTTGGAATACCAAAAATTTGGCCTCAGTAGTGTGAGGGGCGGTTGCTATGAAGAAATGTACCTCTTCAGAAGTGAGTATTGTCCCTGTTCCTGTAGTACTGAACCACCACAGGCATGAATGCTTCTATGCTTAATGTGTGTTGGAGGGGAAAATCATGTATTTCTCACTTGTCCATGAAGAACCAAGGATATGGGCAGATGTACTTAACTGGCTGGAGTAGTTTTGTCAGTTCACTGCCCTGTCAATTAGTTACCACAAGCCCACCAGAGCTTATTGCCAAATCCCTTGCATCTGTGTAAGTGCTCTCAGTTTGCATTAGAGCCTGCTCAGCCCTGCTAACTTAGACCTTATTTGTAGTTTTCAAACCACACTCACAAGTGTTACAAAGGCCCGTCTGTCTATCCTCTGCAGCAGCAGCCATGGTTGCATCTTTAAAATAGAGATGTCAGACCAGTTCAGCTCATGTAATGCCAGGAGGAGGACAGTGCGGTGCAAGAGAGGAGTGCAACATTCTCCATTCTCCTCCTGTCTCTGCCCATGTCCATAAAGACAGAAGGAGTTTCCCCAGGCTGTACAAATGGGCTATTTAAGAATTTGGGAGTTAGGTCCAGGTCTTTTGAGCTTTAGGTTGGTGCCTTCAAATCTAGACCTCTCAAGCAAAAATAAAGGAAAAGAAAGAAGAAGACTTATGGAGAAATTAATCAGCAAAAAAGCTTTGTTGGGTGTTAAAGCAAGTAATGTTCCCTATTAAAACCTCAGCAAGGAATCAGTACTAAACAGAAGAATATTTGGTCCAGAGTATAGGTTGAGTCCAGACTCTGCAATGTCTGGGATAAATTTATTCACTAGTGTTCTTATTAGCTTCACTAACTTCATCATATTCACCACATATGGGATAAGGCACTAGAAATATGGCAAAATAGATAGGGCTTTTAGAACGTAGGATGCTGCCTTGTACCTTTCTTTGAACAAAACTGGTCCATAATGCCTTCTTCAGTGCACAGCAGTCACGGACTATTCCAAATTGACGAGACTTACTTATTTATGATATTGAATTTCCTGGCTTTTGCCAAGATTAATAAAACCATCAAAACTTGCATAAAATGGCAAATAGGTGCAGTAGAAGGGGAAAACTAACAAAAACACCCCAAAACCCAACAATTTACGTCAACACTGAGAAAAGTAATTGAAATTCTTAAGAACAGATGTTGCTTAAAATTCACAAGCACAGATCAACATTTCAGAGAGTAAGGAAGTTTATCATTTAAAGATTGTGTTGGAATTCAGGAGCCAAGCAACAGCAAGACATACTGTATTAGGATTTGGTGAGGCTATATGCCTGGATTCATAGATGGCAATTCCTATGTGCTCATTAAATGTTCTTTAAAAAGTTACAGGCTGTATAGGACATCCAGAGTTATTTTCTGTGGTCATAGGCAAACAGCCCAACTAGTTTGCTGGCATTTCAGATTTTCTGCATCTTGTTTTAAATTCTTTAGATTCACTGTACTATATAAAAATGTGATAGTTTGCATATAGGGAGTTGTGGTTTTGTTGAGATCTGTGGGATTTGCATCCTGGAAGTCTTGTTTTGAGAGCAAATCTGGTCATTCCAAATTGATTACACAAAAGCTATAGAGTAGGTTATAATTTCCATGGTGTGTGTAATATGTGGTGTAGCTGATTGGGTGCTCAGAAACTGTGGTAGACCCTCCAGATTGCTAACTTCTTAACTCAGCAGATCACAAGCCTTTAGATGTATATATGTCCCATAACAAGGATGGTGATGTTATTACTGTAGGTCAAATTAGATATCCTTTAATGTTGCTTTCACTCAAATATCTTGGAGATGCATTTCATCTGGATTTGGCTCTTTTCCAGATCAGTTAAAAAAAAAGGAAGAAAAAAAAGATATTTATTTTGTAACACTGCTGTGGTTTAAAAAATATCACTAAATACTTGTAGGAGATTGCAGACTGAAGAGAATTAAAATAAAACCTCCCCAGGAAAAGGAAACTTACACCAAGTTACAAAAAACCCCTCTCTGCATGAGTAATTCAATCCCAAAATGTAATGAAATGTTGGCTGAATGTTGTGCTGCATACCGAATACTCCCTTTAACAAGCTGAAATCTGAAAACAGTGGAAACCTAGGTCAGAGTTTCTGTTCAGAAATGATCGTGTAACAGCAAGGAGCTGTGTTAGAAGTACGTTTCCCAATCATAGATACCTTTATGCCAAGCATTGTTTTGAAGTGACTTTTTTTTCATGAACAGCTAGAATCAGAAAGGAAAAAAAGCCTCAAATAAAAACCTATCAGGGCTTAAGGGAACCGACACATTGCATTAGGAGAATGACATTTTTCCTCCTGAGACAGTATTGGCACTTGGCAGAAATTAAAAGGAGAGAGAGAGGAAATAGAAAATGTAATTTATATTCCAGCAATAAATTTGAGTGGGAGAACTTTTAACGGAAATATCGGCTCTCACAACAATAAAATAAAACAATGGGTGAGTTTGTTTGCAGCCACTGGATCTACTAATAACACAGGTTCAGATTGTTACCGCTCTGGAGAAAAAAAGTCGAAGATGGGCTATTGCATGAATACATTTACAAGAGATCTCCTTCTCCCTTCCCTGCCTCCCACTCTGGAGTTTCCTGTGCAGTGTGGGACAAGGATGGGTCAGGCAGAAAGTGAAGCTGGACAAGACTGCTGTGGCCCATGCCATCCAAGGTATCAGCAGAAAAGCCACTGAAAGCTTAACACAGTGTGAATGTTACTTCACTAACCTTGACACAACAGTGGGATGCCAAAAGAAAGACAAGGTTTTTGAGTTTCGGTTCTGTAAGTGAGGAGCAAAAGTGTGACGAGCAGTTGCGGGAGTGAAGAAGAAGGAGGACTGTCCTGTGTGTTCTGCTCAGCAGTCACTTTCACACCTATGTCCCAGCTTGCAAAGTACCACACCAGTGCCATAGGACTTCACTGTCCTCTCTGTAAAGAGGAACTTCAGTATCTTCCGCTGAAGCCTGGAGACAGGAACACGTACAGACACAGGGAGAAACAGCTACTTTAGGTCCAGGTTTTCTATATATGGTCCTAAACTTCACTGAGGTCTTAAACTTCATGTGGTTAACAGGATACTATTTAAAACTTGAAATGTATTTTCAAAATTGAGGCAAACACCAAGTCAAAGGAATTTGAATTTCCCCTCATTGTCTATCCATGGGATACGTTGAGTGATATTCCATTCTACGATTCAATGCAATGGCAAAAGACCCAGGAAGAGGAATCTTGCCAGGCAACCCTTAAGTGTGGCAGATTAACGTCTCCCTGCTAAAGTGAGTGGATCTCCTCTGAATTTTACCCCCTGCTATGTGTCACCCATGCTTGTTTTCCACAAGAAAGAAAAGTAAGGGAAAGCCTTCCTGCCCAATGAAAGCCTCATAATTTTATCAGAAATGGCCTTTGAGAATTTTGAATTTAAACTTGCTACAATCAGGAGAGGTCAGATCTACAAGCTTTGTCAGATACTCAGGGCTCAGTTCTCCTAAATATGGGAGAGTATCCGCCATCTCCTCTGTCCCTATCATAAAGATATTCAAGCTGTTAGTCCAGAAATGGATGATTCTCTTGAAGGTCATATTTCTATCTGCCAGTCCTGTGTTTAGATACCTTTCTGAGATATTGTAAGGTCTCTGGAGTGACACTAGGTATCTGTATATGAGCAACTGAATCAAACCCATTAAGACATTTGTCACTGGATTTTCAAAAACATTTCATCACTTGTGTCCCACTGAAAGTCACTGGAGGTGCATTTGAATCATTATCATCATTAGCAACCTAAATAACTGGCCTGAATTTCTCTAACATGTCACCATGCAGCTATTGAATATCTTGAAGAAGAGCTGGTACATGTCTATTAAATAATTTGCAAGACACCAGGAAAGCTGTAGAAGTGTATTTATGGGCAGGATAAAACACAGGACTTTAAAATCAGCCCATGGCTGACTATGTTTAGAATTTTTTTTTATTGCTGTATAAAAACCTTTTAAATATTCATTAGTAATATCAACCTGTAGTCACAGATATATGGAATTATATGTAAACCTGACTGTATATTAAGTAAAAAGCATTATGTACTTGAAAGTTTTAAACATGTATTTAATAATGTATTTGAAACACAAGCCAAATTTTACCCATATTTCATCCGTCTACATTGCTATATAGCAATTTTTTCACATAAATGATACACATATATTTTAATTTTGTTCCGTTCTAGAATAGTAATCTGGCTTTATTGTCCAGGTTCTAGTCCAATGTCATGTATCCTCCATTACAGTCTCATAGTTCATAATCCTGTCTTTCAAAAGGTGATAGTGACACAAGGGAAAATATAAGGCACATCACCAAGCAGCAGAATGGTTTGGGTTGAAAGGGACCTTATAGATCATCTACTTCCAACCTCCCTGCCATGAGCAGAAGCACCCCACTAGACCAGGTTGCTCAAAGTCCCGTCCAACCTGGCAAAATCTTTCCTCCCAGTCTAACTGTGGATTGCAGTCTTAATCCTTGCCTGCCTGTGTCTGTTAAACCAAAGACAGAGAAAGAACAAATTCCCAGGGTACCATCACTTAGTCGCATGAGCAAAATCATCATCTGTGCAGTCCCTTCCCTGTCTCTTTTCCCCTTGAATTCTGTCCATTCAGTAGGACGAAGAGATCATCCTCTGTTGATGCAGTAGGAAATCGTTCAACAGGAGCCAAATGATGACCTGTTAAGACTCTCTGGGGAGCTGTGGCACTCAGAGAGCCAAGGAGTCCCTCCAGCTGCCATGTCTTCTTCCCTTGCATGTGCTCCACAGATCTGTGAGCTTTCCTGCTATCATGTACTGCTTCTGTGCCCCATTGAGGAGCTGTAGCTTTCCTCACTGGGTACTGAGGCTACGGCTCTGCAGAGCTTTTTTCCCACTATTTGCCATTGATGCAAGTTTCCCTTGCATAGGATGGGATGATGCCTTGAAGGTACAGGCGTCTTTCAAACTGTCTGAATGAAGAAAGTACATTCCTAGACACAGCCCCTGCTTTCTGCCGCCCTGCACTGTGCTGCTGGGCTCAGCTCCAGGGGTGTCAAGCAGCTAGGGAGCACAGGCCAGGCTTCAGCCTCCCTGGAAATGTGTAAGAACATTTGTAGATACAAGGGAACAAATAACATCCCACAAAAACACAGTAGCATCCCTTAACTTTTGCCCTTGCAAGATTTTTCCCCTGGAATAATGGAACCATTGACACCAGAGGGGCAATGTTAAGTGAGCAGACAGTCTACTGCTTGAACAGATCCCTACATGAATGAGACATGTCATGTTTCTTCCCTTTGGCCGTTTAACTCAGATTTCACCTCACATTGTGGCTCACAGGTTGTGCGGTGTGCTGGAAAGCAAGGGCCAGCCTGTGTAACCATATTCCTACCATCAGCTGCTGCTAAATCAGTTTCCCTCAGATGGGTATGCCTGGATAGAAGCAAGAAAATCCAACAGTTCTCTCCTCTGTAGTAGGCACAGCACTTTCTCACTCCAGTGAGACCAGGTTCCCAGCTGGCATAAAGCCACTGGCTTCGCTGGAGCTCCACCAATGTAACACAGCTGAAGAGCTGGGCCAAAATAGAGCTGCACATCCAGATGAATAAATATTTTAAAATGTTTGTACCTGGAGGGTAGAAACTGAGGAGAGAGAGGACTAGCTGTGCTCCAGGCCTCGAGTGTGTGGATAAGTAAGAGTCGCTATTAATTATCCATCCCTTTGGGGCTGTGAATAGAGTCTCCCTCACCTCTAGAGTTTATTCTTCTCTCTCATCTCCTCCCCCCAGCCCAACAGGCTTGGCATTTGGAAGTTTTGAAGTAATTTCCTCTCTTGGCCTCACCTGGGATCTCTGCTGTCCCAAAACCTCCTCCTGACCTCAGTGTTTTGTTTTCATTTAAAGTCGGGGATGTCTATAAATGTCAGCAATATAGGGCAATTAGAAGTTTGAAAAGGGCTGTAACATAAACCAGCATTATAGTGAAATGGATACCACCTTAAGCTGCCTGAAATTCACTTGCTGTTGGAAAGACAATATCCTGCCATTCTCCCATGGTGGCCTTCAATTGAACACATTTGGCTGAGGGCTGACCCATTATTAGGATAAGCCTCTGCATGGCTTGAAACAATGAAGAAGTACAGGGAGAGAGAAGCCAGCAAATTGCGCTGGTAGTTAGCCAGCACTGGGCAGAAATGTGACACTGGATTAGGCCTTAATAGCTGTCTGTGGTGCTATCTGTGAAATCCAATGCTCTCCTTGTTTCCCTGCATTGCAGGGCAGAAGCATGTGGTTAGACGTTGAACGAAATCCACCCCCTTTCTTTTTTTTTAACTAATAGCCTCTAAAACATACCTTCTGTAACTCTGAAAATAAACATTCATTGCAATAGCAATTTGGTTCGTTAACAAGGTCTCTTTTTTTCTTATGTCATCACATTATGTTAATTTATGATGTTCCTGGGTAGCTCTGTCCTTGTCCCTCCGGTGCACATGTGCTACTTTCCCTCTGTGCTCTAAGTTGCTATATATAAACTCCACTTCTGCTTTCACACCAGCTCCATTCAAGCCATTCAAACACCCTCGAAATTCAACGTGCTTCCTCACCATGAAGGGGAAGGCGAGGAATTTTCTGCACAAAATGTGTTCTGGGTTCATCAATGCTACCTTCCCTTTATTTCATGATGTAATCTAGTGCAAAAAAAATAAGGTAACACTCTTCGAGTGCTTGGGAGTGTGTGCTAAAGCCAAGCAGGACAAGAAGAGAAATACAAAAGCTCCAAATGCGTGCACTTCTGCAGAGGGATTTCATGGAACCTGTCTCTCTGTTCCTAAGACCACATGTCACCTTATTGCACTTTGCTGTGTACAAAAATCCGTTCAGGCAGAATTTTGCCAATTTTCTGAAAGGGAATTTTGAAAAAAGATAACTCTGATTTATAACCATTTGGATTCATACGTGATATGTTTTTCCTTTTTGAACTTAGTATGGAAACACAGAGCCAGTTTCTTACCTTGAAACGTGCATGTGAAAATAGTTATGCTTTACTCTAACTCCTGAAAGTTTGGTTAGTTCACCAATCCTGCCTACTGCCTAACAGATATGGGTGTTCTTTTATGGTACTTTGACTTCTCTTAAAGGTCCCACATTGCACATTCACCTAAATGCATCTAATTCACAATCAGGCCAGGGGGTCCTGATGCAAAACCCTGAAAATATTCCCAGCAGACTTTGGGTCAAGGTTTGAAAGCTTGTGAAAGGATGCTCCAGCAAAGTGGTAGAATTTCAGCACAGCCACCGTACCACACCAGGGACTGCCCTGGGCTGGTCGCTGCACGTTGTGCTCTGTTGTCCCAGGAGCGTCCCTGGTACGTGCAGCCGTACGCTGCTACGATGTGCACTCTGAAACAAGAAGGTACGGTGATGTGTTACAAAGGCTGATTTCAAAGCACGTGTCAAAACTTCCTAGTCAGTATGATGCCATTTTAACATCTGTAATAAAACTAGTCCTCTACACGAGATCCACAAACAGGTCACGGCCTGTGAAAATATTGGAAGTGTCATGGGAAAACCAAGTACGAGGTTGATGCTGGAAAAAATGCATGATTTACTACACAACAGTCAGAGCAAGTTCTTGTTCCAAGGAGGACTAACTTCTTAGAAGCAAAACTTTGTGGCTCCATAGGGTATAATATGGCTGTTCCAGCACATTTCTAGTCAGCCTGACATGTTTTGCGAACAGCATGATGCACAAGCTTTATCTCTGACCTTCACGGTCCTATTTTGAGACTTAAAGCATACGTGGTCTCAAGTAAATATGTTGCTTACACAGCAAGCATGTCTGCACAGCAGTATAGTGCTGTGCTCCTCATATACACAAGGGTCAAGTCCACCTTTAGGGAAGAGGCAGGAATGCAAGAAGACTATTAAAATTGTCTAAAAATATCTGTATGTTGTCAGCTGCAGAGGGACCTATATGAGATCTGGAACAGGAAAAGCTTGACACGGAGGAATGAAGAAATTTTTTTTGTGGGGGAAATAATGTATAGGTAAGCCTTTAGTTATTTTTATGGACTCTTGAAAGCTGCATAACCCACCCACTCCAATCTCTAACTTCCATGGTACCTGGGTTATCTTCCACTGTGGAAGATATAACTCCTGGGTTGTGCCTTGCACTAAGAGTTTTTAGTGATTGGGGAGGACAGGAACCATAATATTATTGACTGCAAACTCTTTTTCAGCTGTTTATATACAGCCATCCAAGAGTTCGGTCCATAACTCTATAAAGAGCTGCATGTCCCAAACTACACAGACATCCACGGTTCACAGATCATTGTCAATGAGTTTCACAGGCTGGATACTGAAAGCTGAATGACCCTCACACTGTGAGTTATGCTCTGCAGGGAACATAACATTGCCAAAATTGTACTCTGGTGCTAGATCTAGATGCAGCTCCTTTCTGAACCCACTCAGCAGGATACCTCAAGGGAAGGACACGTACTGTGTGCAACCAAACTTAAAGTGTAGAGGAAGACACTTCTTATCTGGGCTTGGGAGAACCCTGTCCCAGCTGTGCATGAAAACATGGGCCCATGAAGCCTGGACTATCAGTTTAACACAGCTCCCAACTCCCACATGCCGATGCAAGAGCTGCCACATATCCTGTGTGACACAGAGTTTTCCATGTCACACAGCCAAATACCATATACTATATGAAAACAAAAAGGACATGGCTTTTGCCACATTTTTGCAGTGACCGCTTTCCCAGGTGCCCAGAAAATAGTCTTGGAAGGTGATTACAGAGCATACAGAGACTTTCTAAGTGGGCAGAATAATGCCATGCTGAATGCACTCTTAACCCAACAAAGTCACTCCCAGTTACAGAAGTGAGGCAGAACTGGTCCATGCCATCGCCTTGCCCACAGCCTCCAGGGTCTCCACTGATCCTGCTGCGCTTGCAGACTTCCTTGGCTCCCGCTGGCTTACTGTCCGTTTGGCCTCAGATGCCCAGTCCAGAGGTTGCTTTGCAGGAGTGGAGGGCAGGGAGTGACCCAATGCATTTACCTAATCTCTGCTGCTCTGCAGCACAGGTAGAAGCTCTTCAAAATCTTCACTACCAGAATTACATTCTCAGGAGCTTCAGCTTGAAATTCAGCACGTGTTTTACCTGCTTTACTGCCTTCAGGTGGTGTAGAATAAGGACACACCCAAATGCTTTCCAGAATGATGACCTAATACGAAGAACAGTTTTAACTGATATGTTAGTTCGCCTCTGAGGAGCACTCGTTTAGTGCTTTGATTTGACTCTGTTAAGTCTCTTCATTGGGACAAAGACATTCAACCATTGGGGTAAATTCTGCCCTCAGTTATGATGGCATAAAGCTGAGTTACTCCTTCAGCAGAAAGTATTCATTTCAGCTTTACATCTGCACCGCTGAGAAGAGGATTCAGCCATAACTTACAGCATTTGTCACAATACCAGCTGTGTATTAGCCACAAAAACATCTCAGAGGTCCTTGGGTTTGTTTCAGTGGTAAATGAAAACAGGTAATCCCTTCTTTAAAGATGGTTGTGTGGGAGGGCTTTTCCCCCTTCCATTAAAAAATCTACACAGGGCTCTAAACTATCTTCTTACTTGAGACTCTGGTTCTAATCCTTCCTACATGACTTTAGACCACAGTAAGTACAAGCCAAGCCCAAATCCGCATATAGCAAGCCACAAGATTGTACGAGAACACCACCAGTTTGCAGGCCAAATGCAGAACAAAATGTGGGATGCCCATAGACCACCTCATTACCTTCTGGAATGACCAACATGACAGGCAACTGAAGGGGCTGCAGCACATGGGACTGTGTTCATGGAAAATGCTGAGACTACTTTTGCCTTCTCAGGGGAATATTTACAAACGCTTCTAGGGTAAAGTGGGCTGAATTGCCTGATAGTTCAAATTAATTTGAGCTCTGCTGAAGTCAGTGAGGCTCTGCCAGGACATATCAGCATAAAATGTGGGTCACTGTACCCAAAAATGTATACAAGCCTATAGTTGTCTTGTGGTTAAAAATCACACGAATAGGGAAAATCACACTTCATTTATGATCTTGTTTCTCTAAAAGCTGCATGGCAATTCCCCAAGTCCTCTGTTCATAGCAGATGACTGAACACACAAGAAACAGGAGAATTAGCACTGAGTTTACAATCTTATATGTCATGCAGAGAAAGTGTCTGTAAGATCTATGTCTGTATTACTGAACCAGAGTGCCAAAGACATGGGGCAATGTGCTTGTGGAAAAGTGCATAAAGAGTGACATAAACCACTGATACTTTTATTCTAAGAAACTGACATGTTATATTTGAATATATTATGTAGAAACAAACAAACAAACAAACAAACAAATAAATACCTTTACATGAATTCTTTTTGGCTTCTGCATTCTTAAACTGAAGAGTTTTTATTAGCCAACTTGTGCACGTTGTCTGTGATACATTTTAAAAAGGCAAATAATGAAGACAGGTAATATACATGTTTTAATCTATTCTTTCGGAAGTCTGACTGCTAGTGCTCAAGAATATATGATAAAATGAATGAAAGCTCACCTTGGGAACCCTGAGCAAATTCCTTGCACACCACACTGGCATTTTATTGCATAATTAAATTTATTGCAAAGGTACTTCATTACACCTGACTACTTTACATTTTGCCCTGCAGTCTTCTCTCTAAGTCTTTAAATTCAGAAATTCTTGCTTCTCCAGACTTATATGCACATGCAGTTCAACAAATCACAGAAATAATTTCTCTGGGAAGAGTCAGAGTGTATATTTGACTTGTGCCTCAATCAGTCAGAGTTGTCAGACAAGCAGGGTTAACGCAATGTGTTGCAGTCTGTCCCATTACTTTGCTGCACGAATGTTAAATTCACTGTGTGCCATATTGTCTCTCTCTGTGTGGCTGCATGGCTACGCTGATTGCATCATCATAAATGAAATAAAACACAGTTGTAATGAAATAATACCAAACAGTCTTTAGCTATCACATACCAAAACAACCAGCATTGAATTTCAGAGCTGAACAGTGATTTGTCTTTGAAATCAGCAATGTAGCACTCTAACACTGTTCAGAAGGCACCCAAGCTTCTGTCCTGTTCATAAGATGTAGCAGAATTTGTAGGTCAGCTACCCTTGGTGAGTGAGGAGCTTAAACCAGAACCAGAGAGGACTGCAGGAAAATAAAGAAGGAAATGACCGTCTAGGATCCTGTTTGGGTCTTTAGCAGGATGTCTGGAGAGGATGGAACAGAACCAGGGGCCAGAAGGTGTGAGGGAAGCGGGTACCTGGAAGAAGGGCAGGTGGAAGGAAGCTGCAGTCAAGGAGGAGCCCAAGGCAGTGCTTCATGGGAGATAAAGCACGCGAACACATCCCACAGAGGACAGAACATGCCCACTATGACTGTCCTGGGGGAAGAGATACAGGAAGGCAGAGAGGGGGATACAGGTATCCAAGGGACATGATCTAGGGAGAGGGCAGCATAAAGTAATCCTGGTTCTCTGAAATCTTTTTGGAGAGGACGTAGGAATTGTAGACAGCAGCTGAAGGGGGCAATCCAAATTCAGAATGGAGCAGGAGAGGCAAAGAGCCAGAAGGACAGGTGTGAGGGGTGGACAGGGCAGAAGAGAAAGGAATTGGCAGCTGTGTTTGGAGGAGGTGACAAAGGAGCCTGTGAAATGAGGTCTGCAATTGTGCTGGGGAGATGGAAGGAGATTTGATGGAGAACAGCCTTATGATGAGCCATGGGGAAGGGTAATGACAGCGGGTTGAGGATTTTATGAGTAGTAAAAGGGAAAAGTTTCTGGAAAAAGATGGATCTGAAAACTCAATGAGCCTTTGCAGAAGGACATTATTGTGTTGTGCCACCCTTTGAAGAAGGTTGCTTAAGTTTGGCACAGGAAAAACATGGAAGAACAGTATCTCTCCTCTTTCTTGTGACAGCTATCCCTTGCTAAAGCAATGAAGTTTTCTCATGTCACTGTTTTTCAGCATGTAGGATACCTAATATTGCACACTAGCCCAGCTTTCCCTGACAAAGATTCCAACTTCAAGCTTCAACAAAAAGGTATGGCAGAGCCCACAGCTGGTTGTTTTTTTTCCAGGCTTTTTAATAAATTTGCCTGGAGTCTTGCAGTCAAATAAAAGACATTCTCCATGGTCTGGAGACCTTATCGTCTAGGTGGGATTTGAGTGGGATTTGTGGTTTCAGAAGACTCCTACCAAGGTTGTACAGACATTCCTCCCAACCATCACACCACATTTTTCACAGTCTGCAGATTTAAATTTTGATGCTTAGTTGTGAGTTTTTGGGTTTGGACCAGACCTGGGACATTTTTGGATCTGCTTAGCAGATTGTTCTGCTCCTCTCTTTTGTCAAAGCCAGCAGAGGAGACCACAGTGATCAAACCTCCCATGTCAGCACTGAAAAACAGCCCCGAGACATCATACTTTCCAGCCCACTGAAATGCTAAAGGCAGTTGCAGATACCTCTTGTAGAAAGGGCCCCCTCAGCTGCTTGCTTCCTGCTTGGTGCTACCATTGCCAGTGCTTGTGCTCTGGGAGGAGCTGAAGGGTTGCAGGCTGTGAAATTAAGAAACCCCAGAGTGAAAGCTGCTTAGACTGGATTCCTCTGTCCCATTTATGTCCATTTCTGTCACACGGCATTCATGGGGGTCATGGCAGCAATGGGGACTGTGGCAGAGAGCAGGAGCACCCTATTCCTTCTTCCACTGCCTCCAATAAGCAGTAAAATACATTAATGATTTATGCAACAGACTTTGGGGTAGTATTGTAGATTGCTGTTTATTAGAATTGCTATGTGTGAGATGCTAATGGTTTCTATTTCAAAGTACATTAAAACCTACAGCAGTGATGTCCATGGCAGTCCAGGCCTCGGTAAGCTCATATTACATTTATAACTGCAGTCTTTCTTTTGTTTCCTTTTTTGTATCACATATGTTTGACATTTTATTTTTATATTACGGTTCAGGGAGTCTTTTAATGAAGCCTCATGGCTAATTCTGGAGGACTGAAGACATCCAAATGTTACGTACCCAACTGCGCCAGCCACCTGCTACATCTACATGACAGGAGCCGAGAGGTGGTATCAGTCTGGATTTGCTACTTGCCGTTTGTAACCAGCATGTGAGAATCTGAAGCAACACCCATACGGCTCATGTGTGCATGACATATCAGCAGCCTCTCCTGGGAACAAATGTCGGCTCTGTTTACAAACGTAGGTTCAAATGTTGGTTATAAAAGCACGGTTGGTATTGCTACCTCAGAGGTAAACTCTGATCAAACTTTTTGTGGTTTCCAGTTGCAGCTGGTTTGCGTTCCCTTCTCTTTCTCAAAGTCTTGGGAGAGGACAGGTGTGGGACTTTCTACAACGTTCAGCAGTTACAATAACATTTATAGGAGAGGGGAGACATTTATTAACATGCTTCCACTGCAGCAGCACCTATGTAAACAGAAACCCCAGCATGCCAGGAGCTGCAAGAGTAGGTGTCTGACAACAGTGCCTGTCCCCAGCAAGCTCTCAGCCCAGCCAGGCAAGCAGAAAATGGAGGAGAGGATACGCAAGAAAAGGCGCTGTGCACTCCTGGTGACAGAGTGGGTCACCGGGAGATCCAGGAATGGCGGAAGGCAATTCCAGTTCCACAGATCTTGAGCCACAGCAAGGGTTTACCACCACTGGCCAAAGCCAGCCAGCCCCTAAATCACTCAAAGATATTATTTTGTGGGAACCCAAAATAAAACATTTTGCTTTCAGGCAATTGAACTCTTATCTCTTTTGCTTAAAACTGTACCCCAAAGGCAAAATAAAATTGGCATTCTGAAATGACAAATGCAACTCTTGTCTTAAGGCCACTGAAACAAAACATTTAGACTTTAGAAATGCCTACGTCTTCCCCTGATCTTTTTGACAGAGGCAAGTCTTTATGTTCATAGCTACATTACAAAGCACATATATTTTATATTTATATTTTATATTTGCCAAAAATGCGTTCACTCAGGTCTACATATAGCCCTCCAGTATCTGGAGTGAAATAAACGAAATGTTATGTTTAGCTTTTTTAACTGTGGGCTATACGCAAGCCAAAATATCCAGTACAACTCATTTGCTATGCAGGCACCCCAAAGAAACCTCCCTAACAAGATTATAGCCACCTTCCTTGCTCCCGTCAGCGAGGATCTGATTCCCAGCCTGATGAGTTTGCTTTTAGTAACCCTGTACCTCCACATCAGAGCATGAACAAACATCCACAGCTCCATCAAACGAAGGCAAGGTGAGAAGGGTCTCTCTAGCTGTTCACAGGCACTGATTAGCAATGACGACTTTGTGTAGCTCTCACAGGAGAGCTTCAGCTGCTTGCCTCACCTGTCTCTTGCTTGGTGGACACCACTGCATGGTGGGCAGATCTTTAGCAGCACCAGAGGATTGCTTAGCCCTCCGCAGCAGTCTGAGCCCCACCTGTTTTCATTGGGTCACAACAACTTGACATGGGAAGGGTACTGATAAACCAGGTTCAGATGGAGCCCTCTGAAGGGTCCCTTTGCATTTCATAAACTGAACTGTAAACTGATGTAAGTGGAAATCCAGTGTGCTTCGACAGGACACAGAGTCCCCCTGTCCTCTTCTCCCTGTGTTCTCCCCCCACCACATCCTGTCTCACTTCTAGGAATGGTTCTAGTAAGGTGACTGGAGGGTGAAATTACTGGATCTGGATCTTTTAATTTTCATTGAAGCTGATTTTCTAAGAGCTTATAGAAAACATCATTTTCAAGACGCGTCAGAAGTATTCCAAGCAGACTCCTCTTTACCCTGAGGCCTAAAGGTGAGAGAAGGCATCCATAATCAGCAAAGAAGCAAAAGCCAAGTCTGACTAAAACTACAGCCTCTCTGTATTGCTGGATGGTATCTGGCATTCTCCATGTATCTGAGCCCCTTGGGGCATACAGCAGGCTCCCGGACACCTAGGAGGGATCTCGACCTCTGCTAGATTGTTCTTCATCCACAGGGAAGAAGTTTCCAGTGTGGTTTTGCCTCTGTGACAGGTCAGAACGAAGCCTTTAATCAAAACCTTGACTTTGTGGCAAGGAGCGAACAAGACTAATTGGCAAAAAAGAAAGAGTTCAATGGAAAATGACTGCAGGAACAGCCACATATTGATTAGCGTTTAATGAGAGCATCTTTTCAAATACTGGTAATTTTTGTAAGGGTGAACTAATCCACATTGAGTTACTGGAAATCAGTAGCAACAAGGATGTCAAAGCCCAGGAGGACAGAGTATAGTCAGTTAAGTCCATTTCAGTTACCAGGAGGTCTTCAAATGCATGGTGATTTTGTTTGTGTAAGAGCAGACCAATGCAATAGGTGGCATTTTCCTCAGGGAGCAAGCACAGATCTCATACGTGGTTGTATAGAAGTGAGAATCCTGCTGTTAGCAGGGGTTTGGGAAGCTACAGTAAGGCAAATAAACAGCCCCGTACACTTCCATTTGGGCTTATATCATACTGCTCTGTAAATAGGGACCAACTTCTTTCAGGTAAAAAGTGAAAAGGTAGAGAAGTGTGTGATGAATAACAGCAGCCAGATCGCTGGTAGTTAAAGCATTGACTGGGCTGTCAGCATGCCTGTGTACATGGTGAAGGCAAGGTCTGAAGACACCCAGAAATCTAGGCAAGGAGAGGCCATACAGCGAGCTACAACAGGCTCATGGGCAGTTCAGGGGGAACTCCCAAAGGTCAAATGTGACTTTCAGTGTGACTATGCTATCCTGGGTCTGCTGGGTCTCCTGAGTCCTCCAATAAGACTGGAAAATCCCTTGTCACAGGGGCTGAAACTGGCACTCTCAGTTCTCAGTTCTGTTTGGGAGCCAGTTGCCCATCTAACCCAAGCTAGCCACATAGTGAAGCAGTGTAACCTCTTTGTAGGTTCATAATATCATATTTTATGTCTTGCCTATGAGCTTCTCTTGAAGCTTTCCCTTCTCGTGGGTTCTGGGAACGGGTGGTAGATCTCACAGATCCTGGGTAGATGGAGATTTGGGAATATAAGCAGTGAAGACCAGGTTTTGGACGCTCTGCGAGGGCCAGTGCACACATGCAGTGCCACTGCAGCCATGCCTGTGTGCTGTAGGTTGGCAGGAGAGCAGGGAACAGCAGGGCAGAGTACCGAGGTGCTGCAGGCAGCGGACACCAGCCCAGCCCTCTGCACTGCAGAGTGGGCTCGTGCTGGGCTTGGTGCATGAGCAGGGTTTCAAACCCACAGCAGCCTAGGGCTGGGTGCGAAGTGGAGCATGGGTTTCAAATCCGAAGATTTCGTCTAATCCACTGCATGCGTGTCACCCTTCTTCATACCAGATGCTCTCAGCTGGCGAGTACAACCCTAAATGTCTCTGCTATCCCTCTCCCGCTGCAGCCCACGGAGAATGCTGATAATCCAGAGAGTGTCTTCCAGAAACGAGCATTTTATTCATCAGACGAAGCTTTCACCGGGGCTGTCTGATGGAGCGGCAGCCTGCGTCAGACGCGGAGCAGCTCCTCCAGTGCACAGGCTCAGGGTTTCCCTCTGGGAGCCAATCGTCTGGATCCCGTTCATCTTTCCTGCAAATAAGGGAATCCAAGGACTTTCTCCCTGATTTCTCCGGTGACACCAAGTTATGTAAACACGCTTGCTGCCGTTAACAGCTTGTCATTTTTACTGTTTGAAACATAATCGGTTTGTATAATGATATGGACTGATTTGGGTATCCAGTCCAACACACCCTGCCTGCTGGCTAAACATTTTATTGCAGTTAATTTAGGGGGACTGTGCTGGCCCTTTCAAAAGACCTTTCAGAATTGTAGCAGTTTATAATGATACCACAACTCAATTCAGCAGTTCTAAGAATTACTTTTGTTTTCTTTAGAACAGCAAAGACTTTAAGGTTTGGGTTTTTTTTTGGTTTCTGACCAAATAGAGCTATTTCTATTTGCATACTTTAAAAAAAGCATTTTTAGTTTCTTTCTTTTTTTTTTTTTTCCCCTCCTAATTGTTGCCCTGACCCTTTGACTTCAGCAGGAGCCAGGAAGGGGTGAGTTATTCCCTTGCTGAGAAGACTGTAAGCATCCTGCCTGGAGCTGCATCAGACCACAGCCGGGCACTGCTACTATGCCCTTGCATGCTTTGGAGAGGGACTGCAGGCACTCCAGAGCGTGTGCCTTGACCAACCGGAACGCAGAGGAAACTATCAAACATTCAGAGCAATTGTTGACAATTTCCAGTCACCACTAATTGCTTGGGGCTTTCTTGGACCTCAGCCACATCTATACCTTTGTGTCCTTAATCACTAGGCACCCTTTGGATAATATGTCTCACCTGGGACATAAGATAATTTATCGCTTGCAGATGGATTAGCATCACAACTCGCTTAGATAAATTTCACTTTAGCCTCTGTCCCAGAGGACCTTCTTTTATAGCACAGTTTTATCCATTAAAATTATGACTTCCAAGATTCTGTTGTGTTTTATGGCCTCTATGAGATATTTATGACCCTTGCTGCTTAAGTGGACATTACTTGAGATCTACTGCAGAAATAACTCAGGCAAATAGCTCAGAAGAGGTATTGCCAATAGCTTACAGTTTAGGTTTGATGTGGTTAAAAGACACAGAAAACAGTGTGCATATTTAAGTATCGATTCTTAATGCATGATACTGCAGTAACACTGAGTATGTATTCAAAGAAACTATCCTTATGGACTAGTTTGAGACAAAATCCAAACATTGTGTTTTAATCTTTCAAGCTCCCTCTTTCCCCAAAGCTGTTCATGTTCTTTGCTTTTCTACAAAGTGTGAGAGATGAAAGGAAATGACAATTAGAAAGAATTCGTAAAGTCAGATAAATTACAGTCAGAAGAGCTGAAATAGCATATGCAGGCCATCCGCTTGCTAATGCAACATTATTCCATAGAACATTTTCAGTGTTTTTACTGCTCTTGTTCTGAGATGTCCCAAGAAATTAAATATATGCCTTTTACCTTGGGAAGCTGTCACACAGCTTATTAGAAAATCCATTTTTCTCTCTTTCTTTGTGCTTTTTTGTACCACGGTTGCCTTCAGATATTTTGAAAAACTAAATATACAACTAATATTGGCTGCATACACAAGTAATTTTACTGAGACTTTTTTTTCCCTAGAAACCCAGAACTCTGTAGATTAAGCCTCAGAGGTAAAGCAGGAGGTGACTGCAAGTGTCTGCAGCTCCCCAAGTCATTGATTATCACAAAAGCTGAGATAAAAGATTATTCTATAAGCAATGGCTTCTTATGATTTGTCTTTCACGAGTGAGATCTGATGTCTGTCAGAGACACAATACTCAACCAGATGAGGTTTGAAGTGTTGCTGCTTTTTACACAGAAATTAAATCAGTTGTACATTGATGGATTTTGGGAACACGAAGTAAAGCTAGACAAGAGGATTCTGAGAGGCATACATGACAGAATATCTTTTAGCTCAAATATAAAATCTACTTTATAAGTCTAAGAATAATGCACCAGGTAAAATCCTAGTCATGCTGAAGTCAGGCCCTGATGTGCAAATTTGTGGTTATTGTATATTAATCTCAGCCATCTCTTGAGATCTCAGGGGGACCCACAAGTCATCTGGAAGAAATGCACTTCCACAGGCCCAGTGAGGGGGGAGATATGAGATGTGTTTCTGTTTTGCTAGCTGCTTAGTTTTGTCCTAATTGGGCTAATGCTATGGGTGGCCAAGACCTCAAAAGACTGATCTCAGGTTGCAGTTTGACAGAGCCACCGGGGGCTTAACCTGCTGCAAGGGGAAAGCTGAGCTCTGTCTGTTCAGTCCTTTTAGGACTAGAACAGGTCATCTGTTTTATACTACAGAAAATCTGAGGATTAGAAAAGTAGCCTCCACAGCTTACGGTGTGTCTCTGTGAGAAGTGGCTGATGCTGTCAGGCAACTCTAATGCATTTCCCAGCTTTTTTCTCTTTGGGGTGAGTGTGAAGCCTTTTGCAGCACTGCAGCACAGGAGCAGAAAGCACTTTTGTTAGCCTGCCAGCTTCCATGCTTCCAGCATGGCTTTCAACAACCCGATCCCTTGGTGAAGCTGCTCCGGTGGGCAGCTGAGAGGTACCCCCTGGAAGGTCCCTAAGCACCTCTCTGGAAGTGCATGCCAGGTGACAGAGGCGCGGGGCTCAGCGGGCCACAGAGCAGCAAGAGGGATTTCACAAAGTGCCTCCCTCCCATGGATTTTACATGAAAATAAAAAAAACAGATTTATACAGATATGTTGGCTTGCATTGCATGCTTTGTGTTAGGAATCAGACTCCTAAATGCCCTTAACATTTGACACAGATTACTGTTCAAAATATGGAAGTCACCACAGCATCAGTAACTTTTACTCATTAAGTTGATGTAATTCAAGACAAGAGACCAAATCCCTCCCTGCAGCTGGTTCTTCAACAGATTTTACAGCATGGCAATATTTCCCCAATAAATCAACTTGAATGTGCCAAAGGTATGAATACAGCCCTCACAAATGTTTAAAGGAACTGATTCCAAGAGGGTTTGTCTGTCTGCAGGAGCAAATTCATAAGAGGTGGTGGGAGGAAGATGGCCAAGCTTAACTGTTAGTTAAATGTAGCCTGTCCTCATCTTTCTGGGAGAGAGATAAATGTACCTGCGGGAAGGTATCCTGGTTGCTTGTTGCATCAGCTCCAGCTACTAAATGGCTCACTTCGGTCCCAGCATCTCTGGTTTTGTCAAGGAAATGCAGCCAATAGCAGAGCTGCTGTGGAAAGAGAAGGAGCTTAAATTAAAATAACATGATTTAAGACTGATATGGGTCTCTGACTGACCTTAACACATGGCAAATTTTGTCCTTCAAGTTTCTTTCCTCCCCTCCCCCCCAAAATAAGCTCCTTTTCCCTTCGCTGCTCTCCCCTGCTGAACTCACTCTATAGTTTTGTAACAGAACTGAAAAAACAAGAAACAGACACGCTATTGTATGTTCAAGCTCATACAGGACTCTAAAACTAATCTTTGTTCTGGAAAATCTCATGCAGCATTGACTGTTTTGCTGGCTACTTCATTCATCATGTGGAAAATGCATCTTACTGAATACCAGTTACAAGAGCCAAACAGTGGCTTTGTCGGTATTACATGGTAACCATTAGCTTTGTAATTGCATAGTGACTGATGTACAGTATGATGTAATGACAGGTTAAATAAATGCATACTAATTTGTCCTCCTAAAAGTAAGGAATGCCTGCACGTTAACACAATTGCAAGATATTTTATATTATTATACTTGAAGTAAAGGTATACAGTTATGGCAAAAGTCATAGGTAGCTGCTATGTTTCAACTTTCAAAAATTCTTTTTTTCCTTTAAAATGTTTGGAGATGTATAATCTCTCTGCACCCTTATTAATAGAGTTTGCAGAAGAAACATTCCAAAATGTGCTAGAAATGTTGGAGTTCCCTTGTTACAACAGTTGAAATGGGTTCTTTTTCCTTTATCTCAATAAAATGTTCCATTAGAAATTTTCTTGTATTTATTGCAAAGTCAGTAACAAAATATAGTTTGGTAATTGCTTAAAACAAGCAGGCCTAAATTTTGGGCAGTGTATCTTGTCACATGTTAAGGAAAAAATGAAGAGAAAATTAGTATGATGTCAGTTATTTACAAAAAAAACCCTCATGTAGTTAAAGAAAAAGATTGCTGACAGGAGACATTGATGTGAAAAATGTCAGTGAAACATAATTGGGAGGCAGGGAATTAATCCAAGTAAAGTTTCACTTGTGGAGAAACAGAAATAAAATTAATGGCATTAAATGAAAAAAATTATCGTAGTTGGGAATAAAACTTGACGGTTTTCAGTTCTGTTTAGGGACCTAACTTAGGTACCCAAATGAAGAGCACGAGAGTGCTGTTACCCTGAGCCAGAATGACCAAGTAGTGACAAAACATATTTCCTCTACATACACATTTCAGTTTGATATTCAGGTTAGTTTTCCTCCCAGGCCATCAAAAGCCCAGATTTCCCAGTTCACAACCTGTAGCTAGGACTGTCTCTACCACAGTGCCAAAATGGAAAAGGACAGGGTTACGATTGTCTTGCTTCAGATTTGGCAGGTCCAGAGGAAAAGAAGCAAACCGAGTATTTTGGAAATCTGTGTGTCCTGAAAATCCGTGCTTAAAGTCTTTTTGTCTTTTCCCCCCAACAGTCTCTTAATTCTTCCCCACATCTAAATTAACCTTTCAAAACCTCCTCCTCTTTAAAAAATTGATGTGTCTTTCCTCCTGTTGTCCGGATTATGTATCTCCTTAGTGCTTTAATGTGATGTGCTGTTACTACAGGATGACTTCTCTTTCCTTGAAATAACCTGATCTGGCTTTGCAATTGACAGACCCTTCATACTCCCAACAAGTTCTGCGGCAAGTAATAGTTTATGGAGGATAAAGATTAGTTTTTCCCTATATGTGACAATTCGCAATCACTTAGCTTTTCAGTGTTCAATATGTAAACCTTCTGTGGAAATGTTCCTCCTTGTAAGTGCAGCGATTTGTGGGAGGGTTTCCTCTGTTGGTGATAATAATTCCAGTAGCAATTTTGTAATACAGAGGAAAAGGAAAAGGAATGACAATCTGAATTTAAAACCTGTAAGTTAGGTTTTGACTAAATACAATTCCTATGCACACAGACGGAGAATGGCTCAGGCCTTGAGAAGGGTTGGAAGTTTTTCGATTCTGGTTGGAAGTCAACAGTGTCTCCATTTTGGTGGAAGAGGTGCCCAAATTGGGAAGTTATATTCCTGTTGTAATCTTATCGTGTCATAACTCACAGATGTAGGCTACTTCATTTTGGGCTGGCTATATAAGAACAAGGAGGCTAAATGGGATTTCATGCCAAATTAAGGAACAGGAGTCACAGAAGAAACGCAAAAGCATTCTGGCTGCGTTTCTTGCCTGCGTGGCCTGACAAGATGCCAGACATGATGAAGCTAAATACTGTGGAAGGTGCCAAAATGCTTTTGTTGCACAGAAAGTCTTGTGGTATGGGGGCATCTAAGCAAATCCACAGAAAAGCTGTGTGAAAGCAGCATCCGTCAGGCTCTCTGTGACGGGGAGATCCAGCGGGACCTTCTGGCACCACCTCTGCTGCTACCGCCACCCAGAAAAAGGCTTCACACATAGGGGTAAGAAGTAGCACTGACCACGATGGAAGTGAGGCCACAAGGTGTGAGGGGACAGACAAAGTCCCAGAGCTAGAGGACCAAGGAGGAGAAGCTTCTTAAGCAAGAGCTGGGTATCCTGTCATCGTCCTGTGGTTTCTACTCCTAATTTCTTATTCTGATATCTAAAGATTAGTAATTTAGAAAATTGCTGTGCCCTGTCATGCCAGACACAGGAACCTCAGGAATCTTGTAAATTTTATGTATCCTTTCATGCTTTCCTTGGACTAAAACACAACTGAAGCAGTGAAATGTTAACGACGTCTGGAGGATATAGCCTTTTTCTGATTCAGAGCACAAAGCAAGGTTATGTTCTTATGTAGAAGGAACCAGTTTCTCCTTCTTTCCAAGCAAGTAGTAGATGTTAAAAGCTGTGAGAAACTTAGACAATCTAGACTTAAGTTACAGAACAGCAGTGTGACGTAAGCAATCTTCAAATTAGCATGTCTGATAGGTTTTCAGAGCTGATTGCACAGTGCCTTCCATATGGTGGCTGGATGTGGTAATTATTACTGTATCATTACAACATAAATACATGATTGGTCTGTCCTCCAAGCTGGGAGATCAGTTTAGTGAAATTATACAGTTATCAGGGAGGAGCAACTGCCTAGATTGACACATGATCTGAGCAAATTCTAGTGACTGTGTAAGTTGCATAATTTTCATTCAGTTATTCAGCAATATTCAGTTTTCCTCTACTTTCTGCTTACTGCCATGTAATTATGATATAATTACGTGGTTATTTCACCTTATAAAAGAAAGTAAACTGTAAAGATTCAGAGCTTGCTTCACAGGCCCTGCTTAGCTTTAAGTAGAGGAATAACCCTAGACAAAGTCAGCTTGGTTTTCCCTGGGCTTGGTGCTCAGCAGGGCTAGGGCACAACAACGTGCAATGTGCTAGATTTCTAAACTGCCTTGGAGTCCAAGCAGGGAAAGCCAATCTTATTTTGGAATTTTAGATTACTTAAATGTATTTTTCTCCATATACAGATGTGAGCACAATTTGGTCCATTTACAATCAGGAGCAACTGGACAGAAAAAGGTGAGAAAAAAAAAAGTACACTGTTCAGACTATCCATATGTATGTATGCGTGTGTTCCTAACTTTAGCTAGACTTTCATTTAAATCCATTCATTTTTGAAATAAAATGGGTTTAAATTACAGAGGGAAAGCACTCTCCAGCTCACCACTCGTTTCGCGAGTGCTGCAAGCAGCGCTGCCAGGAAGCTCACCAGGCCCCAAGCCGTGCGGAGACCGCAGGTTTTCCTGGTTCTGCAAGGTCCTTAAGGCTTCAGTAATGACCGTGCTGGGCTCGGGATCACAGTGCTTTTGAATCACTTTTATTTTGTCTGCAAGGAATTGTAACAAGTCATTTTGTTGCGTACAAGCTGGGACGGGGCAGCAGCAGAATCTGGGCCCCCCCTCTGCCCCTGGACTAGTCAAGGCACAGGCTGCTGCATGCCAAGCCATCTCCCGCTGTTTGCCAGCAACGGGAGGGCTTCCCCCTGCAGAGCTGGAGATAATTCAAACTGGAGCAGGCCTGGGCCATGTCCAAGCAGAGGTGGCGTGTAGTGTTAAATTGCACTTGCGGGTTTTTTTGTGTTATACTGTATGAACTGCAGTCTGGGGAGACTGGAGCGAGACCACCCACCAGTCTTTGCTCTGGCACATTGGGGCAGGTGGGGGCTGGAGATGTTTATGGCCAAAGGGCAGAGAGTTTCCTCCCGGGTATCACTCACTCTCCCTATCACCCTTTCCACATGCAGCAGCCACCTGAAACGGAGAGCTGGAGGCCCAGACACCCTTCCAGCACAATAACTCCTCTACAGGCAATGGTTGCCCTTGCTACTTCAGCGTCTTGTGTTGGAAGAGCTAGGGCTGTCATGGTTATTTTTCAAACACTGCAGATCTAGCCCTGAAAAATCCAGAGTACGCCAAAAATCTTTAGACCTGGCACATGGGTGCTGCAGCACTCCAGATCACCAATGACTTGTTACCTAGGTAAGGGTCAACTGATGTAGATAAATACTGAATGGGGTACAAGCAGGCAAGGTCAGGCTGTCCCAGCTGTATGTGTGGGAAAATAGCGCAAACACTTGAGGAGTATGAAATGTAACTGTATGTGACTCTTCAGGAAGGCACACTTCGTTACCCAAGAAAAATTGTTTAAGAAAATTGAACCAGAGTGAACACAGACAAATGGTTCCCTGGCAGAGACATAATTTGGGACAGTTCTTTCCAACAGTGATCATCTGATGACCTACTCTTCAAGGACAGGACCTCACTCAGCTTTTCCTCCACAATGAAAAATTTCAGGATCTGAAAAAGCCATAGATAATTGTCTTGAGGGTTCACAGTTTTGTAGAAAGAGTGAACCCATAGATGTTAACAGCTACTGAAGTTCTGGACCTGGAATATTCAGTGTTATATGACATGCAATAGGAAACATATACAGGCATCTGTTCTCTTTATGTCAGATTGTGAAGACTAAAACATTAGTATGCTCTAATGAATAGCAGGCAATTTCAGTCAACTCAATCTTCAAAGTCAGTATCAAATAATAACAATAGAAAAGACCTGTTATCAAGTCTATGTGATAACGAACAATGAGATCTTGTATATATAGTAACTCTTATGGTAGCATTATGTTGCTTTATGTTAGGGAAAGCTGGTGCCTGTTTTAATCTTCTTTAAATCATGTATGTGCACATTTTGAATTAATATAATTTGTAAAGGATTGAAAGTCTGATTGTCATTTTCAAACATTAGGGCAGCTGAGCCGGCTTTCAAGCTCTGCATATCTCCAGGCAATCACATCTGAAAATGAATCCAGTGAATAGTACTTTTAAAAATGAATGTGTTTAAAATCAACATTTTGAAGAGTAATGTTTTCTGAATTCACTGTTCTGTCATTTCAGAAGTGGTAAACTTACCAGTTGATCTCAGCCTTGCAGCTCTTGTTGGCAACATCTCATATAAATAGAAAGGGTCTTCTTTTGTTTTTAGGTGTATCTATGCAGACAGATTGATTTCAGAGAGATTTGTATACTCATATTGGTGTTTCTTCATGTGAAATAAAACCTTTTGTATTATATGTTTTTAGAAGACTGATTTCCCTCTTTTCCACGTCACAATTTTTTGGCCTTGAACTATGCCAGTGGTGAAAAGTATATAAGGAGAAAAGACAATCCTCTGTCAAAATAGGGCGAACCTGGCAAATTTATAAGTAATGCAGCTTGGTTACTTAAAAATATTTGGTCAAACCAAATTCTTACTAGTAAGTTACATCTACAGAGGGCAAAGATAAAAACGGAGAAGTAGGCAAATGGCAACTGTAAGAAGACCACAGCAGACTAGGAAAACACCTGAAGGCCATGCCGCAGAAGATGTTGTCAGGATGTCAACAACAGATAAGTCTTGTTACTGAAAGAAACAGGTCCTTTCTTAGCTGCACATAGGGCCCTCAGCTTTCAGCACTGCACAATGTCCTATAATCTTTCAGGCTACTTCTTTGAGACGACAGTCAATTGCGTTTGCCTCCTTGGGCAGCCCATAAGTATAGACATTTCCCTTGTGGTTCATAAGTATCAGAGTGAGTGGGAATGTAAAGATGGGTTAAAGGAATTCTGTTCCCTGGCATTATAATATTATTTTGTCACGAATATTATGTTTCATTGAGATTTGACTTTTCAGATCAGGAAATGTGTAAAAAGTGAATGTGTGAACTGTGTCCAGCAGAACAACATTCAGATTTGAGGTTGGAAAGGCTCTTGTTAAGAAGGGTTTTCTGCCTTCTAGATTCAGATGAGACCATCAAAAACTCTGTTAGGAACAAGAAACAAGATGATAGTATTGATTTTTTTTATTTTCTGAGTTCTAAAGATTTGGAAATAAAGTGCTGTTTATGATAAAATATTGTTCTCAAGATAGTTTTGGTTCACAGGAGGAATTTGAATTTACAGTCTATGCACTGCTGTCTTGCTACAGTCTGCAGAGGCTGAATGTGCAGGCAGATGCAGCCGTAGCAAATGCCCTAAAGAAACTAACTCCCAAATACTCTGGAGAAGCAACATATGCAGGCCAATAACTGCCAATGGCATTTAAAGCTATCACAGTCTGTTGTTTTATGCTTCTTGCTCATGACATTTCTGTGCCAGTGGTCCCAACTGAAAGATGTGAAACAAATAATAATGGATTGTCCTTCCCAGGAGGCATAGGTGGGCATTCCTTGCTGTGGGATATTACGGATGGTAACAGTTTACCTGGGGCCAGGGACAGAGCTATGGAAGAGAAGTTCCACAATGAACAAGTGTCATGAAAAGCAAAGTCATCTCTTCTGGCTCGGGAAGTCCCTAAGCCACAAATTACTGAAGGCCATAAGAATACCCCGGGGAAATATTTCTAGAGCCTTGGTGTAATATGTTCTACCATCACTCTTGGTGACAGGACGCTGGTTTGGATGAACTTTTAGCCTTGACTCTGTATGGCCATTCTTAGGTTCTTACGTCCCCACATTAGTATCTCCAGAGAGTCCTTGGTGGGAGTAACAGAACAATTTTGAAGAAACTGTTAGTACAAAGACACCCTGTACTTCGTTTAGACTTGAAAGGACTGGCCACATTCAGGAAAAATTCTGAAATACCAATTTGAATAGGATATATATGTGGGATTTCCAGACTCAGCTTTTAAATTGAATATATATGCTGTTAAGGTGTTCCTTAAACATTTATTTTATTTCAGAAATTTCAGCAGATATGACTATTCAAAACAGAGAAGCTGTCAGGAAAGCAAGCACTAAAACAGTCCAGATACACCAAAAGTGGCTTGTGGCCTTTGATAAGTATAGCTCTTGTCTCCTGAGTAAGCTTGTCACTTTGGTCTTTCTGGCTTGAGCAAACCTCAAGCAGCATTTTACCTGTAAGGGGGTATTTCAGTGCAACCTATCTTTTCTTCTGACATTCTGAACTTTAAAATAAAGGGGAATTCATCTCCATTTTTCTAGCATCAGCAGCTGATGTGAATAGCCTAGGACTGCACCAAAGACTGCCACTAAAATTGAGAGAAAAGAACACGCAGGGATCACTGTAATCTATTGAATATAATTGACTCATTATAGATGTCGAGGAGCATAAAGAAAAGCAATTTTATTAGATGTCATCATTCTGCTGTGATCCTCACTTCAGCCTAAAATGAGTCTGTTCAGTGCCAAAGTGGTGGTGTCTCCTTTTAATCACACACATCATTGCAACGGGAAGGGTGAAGTTCTCCGTATTTTCTTCTGTATGTTAGAGAAATTCTTCCCCGTCTTCTGCTGTTACCTTTCATATATTATACTTTTCCCAGATTTTGCTCAGAGCCACTGAAAGTGAATGGCTTCACAATCACCACACCTTTGCTCCTGCCTCCTGCTGCACTAAATCAAAATGCATAAAACAGTCTAGCAATTTCTCCCAGAACTGTAATCTTCAGTGTTGCCCTGGAGTGTAGATGAGTTGAGCATAATGGCTGGAAGGAGAAAGCATGAGGTGGGTTAAAGTCAAACGCTGCATAGGAGTCCAAAAGGAGCTGTAAATATGTGGTCACTTAAAAGTGCAAATCGGGTTTATTTTTCAAGTATTAAAAACAGACATTGCCTTTGGCAGCTGTTTGGAGCAATGTGTCTTAGCAAATTTCCTGACTGAACCAAAGAATTATTCAACATTACTTAAGGGCTTGAAACTATGGCCTAAATAGTAATTAGCATACTTGTTATTGGCATTGATGCTTTTTTCTGCAGGAAGCAGATGTAACAGAAAATACGAGAGTGATAAAAAGTTTTGTTTCTCACCAGTCCTGAAAGTCATTTGTGTATATTGTTTTATTTTCTTTTTTACCATCATGTCGTTCACTGTTCAGAGATGTACTAGCATCATTTGCCTAAATTCAGAGAGACAAAACTAGCCAGAGATCTAGTAGTATTTCAGCACAGTTGGCATGGAAGAAAGCCATTGAGATTAAACAATGATCCATAAAGGATGTTCTGCAATCCCAAGGATGTGTGCGTCGGTGGAAGTTATGAACCACTCTGATATTTTACTGAAGGTGATGGCTGGCATTCAGAGTACTTAGCATTTGGCAGTGATGAGCAGCCAGCCAAGGCAGCAGTGAAATTTGGAACCATCCAATATCTCCTCTGAGTTAACAGTTTACTTCTGTTCCTTTGCTATGAAGTTGACAATCTGCAATTCATGGCTTGCCTGGTGATCAGTTGCCTTGAAGCAGGGAAATGAATCAGCCTCTTTCTTTGACGCAGAGTTTTCTTACGTTGTATATGGTTTGTCCTGTTTCACTTAGTTTCAGACAGTGCTTTGGCTTACATTCATCTTCTCAAATCCATACCATAGCTCAGACAGATGTCTCAGCAGTGTTATCCAGAAATGCTGGAGGATAAGAAAACAAAGAAACAAGAAAAAACTTGATTTATGAAAGGGATCATCTGATCTTCACAGTTCTCTACTTCAGAAGGTGTAGGATAAGGAAATCATATGACTTCAATTTAAAGAAGTAAAAATCTTCTTAAATATTCTCACAGCAAGGATTAAGGAATTAATGAAATTCATTAAGAAAAAAGATCAGAAGAACTACATAGCATCAAGCTTTGTGTAAAGCAGTGAACAAAAGGGGTGGCCAGAGTGTGATGGCCACTCCTTTGGAGGTTTCTGAAGACGTTTTCCTCATATACTGGAATGAAAACCAAATCTTCAGGAAAGTAAGCTCTACCAAAACATCTGCTTTTAGGCCAAAAAGGTTTATATACCTGTTTGGCTTTGATGTGCAAAATCAGACTCGAGACTTTCTCATGCCCAATTCAGAGTAGATGTTTCAGGTGAAATCAATCTCAGCACAGGCAGGAAACAATGTCTTCTGTCCTGGTAGCCAAAGTACTGAAAAACAAGCAGTGAGAGAGAGAGAGGCATTTACTCAGTCTACTTTAGGCACCTACAAGGGTAGGTGTCCTCATGTGAACTAGTGGCTCCCTTTATAATAAGAAGTGTTATAGGCAGAGACTATGTTGCAGTTTGGCCGTGGCCGACAACCAAAGGGCCACACAGTCACCCTATTGCCCCTCCCCTCACTGGGGTGGGGTGGAGAATGGAAAGAAAATGGCAAAAACTGGTGGGTCAGGATAAGGGCAGTTTAATAGAACAGCGAACGAAGCGAACAGTAACAACAACGATACCGACAAGGAGAATATACAAAACAAACAGCGAAACACACACAGCAACTCTCACTGCCTGGTGCCCAGCACACTCCCGAGCCGCGACTGCCTTCCCGCCACCCAGCTCCCCCACCCGGAACCCAGCATGACGGGCACATGATATGGAATACCCTGTTCTGTTTGGCCAGGTTGGGTCAGCCCACCTGGCTGTGTCCCCTCCTGGCTTCTGGTGAAAATTAACCCTGTCCTGACTGAACCCAGGACATTACCCACCCCTTATTCTTTACCATCTATGTCATACCCAGGTCCCCCATTTTCCAGTTAATCACCACCACTTCTCCTGTCTTTAATACATACAAGCAGATATAATTCCCTTAGTTTATGGATCATCACTCTAAAGTGTCCGTTGAGTTCATTTAATCCATGACTTTGGGCTCCATCTGTCATAATAGTCTTCCATGACAGGAGAGGTGGTGTGTGGTGATGGGCGGTCGCTTACTGCATCCGGAGCTCATGGCTGATGTGTCTGGTGAGGTCCGTGCCCACAGTCTGCAGGTTGAAGATGTCGATCTTGATGAAGTTGCTGGGTGTCAGTTGTTGAAAACCAGGTCCAGTTCCATCATTGCTGTGCTCTGCTAGGTTTTATCAAAGCTCATCCTTCATTAGTCTGGGTAATTTTTACTGTGATACTACTGATATAACACATAACGACTATAGTAGTGATAACAAACAGTGACAGGGTTATTTTGCCATTAACTTTATACATTTTATTTATTGACTATTCTCACCCAAAATTAAATCCCCATGAGGTACACATCGGACTTCCCCATCCTTTCACATTACCCACCAGGTACACCCAGTTCCTTGAGCAAAAACAATCACACAGAAGGGTGTACCTTTGCCCAAGGTAGGACTAACCCAGACTGTCTTCCTTAACATATTCCTCATGTGCACTACGGGGACTTTGTCCCTTTCCACAGGACACTGAGGTTTTAATTGAGCAGGACCAGCCCAGTTGGTGGATCCTCTGGTGTTCACCAACCAGGTGGCCTTTGCTAAATTAGTATCCCAATTTTTGAAAGTCCCACCCCTCATTGCTCTCAAGGTGGTTTTTAGCAGCCCATTATACCGTTCAATTTTTCCAGAGGCTGGTGCTTGGTAGGGGATGTGGTACACCCACTCAATACCATGTTCTCTGGCCCAGGTGTCTATGATGCTGTTACGAAAGTGAGTCCCGTTGTCCGACTCAATTCTTTCGGGGGTGCCATGTCACCATAGGACTTGTTTTTCAAGGCCCAGGATGGTGTTCTGGGCAGTGGCATGGGGCACAGGGTAGGTTTCCAGCCATCCGGTGGTGGCCTCCACCATTGTGAGCACATAGCGCTTGCCTTGGCGGGTTTGTGGCAGAGTGATGTAGTCAATCTGCCAAGGCTCCCCATATTTATATTTTAGCCATCGTCCTCCATACCACTGAGGCCTTACCTGCTTGGCTTGCTTGATTGCAGCGCATGTTTCATATTCATGGATAACCTGTGCGATGATGTCCATGGTCAAGTCCACCCCTCAGTCACAAGCCCATCTGTATGTCGCATCTCTTCCTTGGTGGCCCGAGGTGTCATGGGCCCACCGAGCTATAAACAGTTCACCCTTACATTGCCAGTCCAGATCCTCCTGAGCCACCTCAATCTTGGCAGCCTGATCCACCTGGTTGTTTTGATGTTCCTCAGTGGCCCGACTCTTAGGGACGTGGGCGTCCATGTGACGGACTTTTACAACCAACTGCTCTAGCCGGGCAGCAATATCTTGCCACAATGGGGCAGCCCAGATAGGTTTGCCTCTGCGCTGCCAGTTCTCTTTTTCCATTTCTACAGCCACCTCCACAAGACTTTGGCCACAATCCATGAGTTGGTGTAAAGGTAGAGCACTGGCCACTTCTCTCGACTGGCGATGTCTAAAGCCAGCTGGATGGCTTTCACCTCTGTAAACTGGCTCGACTCACCTTCTCCTTCTGCAGTTTCCGCGACTTGTCGTGTAGGGCTCCATACAGCAGCCTTCCACCTCCGCTGCTTCCCCACAATGAGACAGGACCCATCCGTGAAGAGGGCATACTCTTTCTCATTTTCTGGCAGCTGGTTATACAGTGGGGCCTCTTCATCACATGTCACCTCCTCCTCTGACGATACTCCAGAATCTTTGCCTTCTGGCCAGTCCATGATTACCTCCAGAATTCCTGGGCAACTGGGGTTTCCCATTCGGGCACGCTGGGTGATCAGAGCGA